>Ga0326727_10002748_pt1 | contig 58682 bp, 47 predicted proteins | sample MB2enrmetagenome_FD_207643 | JGI IMG/M metagenome (GOLD analysis project Ga0326727, IMG submission 207643) | Lab enriched peat soil microbial communities from McLean, Ithaca, NY, United States - MB29MY | ecosystem: Environmental > Terrestrial > Soil > Wetlands > Peat | place: USA: New York... | reverse complement strand
CCACTTACGGGTGGAACGACCTCTCGCAATACGGCAGTTGGTCCAACGTGCCAGGAGCGGGCTACGGTTGGACTCCCTCTTGGGTCACCGCCGGTTGGGCGCCTTACTCAACGGGCCAGTGGTGCTGGTACCCTGGCTGGGGCTACACCTGGATTGGCGCTGAACCGTGGGGTTGGTTGCCCTACCACTATGGCTGGTGGGAATTCATCCCGGGAATGGGTTGGGTATGGTTCCCAGGCAGTCTCAGGACGTGGTCTCCAAGCCAAGTCACGTGGTTTAACGGCCCGGGTTGGGTCGGCTGGATTCCGCGCCCACACCGGAAAGACGGCGCCATCGCCTGCGGCAATAATTGCGGGGGCGGAGTGGTGAGCACCGCAACCTTCCGCCACGGGGGGCTGCTGACATCCAATCTCATGCTGGGCTTCAGCCCCACTACGGGAGAGAGGGTCAAGGAGCCGGGAATTATCCCCACGACGGCGGTCAAGCTGCCAGGGCGGGCGGTTTCATCTCCCGCCGCGCAGAGCCAGGGCTTCAGAGGGAATCCCGCGCACGCTCCGGTTGGAGCGGGCATTCCCGCTCCGGCAACGACCTCGCCGGGATCGCGGCACGCCGGCGCGGCGCCTCCTAATTCGACGATCGTCTATGAGCCTCAGCAAGATCGTTACATTAACGGCCATCGCGTGACGAAGCCGCAGGAATCGCCGGCCTCGCCAGCAGGGGCGGGCGCTCCCCACACACAAACGGCAAATCCTGGACTGATCCAACCGGTGCCCGTGGGGAGCCGCGGGCCCAGTGGGCAAGCCGCGGAGAATCAACGACCCGTTCAGCCGAATTCCTATGGGAACTCTTTCGCCAAGCAAGGGCCTTCCGGACCTAATAGCAACCCCTCCAGAGGTCAAGGGAGCGAAGGTCCAACCGGTGGAAGCCATGTTGGTGGTGGGGCGCCTGCTGGAGGCCATACCGGTTCTGCCCCAGCCGGAGGGGGGCACGCCGGAGCTGCACCGGCCGGTGGCGGGGGTGCGGCCGCCGGGCACCACTAAACTCCCAGAGGTTGATCCCCCGCAGGCAATCGGGGCTCAACCCGCTGCTAACTTGATGGACAGAAGGCGCGCTCACCCATACGCAAAGGGTGAGCGCGCCTTCGTATTTCTGGCCTAGATTTCTCACAACGGATTCGGAAGGGCGGGACTACCTTAACCGCTGAGACGCAGAGGCGCAGAGGGTTCGACGATATAAGTCTGTGCTTTTGGCGTGGGGGCTTTGCGGATCAAAGAGAACGCGAGTTTACCATTATAGGCGTGCCCTCAAAGCAGGAGATGCCAGGTCAGGAAATCACCACGCCCGCATAACCCACCACGGCGCTGCGGTCGCCACTGGTGTCAGCCGAGGTGGCATAGCGGACCAGTTCCGCGCGGGTCGCGCCCAGGTCTTTAGCCGCGGTGAGCATAGCGACCGCAGGGCCGTAGCCGCACATGGAAATGTCTTCTTTGCCAACGACCTCATACAAGCCCGCGGGCTCCAGGGCCAGAATCTGGTCAATGGCTTTGCGGTCCTTGACCCGCGTGAGGTCATCGGGCTCGTAGTGGTTCATGTCGCTGGAAGCGACGATTAATGCTGGACTCGCTGAACTCTTCAGCGCGTGAGCCATCCCGTGCCCCAGCGCTTCCAGAGCCGCATAACGGCTTACGCCGATGGCGATGGGAACGAAAGTGAACGCGCCCACGCTGCGCTGCAAGAAGGGAAGCTCGACTTCAATGGCGTGCTCGTCTTCGTGAGCCTTGGCATCCTCCATCAGGAGATGGCAGGACTGGCGCAGGCTCGCGGCCAATTCCGCGTCAATGCGCGTGGCGCCCAGCGGCGTCAGCCACTCACCTTTTGACATGATCGCCAAGGGCGCACCGCGTCCGGTGTGATTGGGACAGAGGATGATATAAGTCGCGTGTGCCGGCAGTCGCTGAAACACTGCTCCCGCCACATGACCGGAATACATGTAACCGGCATGGGGAACCATGCAGGCCAAGGCCGCTTCCGTCTTCTCCGGCGCAGCCGTATCCGCAGCAAGGTATTGGTCGAGTTGCCGCGCGAGAGCTTCGGACTTGGCTGGATAAAAGCGCCCCGCTACGGCCGGGCGTCGGACCGTGGGCGTCTGCATGGGTGAATCCTATGCTTGGACCCCCATCGGTGTCAAGCGGGCGCGGAGGGCGGCAGGCAGATGGCCAGGTGGGCAGTGGTGAACATTCCTATCTGCCTGAGGCTTATCTGCCCATCTGACTACTTTCCCTTGTTCGACGGCGCTGGCTCCGGCATATAGATGTGGAATTCTCCCGGCGGGTGCGTATGCTCGAATTGTATCGTAGTGTGATATATTCCGAATTCATGGGCCAGCAGTTCGCGAACCTGGTGGGCGATCTGCTCGCTTTCCGAGGTGGACATGTCCAGAATGTGGACGTGGCAGGAGAGGGCCTGGGAATGGGACCCCAGGCTCCAGATGTGCACGTCATGAACCTCTTTTACCCCTTCCACGCGGAGCATGGCGGCCGCCACGCTCTCCAGACTCATGCCCTTGGGCAAGCTTTCCATCAGGATGTTAACGGAATCGGAGATGATTCCCACCGCCGACCACAGGATCAATCCCGCAATCAAAAATCCCAAGGCGGGGTCGATGATTGTATGCCCGGTCACCCGAATTACCCAGGCGCCGGCGATGATCGCCACGTTGGAAAGCGCGTCGCCCAGGTTGTGGATGAACACCGCGCGGAGATTCAGGTCGCTCCGTTCGCCCAACAAGCCCCAGGTGATTCCGCCGTTCACGACCAGCGCGATAATGCCGACCACCAGCATGGCGCCGGAAGCCACCGGCTCCGGACGCACGATTCGCTGGTAGCCTTCGTAGCATATATAAAGCGCCACCGCCACCAGCAGCAGGGCATTCACGAAAGCTACCAGCACGCCCGCCCGTTGATAGCCAAAGGTCTTCCGGTCGTCGGGCGGCCTGCGCTCAAAATAGAGGGCAATCCAGGAAAGAATCAGCGAAGGAACGTCGGTGAGCTTATGCCATCCATCGCTCACCAGGGCCAGGCTGTGGGACAGCGAGCCGGTGACGAACTCCGTGGCCACCAGAGCAAGGGTCGCCATCAGCGCGATTATTACAATCCAGGTCGCTGCCTGCCCGTGATGGTGATGGTGGTGGTGTGAATGCACGATGCTCTCTGCGCCCTTCTCCTTTGTCGCGGAAGGGCGGGGCAAGGGCGGTGTTCCGATCCAATCGGAACCGCTTTCATCGCCGGGGGACGCAAATTCGGAGCCAGGGTTAGTGCGAATTTCTCACCACGGGTTTCCAAGGGCGGGGCTTTAGAGGTTGCGGAAAAACGGTTAAATGCTGTCATCCTGAGTCCTTCGCTGTCATTCTGAGCGAAGCGAAGAATCTCGCTCTGCCCGCTCAGGATAAACTTCGCCAAGGATCATGCTCTGAGCATTTTCAAGGCAATGCGAGATTCTTCCTTCGCGATGCTCAGGACCGCCTGCGGCTCCTCAGAACGACTATGCCGAAGGGTTTTTCCGCAGCCTGCTTAACCCCGCCCTTCCGGCAGCCCCCTGAAAGTGGCCGAGCGTGGTGAGAAATTTCTGTTAGACCAGCTTGGCCGTCAAACTGATCTGTGCGCCCGCCAGCACCTTGGACACCGGGCAGCCTCTCTTGGCGTCGTCGGCGAACTTCGCAAAGGTCGCGGCGTCGATGCCGGGGATCTGCGCTTCCGTGTTGAGCTCAATCCGCGTGATGCCGAAACCCTCGCCGACTTTCTCCAGGTGCACCGTGGCCGTGGTCTGTATTCGCGTGGGCGTAAAGCCACCCTTGCCCAATCCGGCCGAGAGGGCCATGGAAAAGCAGCCGGCGTGCGCCGCTGCAATCAACTCCTCGGGATTGGTGCCCGTGCCGCTCTCAAATCTTGAGGCAAAAGAATACGGCCCTTCGTAAGCCCCGCTTCCCAGCCTCATCGTCCCTTTGCCCTCGCGAAGATTACCCTTCCATTCCGCTTCTGAAGTCCGTGCTGCCATGCTGTTCTGCTCCTTCGATGTGATGTTGAGTTTTTCGCTTCAGGGTGAGGAAGCCACGGTGCGCGCGGCCCTCCCCGCACTCCGCAAATCGCCCTCGTGGAATTCAACCCCGACGGTTCAGTATAGCACCGTTGGCGGCCCCGCCGGCAATCAGGCGGAGACTGCGTCACTTGCAGCTTTCGAATTGAAACTGTCTTAGTACCTTGGCTGGCGCAGAGCGGCGCTCTGCGCTTCAACACGCGATATTAGCGCTGGTCGTACCCACCCAGAAGCGCTATTTTGCGCGCAGAGGGCTGCAACTCCTGACCGGCACCACCTATCGCCGCACCAAGCTTTTTGAGAGTGATGGGCTCGGCCTGATTTTAATCTTGTCTGTGGGCCGCAGAGCTGCGCTCTGCGCCAGCCTGCGGTTCGCTTGTCTCTGGCCGGAGTCATGTCGCGCCAAGTCTCAAGGCACCAGCACAATTTTTCCAAATGCGCCGGGTTCCATCACGGCGCGGTGGGCCTGGTGGGCCTCGGCGAGGGGAAGTTCCTTTCCCACCACTGGGCGCAGCGATCCATTTTCGAGCCCCGCCACAATACTCGCGTGAATGCTCGCCAGCTCCTGGCGGCTGGCGTTCCACAGCACCATTCCCAAAACTGCGGCGTCGCGGCGCATGATATCGCGCGGATTGATCTCAATGTTGCCACGATTGCCGATCACCACCACGCGCCCCTTGGGGGCCAGGACGGTAAGGTCCTTGGCGAGATTTACGTTGGCCAGCATCTCCAAAATCACGTCCACGCCGCGTCCCCCCGTGAGCTTCATCAACGCGTCGAGATAATCCGGGGCGCGATGGTCGAGCACGTGATGCGCGCCTTGTACAGCCACGAGTTCGCGCCCGCGCTCCGTGCCCCCCGTGCCGATCACGGTCATTCCGGCGGCACGCGCCAGTTGCACGCCCGCTACACCCACGCCGCCGCTGGCGCCGTGGATCAAAACCGTCTCCCCCGGCTGGGCGCGCGCAATCTGCCACAAAGCGCGGAAGGCCGTGGCGTAAGGAACGTTAACGCCCGCTCCCTGAGCGAAAGTCACGTTGGGCGGCAGCGGATGCACCTGCCACGCCTCTGCCAAAGTCTGTTCCGCATAGGCGCCGGTGAGCGTTCCGCCCGTGTAGACGCGGTCACCCGGCGCAAAGCCCTCGACGCTAGCTCCCACCGAGTCCACTATCCCCGCCGCATCACTCCCCGGCGTGTAAGGGAGCGCCGGCTTGATGGCATAGGTTCCCTGGCGCATGTAAGTGTCGTAAGGATTTACGCCTACCGCCTCCACCCGCACCACCACCTGCCCCGCACCGGCTTGAAGATCGGGGACGTCCTCCAACTTCAGCACCTCCGGACCGCCGAATTCATGGACGCGTATCGCTTTCATAGTTGCCTCCTGGCCCGTGGAAGGGCGGGGCTTGAGCCCCGCCGTTACAAGGCCTTCCTGATTATTATCATGTCCCGCGGCCCGCGGTCGCGGCGACCGGCTGCACGCTGCGCGGGCCGCGGACGAACAGAGGGCGGGAGCCGCGATTTCGGCGGGGCTGAAGCCCCGCCCTTCCGGCAACCCTCCAAAAGCATCCAAGCGTAGTGAGAAATCCCGCCTAAGTCTTCAGTCCCGATTTCAACGCCGCGACTCGCGCCACGGCCGACCAATCCAAGTCTCCCAATCCCTGCGCGATCCCGCTGATCATATTATCGCGAATTAAGCTGGCGATGGGCATGGGCGATGCGGCCTCATCTGCCGCGGCCATAACCAAACGAATGTCTTTCAGGCCCAGGCGCAGTTTGAACCCAGCGGGTTCGTAACGCTGCTCGGCAATAATCTTTCCGTAGTTTTCATAGACCGGCGATTGAAAGAACGAGCCCACCATGATTTCAAGAAAAGTCGCCGGGTCAATGCCGGATTTTCGCAAGAGGGCGAAGGCTTCGCCCAAGGTCTCCAGCATGGACGCGATCAGGAAATTCCCCGCGAGTTTGACAGTGTTGGCGGCAGGGGGGTCAGGACCGATTACGAAGAGTTTCCGGCCGATCGCTTCGAGCGCCGTGTGGCAGCGTTCCACCGCTTCCGGCGGACCCGCCGCCACCACGATCAAGCGCGCCGCCTGGGCTGCGTCCGGACGTCCGAAAACCGGAGCGGCGATAAAGATCTGTCCTCGCTGCCGGTGAGCGTCGGTGAGGCGGCGAGAGAGATTCGTGCTGATGGTGCTGTGGGAGATATGGACGCCGCCGCGGGGCAGGCCCGCAAGAATACCGTGTTCGCCGAACACCACTCCTTCCACGGCAGCGTCATCAGCCAACATGGTGGCGACGACTCCGGCCGTGCACGCCGCCGCTGGTGTTTCCGCCACGGTTGCGCCCTGACTCCTCAACGCCTCCGCGCGGCTGCGAGTGCGATTGTAGATCTTCAAGGCGTGGCCAGCCTTGATCAGATTGCCCGCCATCGGCTCGCCCATTCCGCCCAAGCCTATAAATCCCATTTCCATGCTATATGCTCCCTTTGACTGTCTCCACCAATTTATCACCAGTGACCAGCCGCGTGCCTGCTTCTGTTCTCTTCCTCACGGAAGGGAAGGGGACGTGCCGTGCATGGGAAAAACCTGACGATGAGATCCGTCGGTACAGAAGCGAGAATCGGCGTCATTAATATTCTCTGGACCGTGCAGCTACTTTAAGCAGGGCAATTGGGGTAAAATAGCAGATTCCGAGCTCCCGGAAATGGAGAGAATCGCCGGTGGTTCAAACACTGGCAGGAAAAAGCGACTGCGCATGGCATCATCGGGGGAAGGTCGGGCCAAGAAAGCGGTGGGGACCTGGAAAGCTATTCCAGCCGTCCTGGCATTGGTCGCCCTGGCCGTAGGCGCGGGCGCCCTGCGCGCTCCGGCCCAGCAGGCCACACCCCCGGCTGCGCCTGCCGCGCCCGCCGCGGCAGGGGACACCGCGCATCCGGAGGGAAGCGCCCCCCTAGCGAAAACGCACACTATTCGCACCACCGTCGAACTCGTCAACGTCCCCGTTACCGCCAAGAACAGCCGGGGCCAGCCGGTTATTGATCTCAACAAGGAGGATTTCAAAGTATATGAAGATGGTGTGGAGCAGACTATCACCCACTTCGAGCGGGAAACGAGCACGCCGCTCCGCATCGGTTTGATCCTCGACACCAGCAATACCGCGCGCAGCCGATTATCATACGAAAAGGAAGCGGCCAGCGAGTTTGTTTACCTGGTCCTGCGCAACGGAGGCACAAAGAACCAGGTGTTCCTCCAAACCTTTGACGCTTCCAGCTCGATCATCCAGGACTTTACCAACGACCCGGATCTGCTGAATGAAAAGATCCAGGAGCTTAAATCCGGCGGCGGTAAAGCCCTTTACGATGCCATCTACTTTGCTTGCCGGGAGAAAATGCGCAAGACCGGCTCGCCGGAAGAGATGCGGCGGATCTTGATCGTCTTGAGCGATGGCTTGGATGTCCAAAGCCAACACACGCTGGACGAGGCCGTTTCCATATCTCGCATGGCCGAGACGATGGTCTATACCGTCGGCACGGCTGTCTACGGCTTCTCGAATCCCGGTGATAAACTCCTTGTGGACATCTCCACGGCCACCGGTGGCTACCCATCTTTCCCCTTGCGCGATGCCCCGGGCACCGACCTGGAGACGGGTTACCTTTCCCATGGTCAAATCGGGGAAACCTCCCAAAACAAAGGTTTAGGGGCGGAAACGGGAACGTTTTCCGCGGAGCGATTGATGCACCTGGCTGACGCGTTGCAAGCCATAGGCCGCGATTTAGACGAACAATACACGATTGGCTATCGGCCAATCCACGATGCCCTGGACGGAACTTACCGTTCCATTAAAGTCGTGATCAATCGCCGTGGAATTACCCTGCGTTGGAAGCCCGGGTACTTTGCCACGGCGGAGTGATGGGCGCTTGCCACGATTCCCACGTGAAAACCTATTCCGGGCGGCCGGAAGCAGTGCGCACTTTCCCCTTTGAAATGGAGAACTCCGTGAGCGACGTTCTCGCCAGTCTAGCAAAACTCCGCGACCTGCGGGCGATCGACCTCAGCCAAACGCTGGAAGAACACATGCCGCATTTTCCCACCCACTCGAAGTTCTTCCACAACCTTTGGGGTTCCTATGAGCATGGAGGCCGCTCACTCCATTACCTGCTGGTGATGCACGAGCATAATGGGACGCACGTGGATGCTCCTGCCCACTTCCTCAGTAATGCCAAGCCGGATGCCCATGTGACGATCGAGCGAGTGCCCCTGACCCAACTCTTGGGCCGCGGAGTGCGCGTGGATTGCCGTGACGTAAGAGCTGGCGAGTATGTTTCGAAAAGCCGGCTTAGCGAATGGGAGGACCAGCACGGCCCCCTCCAGGCCGGAGACATTGTGCTGTTCGATTTTGGGTGGGCGGCAAAATGGGGGCTGCGCCCGAACGATCAGCGCTACATTGAAAATTGGCCAGGCGTCGGCATGGACGCGGCGGAGTATCTTCTATCGAAACCGGCCGCTGCCATTGGCGTGGACACTCTCTCACCTGACCCACCGGAGGCGCTCCGCACGCGCCCTATCCATCCTGTGGTTCTGGAGAAGCAAGTGCTGATCATTGAGAATCTGTGCAATCTGGATCAACTCCCGGATTTCTTCCTATTCCTCGCCTTCCCGCTCAAAATTCGCGAGGGGTCCGGCTCGCCAATTCGCGCCGTAGCGCTGGTTTAGATCCAATCCTGTTCACTTAAGCTGGCTGTTCCCAATTCGACCCCCTCACCCCCGGCCCCCCCATAAGCGCTAGGTCAAGCTTCTCAATCCTGCTATTCTGGCAAGCTGGGCCGCTCAAAAAGGGCCGAATCTAACCTTTATCTTAGCGCTCTTGGACCGCCACCAGCGCTTTCTCCAGCCGGGGCGGGCGGGGTGAGGGGGCCACCCAGGAACGAAGGGAGAAATAATTTCCCGAAACCCCTCATGTGCACAGTATTGCCCTCCTTTATCCCGCCGAGGCAGCGAACTCCAGCATCGCGCGCACATTTTCATCCGGGGTGCCGTAATCCATATTGATACAGCAGAGGCCCACCTTCCGCGTGTCGCCTGCGGCAGTTAGCAATTGTTCCGCATCCCGGCGGATCTCGGCGGCGGTGCATTGCAGCATGCGCACGGGGTTCAGGCGCAGGTTTAAGAGGGCGCCGGGAAGCTCCTTCCGGCAGCGCGCCACGTCCGACCCCCAGCCGACGTCGAAGAGAATCACCGGCAGCCGGGCGTAACATTGCGCGTACAATTCAAGGTTATTCCCGCAATGATGGATGCCGTAGGGCGCCAGTTTTTCGGCCAGCCTTTTTTCGTAAGGAAAAAGAAATTCCTCGTAGACCGGGGGCGAGACCATTTGCACGGAGCAGTTCGAGTGCAGAAAGATGCTGGGATCAACATTCACGGTGGAGCGATTGGTGGAAAGTGAGAGGGTTCCGGTGCGGGCGCGCACATAGGTTCCCACGGCAATCTGCGCCTCGGTAACCCGGGAGAGCACGTGGTGGGCAATCTGCGGCGCTTCGTAGAAATCCATGAAAAATTGCTGACCGCGGATTTCCAAGGCGGTGTTCAGAACCCCACCCAGGTTAAAATCACTGCACACACAGCCGAATTCATTCTGCAAACTGTCCAGATCAGCGATGAGCCGGTTCATCGGCCAGGTGGTAGCGATGTCGGGCGCGGTGAGCGCCAGGGCTTCTTCCGCGCCAAGGTTACGAGGTATAGGCATGGGCGCGGCGCTCGACTCAAAGCGGATTCTGCATCCGAACAGCGCCGGCATGACGAAGCCGCCCGCCACGTGCTCCGACCCCACAATCGGGCGCGGCCCCGGATTGGGCTCACCCAGCCGGAATCTTTCGTACAAGGCCCGGCGCATCTTTAAGTCATTCTGGATGCGGAGCGCGCGGTCGAAGTAAAACGATTCGTCAAAAGAGATCCCATAGTTCCGGTACCACCAGTTGGGATTGAAAATGACCTCCGCAGGAATTTGCCTGGCCATGCGCTGAAGCATAACAGGATAACCACAGGTCCACCAGAAAACTGCTAGAATCAGCGGCGTCGCATCAGTGAAACCAAAAGGCGGCCTCGCCAGATCCCACAAGGCAAGGCGTCGTCGAACATTAATTCGCATGACACTCGCACCGCTGGATTGGCTCATTGTCGCTGCCTACCTGGTGTCTCTGATCGGCATGGGAATCGTCGCCAGCCGCCGGGTTAAAGACACCAAAAATTATTTCCTGGGCAAACGTCACTTCGGCAAGGTGATTATGATCGCCCAGACTTTCGGCGTGGGAACCCATGCCGAAATGCCGGTAAGTCTGTCGGGAGCTGTCTACAGCTTCGGCATGTCGGCCATCTGGTATCAGTGGAAAAACCTTTTTGCCACGCCCTTTTACTGGGTTATGGCGCCGATTTTCCGTCGCGTGCGGCGCACCACCACGGCGGAGATGATTGAGGACCGCTATGGCGCAGGCATGGCGGGCCTCTATGCGCTTTTTGCCTTCGCGTTTTTCATTATCAACATGGCCAGCATCCTCAAAGGAGCGGCGAAGGTTTTGCACCAGATGCTGGGAGCAAATCTGAGCGCCAACTCTATTGTCCTGGGGTTGGCGTCCATCTTTGTTTTTTACAGTTTTGTCGGGGGACTGGTGGCCTCGGCATGGAGCAATTTTGTGCAAGGCTTTCTGCTCATCCTGCTGTCCTTCATGCTGATTCCGTTGGGCTGGGGGACGGTGGGTGGTATGAGCGGGATGAAACAAACCCTGCCGCTGCACTATTTCTCCCTGGCGACGCCCCGGGAAGTTGGCCCGTGGTTCATCGTCATGCTGACCCTTAACGGAATCATCGGCATCATGGCTCAGCCCCACATTTTGGCGGCGGTAGGCACGGGCAAGGATGAATACACTTGCCGCATCGGGTTTTTTCACGGGACGTGGGCCAAACGCCTGTGCACGATCGGCTGGGCGTTGGTGGGCCTGATGGTCGCAGCAATGATCGCGCGCGGTCTCTTTGGCTCGCACGCGCTCAAAGACCCCGAGGATGCCTTTGGTTTCGCCTGCCAGCACTTGCTTTCGCCGGGCTTTCGCGGCCTGCTGATCGCCAGTGTGATGGGAGCGTGCCTGGCCGCTTGTTCCGCCCTCATGGTGGATAGTGGCGCGCTTTTCACGCAAGGATTTTACCGGCCACGCTTGGCTCCAAAGCAGTCTGACCATCACTACCTCTGGGTAGGGCGCATCAGCGGATTTGTGGCGGTCGTCATCGCCGTCGTCTATGCACTGTTCCTCATCCAAAGAGTGCTCTACTCATTTCTACTGACGGAAACGCTGGCGGCTTATGTGGGCATCAGTATTTTGGCTGAACTCATTTGGAGGAGAGCGAACCGTTGGGGCGCGGCCAGCAGTATCTTCGTATCCATCTGCACAAACTTTTCTTTGTACCATTGGATACACCAACGGTTGGATTATTGGGACCCCGGTATTTTCTTCTCCTCACTCGCCGCCGGAACCATGGCACTGGTGATGGTGAGCCTCCTGACTCCCGCGGAGGATGAGGCCCGCGTCGCTCCCTTCTTCACCAGGCTTCAAACTCCTTCGGATCGCATCCCGACGGGGGCTGCCGACCAGAGGAACCTGCCCGAGGATCACGAAGAAGGCAAGGACTGGAAAGACGCCTTGGCGCCCGAAACCAGCCGATGGGCGGCAGAGCACGGCCGTCAATTACTCCTCGTCAATCTTCTCCATCCGTTGCGCGGGGCGTGTGGCGTCGGCTTCTTCAAAGCTTATCGCGATGATTTGAAGGGCTTGCTGATTGGATCACTCCTGAGTTCCGGTCTGGTCCTCGGCTTGTGGGCGCTGTTGCAACTCTGAGGGTCGCGGACCGCGCGCAACATCGCGTTCGTGGCGCCATGCCCTCGAGTGTGCAAGAATGGGTCTCCGAATCTAACGGAAAGGTCAAACCTCCATGACCTCACAGAACCAGACTTCCACTCCTTATCTGATGGGGACCGCGTGCGCGGGCCTGTTTACTTTCGGAGTGATGACCTCGTTTCTCGGCGCCACCCTGCCGGAGTTGAGCGCCCGCTCCGGTTTCGATTTAACCCGCAGCGGAACGCTTTTCAGTTTCCTCTATTTCCCCCAAGTGCCCATGGTCTTCCTGGCCGGGCCGTTGATCGACCGCTTCGGCAAGAAGCTGGTATTGGCCGCGGGGTTTCTGTGCAGCGCCGCGGCGCTGGTGGGAATGGCTTACGCGCCCAGTTACGCAGTGCTCGGAGCGCTGCTGGTGATGCTCGGCCTGGGCGGCAGTTCCGCGATGGCCGCGGCGAATACGCTCATCCCTGACCTTTACCCGGAGAATCCCTCTTCCGCGCTCAATTTGGGAGGCATCTTCTTCGGCCTGGGAGCGGTCTTCTTCCCTTTGTTGGTCGTGCTGATGGCGCGCCGTCTGGGGCTGGTCGCCACCCTGTGGTTCATTGCGCTGCTGGTCGGACTGGTGGCCGTGGTGGCGCTGGTGCAGACGTTTCCGCGCGCCAGCATGGCGGGAGGATTCGACTGGGATCAAGCGAAGTCGCTGGTCATTAATCCCGCCGTCATCATTCTCGCCTGCGTCCTGTTTTTCTATTCCGCCTTGGAGGTTTCCACCGCCGGCTGGATTCGCACCTTCTTGGAGAAAGATCTGACGGTTTCCCCCAAGAGTTCCCAAATCATCCTGTGGTCTTTCTGGATCATGATGATGTTGGGCCGGCTGATCGCGAGCCAAGTGGTCAAGCGAGTTCGCGGGCCGCAATTGTTGCTGGGATGTTCCGTGGGGGCCATCGTTGGGCTCCTGCTCATGGCGCTCGCGCCCAACGTGTGGATCGCTACTGCCGGCATCATTCTCTGCGGGTTCTCGTACGCGCCGGTGTTTCCCACCACGGCGGGAACTGCCAGCACGTACTTTACGCGCATTTTTGGAACCGTTTTCGGCATGCTCATGACGCTCGCCCTGCTGAGCGGCGCGGTGATTCCTCCCGCCATCGGCTACGTCGCCCAACACCAATCGGTCCGAGCCGGCATCTGGATTCTGGCGGGCATCGCGGTTCTGTTCATGGTCACGCAGGGAATCTTCAACCGCTACGAGCGGCGGAATTTGCTCCCCCCGGTGCCGGGACCGACATGACCGGGTAGTAAGCGGACAGGCGCATAATAGAATAAGTGGCTTTTCTTTCAGCATCATTCAGACTTTTCCTCAAATCTCACAAAACCTTCGACTTTCCGACGGAAAACGTGCCTAGGTCACCAGACATTTTGTCAATTATATACGTGTTTTCATACACATAGTCGGGTCATCCTTCATTTTTAACATCTTTTTTTCTGTCCCGCCGCCCCGCTGAACTCCCTGATACTAACTTCCCTATTATCAATCACTTGACTTTTTACTTGGCACATCTCATCTTTCCAAATCTTTACTAACTACCTGTTTTTTCATAAATATAGTCGTTTTTCGGGGACCTTTCATTCCCATCCCCCCAGCGCTCACTTCTGAACTACATCAGAATAACTTCCTTATTTTCGTGCACTTGATTTTCTCTCTGGTCCTCTGGTCTGCCTCGAAATCTCTGCTAACCGCCTTTTCTATCATAAAGATAATCGCCTTGCGGGGAACTTTCATTCGCCTCCACCACGCCCGGTGCGCGCTTGGTCATCAAAAGCATTTTTGTCTGCCGGGGTTTTCCCCAGCCTCCAGTACCTCGCACCTGGCACCGGAAATCCGGCCCCTCCCCCTTGCTGCGCCATTCCACCCGGACACAGTTCTCCGCTCCCTACCCCGCACGGTGGCGGCCATAGCCTAGTGTTACGATGGCTGATTTCCTGCCGGCAGGACAAATCACGTCGATTTTTCCTCACCAATTCCCACCCGTGGGAAATCCTGCCGCAGGGTTGCCATTTTCCGGGCGCATCGTAGGGGCGGGTTCGCGAACCGCCCCTACAACCACGTTTTGACAAGCCATCGTAGCGGGAGCCTGTTTTGTAGCTCCGCGGCCTTTTGTCGTCAATGGACCAAGCCGCAAAAGAAAATCAAACCACACAGGGGTGGAGGCGCAGAGGCCCGAAACCAAAAGGTCTTTTCTCTGAGTCTGCGCGCCTCTGAGGTAATGATAGTCGCAAGGGGTCGGCTGGCGTTCTTTTCGGCAGCGCCGCAGATCGCCTGCGGTTATAATTCGTAACCATTCGTCCACGAGAAAGGATGAATCATGGCGAATGAACTGCGCACGAAGCGTCCTTGGTCCGTTGTCCTTTGTCCATTGTCCCCCGCAAGAAGGATCGGGGATCCTCGGCCGCTGTGTTTCCAGCAACGGACCAACGACGACGGACCAAGAACCTTCTCACCGCATCGTTTCCTCTGTCTTATGGGCGTCCTGGCCCTCTCTATCTTGATTCGCTCCACTCCGCTCCGGGCGCAAGGTGAAACGTCCTACGGGATTGTCGCGTCGCAAAACGTCATGGTGGCGATGCGCGACGGCGTGCGCTTGGCCAGCAATATCTACCGGCCAGGGTCTGACGGCATTCCCGCCCCCGGCAGGTTCCCCGTCATTCTCGAGCGCACTCCCTACGACAAGGACCATTCCGAGTATTGGCCGCTTTATTTCGTGCCGCGCGGCTACGTGGTGGTCAGCCAGGACGTGCGCGGGCGTTACGCCTCGGAAGGTCGCTGGCGTCCCGACCGCGATGATGGGAACGACGGATACGACACCGCCAAGTGGATCGGCGCGCAGCCGTGGTCGGACGGCGGCATCGGGACGGTGGGCACGTCCTACCCCGGTGGAACGCAGCACGCCCTGGCCCTCGCCCATCCACCCTACCTCAAGGCCATGGTGCCTATTGATGCCATGTCCGATTACGGGCACTACGGCGTTCGCCACGACGGCGCCTTCGAGTTGCGCTGGTTCAACTGGATTTTCACCCTTGGCGTACCCAACGGCGGTCCGCCTCCGGCGCGCGACCCCGGCGTGCGCGATCAGCTTGCCGAGCTCGGCCAGCGCGTGCGCGACTATGTTCGAGGGTTGCCGCTGCGTCCCGGTCTGACGCCGCTCAAGCTCGCCCCCGATTACGAATCCTGGCTGGTGGAAGCGATGAGCCACGGCGACTACGACGACTTCTGGAAGAACTGCGGCGTCGATGTGGTGGAGCATGTGGCCGAGTACAAGGACATTCCGGTTTACCTCGTCGGAGGCTGGTACGACTCCTGGGACTTGATGACCTCCAACCTCAACTACGTGACCCTGGCGAAAAACAAGAAAGGCCCCATCCGACTGATTATGGGACCGTGGACGCACGGCGGCCAGCAATCGAGCCATGCCGGCGAGGCGGAGTTCGGCCCCGAGGCCAAGTTGGATCTCATGGCCTTCCACCAGCGCTGGTTCGACCGCTGGCTCAAGGGAATCGATAACGGCGTCGACCGCGAGCCGCCCGTGCGCATCTTCGTGATGGGCGGCGGCGACGCCCACAAGACGCCCGAAGGCCGGCTCTTCGTGGGCGGGCATTGGCGCAACGAGAACGAATGGCCGCTTGCTCGCGCCGTGAGCACGCCGTATTACCTGCACGCGGACGGCAGCCTATCGCCGTCCAAGCCGGCGGATGACGAAGCCGGCGCCGCCGAGCCCACTCACTACCTGTTCGACCCGCACCACCCGGTGCCGACCCTGGGCGGCAACATCTCTTCAGAAGGCGTTCTGATGTTTCGCGGCGCTGCCGACCAGCGCTGTCGCAAGGACTTCTGGATGTGCGATGATGAGCGCCCGCTCTCGGCTCGCAACGACGTGCTGGTGTTCCAGACGCCGCCGCTCACCGAGGACGTGGAAGTTACGGGCCGGCTGATCGTAAAGCTCTGGGCGTCGTCGAGCGCGCCGGACACCGACTTCACCGCCAAGCTGGTGGACGTTTATCCACCCAATCACGATTTCCCCGGCGGCGTCGACCTGAACGTGGAGGACGGCATCCTGCGGGCCCGCTATCGCGATTCGCTCGCGCACTCGACGCTGATGAAACCGGGCGACGTGTATGCCGTCACCATCGAAATGTATCCCACGTCGCTCGTCTTCCAGCGTGGACATCGCCTTCGCCTGGATATTTCCAGCAGTAATTTCCCGCGGTTCGACCTTAATCCGAACACGGGCGAGCCGCTCAACAATAATCGGCGCTGGGCCGTGGCGGACAACGCGGTTTATCATGACGCCGCGCATCCGTCGCACATCTTGCTGCCGGTAATTCCACGAGACAGGTAGCAGGGCGCCAGGGTCAGTGGTTTCCTGACCGTGGGTTCTTCTTCATATGATCCAGCTCGGAAGGAGAAAAGCCTGCGGACAGAATTGCGCTGACCGCCATTACCCGTTTTCGTCAAAGCTCATCGGCCATCGCCGTGCCCCGTGGATGACGGAGAGGACTTGTATTTCATTTCGGGTTGGACGATAGACAACAATATAGGGGGTATGGGCGATGCTGAGCTCACGGGTCGTATGGACACGGCCAGGGTGGCCGGCGGACGGGTAGCGACTCAACATTTCTACTGCTTGGAAGACGCGTGCCACGAGTCGTGATGCGGCTTTCGGATTGTCCTGACTGACGTACTCGTAAGCCGCCTCGAGGTCCTGTTCAGCCAGCGGCATCCAGCGAATCTTCATGGGAAACGTTCGGGGCTCAGCGCAGCCGGCGCCGCCACTTGGCGCGCACTTCCTCGTGGTCCGCGCCCATCCCCGCATCGGCCTGCCGCAGGCCTTTCTGGATATGCTCGATCTGCCAGCGCTGCACCTCCAGGTAAGCGTCGACGGCCTCATTGAGCAGGAAGGTGCGATCGCGAGTTTGAGCCTTTGCGAGTTTGTCGAGAGCGGCAACCTTTTCAGTCTCAAGCCGGAAGGAGACGGTCTTTTTGTTCGTGGCTCCGTTTTGCATCGTCAAATAATACGGCATATTATGCCATAATTCAAGGACCGGCAAGCGTCACGCGGCCCTGTTCTGGAGGTTCCGCGGCCTTTTGTTGTCAATGGAGGACGAACCGCGGACCTGCAAAACAGGTCCGTGCTGCGCTTGCTTTGGTAGTGTGGAGTTGTTCTTAAGCCCCGCTGCTTATATACTCGCCAGCCATCGAAGTGCTTCATAGGATTACCACCATGCTAAAATATCATCCGAAACATTTCTTGACGCGCGATCTGGGGAAATACGTTCAGCGGGCGCGGCCGGAACAGAACCCACAATGGGAATTCACGCTCGTCCTCCTTGGGGCGCTAGTTTGGTTGGCGGCCGCACCCGCGCGGGCGGCTGAGGCATTCCAGCCGCGTGCTGTGCCGCTCGTGACCACCGACCCCTACTTCAGCATCTGGTCTTTCGCGGACCACCTCACCGACGACTTCACCCGCCACTGGACCGGCACGCCGCAATCCCTCGAAAGCATGGTCAGAATTGATGGCGCCGTTTACCGGCTCATGGGGCGGCCCGTGGATGAGGAAGCCTTACCACAAGTGGGGCTGGCCGTTTTCCCCACCCGCACGGTTTATGAGTTCGAAGGAGCGGGAGTTCACGTCACGCTGACGTTCCTCACCCCACTCCTGCCTCGCGACTTGGACGTCTATTCCCGCCCGGTCACCTATCTCATTTGGGAAGTCCGCGCCGTGGACGGCCGCACGCACGCGGTTTCCGTCTACTACGCCAACTCCGCGCAGCTTGTGGTGAACACGGAGGACCAGGCGGCGGTATGGTCGCGCGAAAAGATCGGTGACCTCAATGTGCTGCGCATGGGATCTGAGGCGCAACCGGTTCTGGCTAAATCCGGAGATGATCTCCGCATCGATTGGGGCTACCTTTATGCTGCCGCGCCGATGAACACGGTGGCCGCAAGCGCCATCGCGAGTTCTTCCTCCCAGCATCGGGCGTTTCTCGAGCAGGGCGGTCTGCCCGGCCAGGACGACTCCGGCATGCCTCGCACCGCCAATCGCGCGCCGCTGACGGCCTTTGTGTTTGATCTGGGCCAGGTTGGCGTGGAGCCCGTGGCCCGGCATCTCATCCTGGCTTACGATGACCTCTATTCCATCGAGTATTTTCACCAGCGCCTGCGCCCATATTGGCGGCGCAGCGGCGCGCAGGCTGCCGATCTCCTCATCACCGCCGAGCACGATTACAACTCCCTGCGGGCGGAAAGCGAGCAGTTCGATCGACAACTCATGGCGGATCTCACCCGGGTGGGCGGGGAGAAATACGCGCGTCTCGCGGCGCTTGCTTACCGGCAAAGCCTGGCCGCGCACAAGCTGGTGGCGGCGCCCGACGGCCAAACACCTTACTATTTTCCCAAGGAAAATTTCAGTTGTGGTTGCATCTCTACCGTCGACGTCATTTATCCCGCGGCGCCCGTCCTGCTGCTCTTGAATCCCCACCTTGTGGAAGCATCGCTCGCACCGGTGATGGACTACGTCAAGCGAGGCAAGTGGCCTTTTCCTTACGCGCCGCACGACCTGGGCACGTATCCGCTCGCCAATGGACGCGACCCCACCAAAATCGAAACCATGCCCGTGGAGGAATCGGGCAACATGATCATCCTGTTCGCCGCCATCGCCAAGGCCGAGGGCAGTCCAGCGTTCGCGGAAAAGTACGCGGGGATTCTCCAACAGTGGGCCGATTACCTCGCGGAAAAAGGGCTTGATCCCGAAAACCAACTCTGCACCGATGACTTCGCGGGGCACCTGGCGCACAACACCAATCTCTCCGTCAAAGCTATTCTTGGCTTGGGCTCCTACGCGCAGATCCTCGATATGCAGGGGAAGAAGGAAGCCGCCAGCCTTTACCGAACCAAAGCGCAAGAATTCGCCAAGCGCTGGGTGGAGATGGCGAGCGACGGCGACCATTATCGCTTGGCCTTTGACAAGCCCGGTACCTGGAGCCAGAAGTACAATCTGGTGTGGGACAAAATTCTGGGCTTGAACCTATTTTCGGCGGAAGTCGCTCGCAAGGAAATCATCTTTTACGAAGATCACCTCAACCGCTACGGCCTGCCCCTCGACAACCGCAAGACCTATACAAAACTCGATTGGGAGCTTTGGACCGCCACTCTGGCAGAGTCGCCGACAGACTGGGAAAAGCTTGTCTCGCCGATCTACGATTGGGTGAACCAGTCGCCCACCCGAGTTCCCCTCACCGACTGGTATTGGACTCGCGACGGCACGCAGGTGGGATTCCAAGCGCGTTCCGTGGTGGGAGGGATCTTCATCAAGATGCTGTCGGACCCTGCCACTTGGAAAGCATGGCTCGTGCAGGCCAGCCACTGAGCTGACGCTTCGATTCGCAGCCGTCGAGGGATGGCGTCGAACCGTTCGACCCCTTCCCTGATACGGTGTAAGGGCGGTTCGCGAACCGCCCCTACATTATCTTTGTCTCGATCCGTAGGTTTCGCCTACGGCTAATGAGGATCCTCCCCTTCGCGGAGGGCCGGAATGGGAGATTTGCCATAATGCCTGAATTGAATAGGTGGTCTCGCAGGAATTCTTGGTTAATCCTGACGGCGGGGCTCTTGCTGTTTACAGGGGCAGCTCGCTTCGCCCAGGCAGCTCCGTTGAATATCACTTTTTCTCAGTCCGCCGAGACCGTTGAGGCTTACGACTTCGTGGAAATCACCCTCAGCGTGTCGTCGCCGGACGCGAAGAATCCGTTTACGGACGTCGTTGTGGGGGGGCAGTTCGGGAAGACCGGAAGCAACCAGCACCTTAACGTGAGCGGCTTCTGCGACTCGGCGGATGGAAGCGTCTTCCGCATCCGCTTCATGCCTGCGGCGCCGGGCGAGTACAGTTATTCCCTCGTCTACCGGCAGGGCAGCTTTGAAAAAATCCACACGGGCGCCTTCCGCGCGACGGACGGTCACCGGCGCGGGCCCATCCGTGTGGACCCCCAATACCCCTGGCATTTCATCTGGGAGGGGACCGGCGAGCACTACTTTTTCAACGGAACGACCGCCTACTGGACCGTGGGGTGGCGTGAGGATCGGATCATCGATTACAGCATCGAGCGCTTACACAACCTGAAAATCAGCCGCATGCGCGTGTTGCTAGCGGGAGCCGCGAACATGTTCTGGGGCGAACCCGTAATGACCGGTGAGAATTTCACCCTGTGTTTGCGCCCCTGGATCGCCCAGGCGCCGGAGAGTATCGACCACCCGGGAATCGACTTTACACGTTTCAACGTTCCCTACTGGCAGAAGTGGGAGCGCATGCTGCGGTTCGCCCGGGACCGCGACATGATCATTTCGGCCGTCCTGGATATCCCCACGCATAAAGCCCAGGCAGCAGCAGGCAGCGAGGACGAACGGCGATACATTCGCTACGCGATTGCGCGGTTAGGCGCCTTTTCCAATTACACCTATGACCTGGGAGACGATCTCGACAGCTTCCGCGACGAGAAGTGGGCCCACGAAACCGGAACCTTGATCGAGAGCTGGGACCCCTACAAGCACCTTGCCACCAGCCATCCGGTGCATCGCGAGCACCAGGACCGCGCGGCGGAGTGGATGGGCTTCACCTCCATCCAGGACTGGTCGCGAGAGCAGCATGTGCTGATGCTCGAGGAGCGGAAGATTCAATTGAAAACCGGCCGCATCATCCCCCAAACCAACGAAGAATATGGTTACGAGGACCATTACCCACGCTGGGCGCCGGCTCCGCCCGGAGATTCCGCGGAGGTTTTGCGCCAGATGGCGTGGCAAATCGCCATGGCCGGAGCGTACGGGACGGCAGGAGAAAGCGCGCGTCGCGGCACCAATATCTGGCCGGATACGGGGGGCGGTTGGGTCAACGGGCGCGGCGACGACACCATGGTCATGCTCAAGGGGTACGAGCACATGGTGGATTTTTTCACCAGCTTCGAATGGTGGAAGACCGAGCCACACGACGAATTGGTGAACAACGGCGCTTATTGCCTCGCCAAGCCGGACGAGATTTATGCCGTCTATCTGCCGATACGCCCGACGTGCGGGAACCAGGAAAACTTTGAGTATCAAGAAGCATGCCGCGATATCACCATCAAGCTTGAGCCGGGGACTTATGACGCGAAGTGGTTTAGTGCAACCACGGGGGAAGTTGTCCCACTACCGGCGGTCCAAGGACCGGTCTGGACGCTCCCCAAACCTCCCGGCTGGCTGGATTGGGCGCTGTTGCTGAAGAAGGTCATGTGAACGATGTGAGGGCATAGGTATTTGCCCCCATTGTAAAACTCGGGTAGTGCAAGCCTACATCTCCAGTTGACAAATTGTCGTTCGTTATTCTATATTCAATTTCGATATCGAAACAGGGCATCGACAATCAATATGGATGACAAAAGTCTTTACTCGGGGCTGATTCGCCTACACATCCTCCACCATGCGGCCGAAGAACCTCTTTACGGAATTTGGATCGCCGACGAACTGGCGCGCCATGGGTACAAGTTGAGTGCAGGAACGCTTTATCCCATTTTGCACGGCCTGGAAAGCAAGGGCTATCTGCGCTCTCACTCGGAGCGCAACGGGAAATCCGCGCGGCGCATGTACAGGATAACTCGCTTGGGCCGCAAGGCGCTGCGCGCGGCGCGCCGGCGCGTGCAAGAACTCTTCGGGGAAATGTTTGGCATCGAGCATCACCACTGACGGTTGCGGGCCAAGAGGGCGGCCTAACTTCGCTTTTGGAGACTCCAGATGGAAATTACGCTGCGCGCTCTCATCACCTTGATCCATGGGATGCTGTTTGGCGCCTTCTTCCTGATGGCGATCTACGGACTTGTCGTGGAACTCTTCCGCTCCGCCTATGTAGAGCAGCCTTCACAACTAACCACGAAGGGTTATTTCCGGGAACGTCTTTATCTCAATTGCATGGTGGGGCTAGGCTGGGCCGCAGTCCTGACGGGAGCTTATATTGTCTATCCGTGGTATCGCACCATTCCGCCCGCAGGCGTTACGAACCTGGCCCTTTATCCGCAGTTTCTTTTGAAATCGAGCGCCACCACGGCGGGATGGCACGATTTGGGAATGGAGTGGAAAGAACATATTGCCTGGATAGCTCCCATCTCCATGACCATGGTGGCCTATGTCCTGACGAAGTACCGGCTATCGATGAGAGAAAATCCACAAGTCCGCACAACCGTTCTGGTCTTTGCGCTGGTCGCTCTTGGAGCTGCTGGAGCCGCAGGATTTCTTGGAGCAATGCTCAACAAGTATGCGCCCGTAAACGGTGGCTCCACAATCCATTTGAGGGGAAAAAGCCAGTGAATCATTCGCGGCCACAAGGAGGAGGGCGGGCCACGACACAGGCGGGAGATCGTCTTCCCAACGGACCTGCGGGAGCAGCCATCTTGTCGGCCGGGGCCGGCTGCTCTGTTCTAGGCATCCTTGCCGTGTTGGCAGATGCCTCCAAGCCACTGGCCAGAGCGTTGACGTTTTATCTGCCCACAGGGCCGCTCTCCGGCGTAAGTTCCATGGCAATTCTGTTGTGGCTGGTGACGTGGTTCATCCTGGCGAGGCGCTGGCGGACGAAGACCGTTGCCATCGCGAAGGTCAATGCCACAGCATTTTTGCTTTTGGCATTGGGAATATTGCTGACCTTTCCACCGTTCGCAGATTTCCTACGGGGAAAGTAATCCGGTGATTGAAGAACGCGACGGCAAATCCCGATGAAGGAGCATGAATGAACATTGTTCACCGTTACACAAGAATAATGCTCTTCCTGCTGTTTCTGCTGGCCGCGCCGAATCTATGGGCAGGACCTCCGTTCCAGACCGACGACCCAGAGCCCATTGAATTCCGGCATTACGAGGTCTACTTATTTGGCACCACGGACGGGACCCCGGTGGAAACCGATCCGGTGGCTCCGGCGTTTGAAGCCAACTGGGGCGCTGCTCCCAATCTTCATTTGCATATCATTCTGCCTTTGGGGGCCGTCCTTCCTTCCAATAACCCGAGGTATTTTCCCGCCGGAGTGGGTTCGAGCGCCTATGGTCTGCTGGACATGGAATTGGGGGCGAAGTATCGATTTGTGAAAGAGACCAAGCACCGCCCGGAGTTTGGGACGTTTACGATGTTGGAAATCCCCACGGGCAGCTATGCCAAGGGGTTGGGCGTCGGAAAGGTCTGGTACAAACTGCCGGTCTGGGCACAAAAAAGCTGGGGACACTGGACCAGCTACGGGGGCGCCGGATACACCATTGTCAACCAGACTCAGTATCGCAACTTCGCTTATGGCGGATGGCTGCTGCAAAGGGACCTCGGGAAGAAGCTTACGCTGGGAGCAGAAGTTTTCTCTCATGGATCAGAAGGGTTTGCTACCGCACAGACAAGGTCTGCCACAATGATTGATGTGGGCGGCTATTACTACATCCGGAACCCAGGCCTGCAAATCTTGTTTGCATACGGCCATACTGCTTTCGGGCAAACCGAGAACTACGCGTATTTCGGGCTATACCACACTTGGGGATCGAAGCCGGGGAAAGGCCTGAATGGATTCCTGGCTCACCATCTTTCGTCACTATAAGATATGAATGGAGGTTTTATCCTGGTAAATAGCCCAAGACAAGCTCACAGGAATTTGCCGTGAGGATTTCCAACCCCCGCACCGGAGATCGAGGGGGTCGCCACAATCAGCGCAGTCCTGACCGTGGACTTTTCTCATAGCCGATACCCCAGTGGCACCCCAGAATCCCCTCACCCCCGGCCCGCCTCCCGCAAACCGGCCGGAAAGTAAGGCCAATCCTGAGGGGCGGGATCACCGAAGAGAGTCGGGCGCGAGACCCCTGCCGCTCGCGTCAGCGAGCGCGGATTTGGGCACTCGTGCCGCATGAAGATCCCGGCGAGGGGACCGCGCGAGCTTCCCGCCCGGCGCCTCGTGTCGCAAGGGGTCACTCTTTATTTCTGATAATACGCCGAGTTGACCTCGGTGAAACTCTTCCACTTTTCCGGCAGGTCATCCAGGGGGAAGATGGCGGAGACGGGGCAAACCGGGACGCACGCGCCGCAGTCAATGCACTCCACCGGGTCGATGTAGAGTTGCGCCATGTCGGCGAAGTTCCCTTCGTCTTTGCGCGGGTGGATGCAGTCAACCGGACAAACGTCCACGCAGGCGGTGTCTTTGGTGTTGATACAAGGCTCAGCGATGATGTACGCCATGAAGCTTCCTCCGGAGGACCCATCTACTTCACCGATCGGGGCCGGGCCCTCGTAGACAGGAGTGTACGTGGCCGCCCGGCGCGACGCGATGACTTAAGTCGTGCCTTTGCGCGGAGGTTTTGATAAGCTGATTGCTTCAGGCTCCTGCTTATTCCAACGCTTGAGGTCGAGTCGCGCGCCATGCCCGCCGAGCTTAGGATGATGGCGATTCCCGCTCTGGATCCGGTGGAGACTCTGCGCCGGGTCTCGTTTTTCGCCGTGTTGCCGCCGGAGGAGTTGAAGATCCTCGCCAGCCATTGTGTGGTCCGGCGGATCCTGAAAGACGAAATCCTGGTGGGCGAGGGCGATCCGTGCGAGGGCCTGTTTGTGGTGCAGTCAGGGACCATCAAGCTTTTCAAGATGGCGGAAAATGGCCGCGAGCAGGTATTGGTCATCGAACGCGCGGGCTCGACGGTGGGCGAACTCTCCGTTTTCGATGGCGGAACCTTTCCGGCTTCCGCCCTGGCCGCAGAGGATTCCACTCTGCTCTTTCTCCCCAAGCGCGAATTTCTGGAGCTATGCCAAAGGAATTCTGAGGTGGCCTTCGCCGTTATCCGCTCGCTGGCTTGGCGCTTCCGCTACCTCACCAGCCTGGTAGAAGAGCTTTCCCTCAAAGAAGTCAGCCACCGTCTGGCGCGGTTCCTGCGTGACCGGGCGCTGAAGCTGGGGGTGCGCACACGGCGCGGGATCGAGTTTCCATTGGAAGAGACCAATCAGGAAATCGGCGCGGAAATCGGCACGGTGCGCGACCTGGTTTCGCGCAACTTGCGGCGCTTTGTGGATCGCGGCATCATCCGCCTGGAACGCCGCAAGGTCATCGTGCTCGATTTCGCCGAGTTGGAAGCGCAGGTCTCCGGCGCCAAACGCGCTTCCGCCGGGTAGTCTCCTGAGTTCCGCAACAGGCTAAAAGTAAACAGACGTCGACACGGGCGCATTTCTTGTACTTACGGGGAGTTGGGTCAAGCTGGGGAGAAGTGACGAGCAGCGCCGGGTGAGGGGATGGCGCATTGGGGCGAAGGTGGGCAGCGCTCCCCTATGACGGTAACCGAAAAAGCTCATGGAGCGCTTCCACCACTTTGGGGTCGAATCGCCCTCTTTCCGCGTCGTCGCGAATTTCATTTAGCGCTACGCGCGAATCCCACGATTCACGGTAGGGCCGCCAAGATGTGAGGGCACTATAGGCCGCAGCCACGGTGGTAATACGGGCGCCCAACGGAATCTCCTCTCCCTTTAATCGATCGGGGTAACCCCTTCCGTCCCACCTCTCATGATGATGGAGCACGATATCGAGAAGCGCAGGATCGACATAACCCATTTTGCGGCAAGCGGCCACACTTTCGGACACGTACTTCTCAACTTGAGTGGATTCCTGGTCGGTCAAACTTCGCGGGAGGTTCAAGATATGATGATCCACCGCCTCCTTGCCGAGATTCTGGAGATACCCTGCCCGCAGAATGGTCTCCTTCAGAGCCGGGTTCAAACCCAGCCGATCGGCAATCGCATAGGAAAGGAGGGCCACGACGCGGCAATGGCCCACGGAGCCATCAAGCGCTTCGACAGTCATCACCACGTCTTCCGGAACTTCGATGAAGGATTCCGCGGGGGTGTATTTCGCAGCAACCGCCGCAGGTATCACTTTGGGATTGCTCCACCGGTCCTTGATCCCTTTAACTTCGTAAACGATGATCTTTTGCAATTTGCCCTTGAGCTGGATCTTTTCGAAATCATCCCGCTTGATGTTGGCGTCGGCATACGCGAGCTTGATTTCTGTTGAGTCCGGATCAAGCTTCAGCGCGCGCCCAAAGTACTCGATGGCGGCGGTAGCATCGTGGAGCATAAAACTGACTTGGCCCAGTTCGTAGAGCAAGGGTGCAGTCTCGCCTTCACGGCGGAGTTTTTCCTCCAACAAGCTCAAGTGCTCCAAAGGCTCCTGATCGGACTTCCGGCCCAAGTCGCGAACCTGGGTGGCCGTCACGAAAGGCTCGATGGCCTTAAAGGTTGGCTCATCGATGTAAATCTTCCCCGCCCCACAGATTTCCTCAAGCCGCTTGGCGACGTTGACGCGATCGCCCAGAGCGCTGTAAGCCTGGCGCCGAACTCCTACCATGCCAATGATCGCGCTCCCCGTGGCAATCCCCACACGCAACCGCCAAGGCAGGTCAAGCCGTTGGACCTTTTGCTGCATTCTCAAACCTGCCAAAACCGCCAGGAGGGCATGTCGGTCGAAATCCACGGGCGCACCGAACTCCACCATCACGCCGTCACCCATATACTTGTCGATGTGCCCTCGGAATAAATCCAAAATGGGCTCAATGTGGCCCAAGAAGCGGTTCAGTTCCTCCAGCACCACGTCCGGCCGGTTCTTATCGGAAAACGCCGTGAAGTTGGTGAGGTCGGTGAACATAATGCTGATTTCGCGGTTTTCGAAGCGCAGCTTTCCTTCTGTATGGAGCTTGGCGACGTCCGTGTCCATGGTGGCGTAAAGAGTTTTCTCGAGTTTCTCCTTCATTTCTTCCGCCCCACGACTCTGCTTTAACTCCTCGTAAAGCTGCCGAGTTTCCACAAAGTCGCGCCGCACTTTCTCTTGGAGAGTGCCAATCGCGGCGCTGGCGAGAATCAAGAAACCACCCCACGTGCCCAGCACCAAGAAAGCGTCAAGGCGAGTGCCGCCGACTGTAAACCAACTGGGTTTGTAATAAGCAAACAGCACGCCGGAGAGAAGGCAGAGCACCGCGCACAAAACGGCTTTGCGCTTCCCCAAGATATAAGCCGCCGCCAATACCGGGAAATAGAAAAAGTTCAGGAAGGCGATTTTATACGGAAGGAAATAGAAAACCGCCACCACGATCGCGGCGACAATCATGATGAACAGAACTTCCAGATAACGGACAATGAAATTCCTGAGCTGAAGAGGCCACGCACCTCCCAAGGCAATCGGAATCTCGGGTCCAGTGGTTGAGGCAACGCTAGGGTCGTGTTTCGCCATATTGGGGTTAGCCGGGGATTCACCTTTTCGCTTCCCGACCGGCTGATAACATATACCGCCCGGCGCCAGTATGCAAATCTCAGTTCGAGAAGCAGCACAAGTATTTTACTGCACAGTGCCAACCTTGAGGGGAGGGACCACCACGGCCGCTCCTACAGGGGTTACTTCACCATTCGTAAAGCCAGACGTAACTCGTGATCTGGCTTTGCTGCGGCGAGCCGAAGGTTTTCCCCTCTTTCTCCTCGCCGTTTCGCCAGACCAGTCGCAACCCCTTCTGAAAAATGATGGGGTCCTCGTCGTGGAAACGGTAGGCCGAAAACCGGCAGGGACCTGCGGCCGGTGCGTCCATATGAGTGAGTCCTGCCAAAGGCAAGTTGTACATCCCTCGGTTAAAGTAGTAAGTTCCCAGGAAGTAGTCCTCGGTCCCAGAGGAGAGAAGAAGGGGATCCTTCGCGCCATTGAGGTAAGCCCTCAGCATGGCTTCGAGAAAGTTGCAGTTTTTGCTGGCGACTGCGAGCGTCACTTGGTAAAGCGCGCCGGCGCCGGGCGATTGAGCAATCTCGATCATCTGGAGTGGATCGAGTGTGGTGTCGTTATGCACTTGGAGCCGCAATCGCGCATTCGGTGGCAACTGGATGTTGCCGAGGTAAACCGGAAAGTTCTCGACTCCGCGGAAGATCCACCAGAACGTTTGGGGTTTCTCCACCCCCGCACCGAGTTTACCTGTAATCCGGATGCTTTTTCCGAAAGGGATTCGGTACGTATTGTACAGTCCGCTGGGTTGACCCGTCTTACCGAGGCGTTCGGTACCCCAGGGGGCCGAGCTATCTCCCCAGCCGATTCCATGACCCAGGAAGAGTTCCATATCGATGGAGGGCGTCACCTCATCGTCCACATAGAAGCGAATCTGCGTACGCTCGTACCCCGGCCAGTCACCGCCAAACCACATGTGAGTCAAACATCCGGGCCCCTCGTGTTGGAAGAGCACAACCTCGTGGTCGGGGTACAGCACCTCCTCCTTTCCCGCTGTCCCGAACGTCTTCAGATCCGTAGCAGATGCTCCGTTCTTGCCAATGGCCGCGACGCCTTGATTGCTCCTATTGGCACAACTGACGGATGTGATAGCGATCAAAACGAGGGTCAAGCAGTAAGACCCAGCCTTCCCGGGTTTTGCAGCCGTCGCGTTTTGATTCTTCATAAGAAATGTCTCCGGTCTTCGGATTTCGAGTGTTCACCGCAGACAGGCCCGTGTGCTGGTTGGGTCGAGGACTGGTGGCATACTCCTTAGGTTCGGCCTATCTGATGCTCCCCTTTTCCGCTAGGAGTGCCTCACTGACCAAACCGTAAACTGGCTTCCAGTTCCCGCCTCCTCAAACCCATCGTGCCATACACTATTTTACCGGAGCGGATCGAATAAATGGTAGGCCTCGAGGGATTCGAATCCCCAACCCATTGTTTAGGAATGAGTGGGTTCATAGGGGACGTTCTGCAAAGAAGTCCAAAACTGAATGCACCCTTCCTATGGGCTGCCAGGGGGGCGCACTATCAATCTGAGCACAAATTCTTCTCGACTGAGCTGCTCTGGTACAATATCCACCATGCCGGACTCCCCGCATAAACCTGGGCAAACGCTGGCGAAAGTTCCCATCTTCTCCGGGCTTACGGAAAGCGAGTTGGGTTTCCTAGCCCGGCGTACGGTTCCCCGCCGCTACTCGGCGAGCGAGATCGTATTTGGCGAAGGCGAGCCTTGCTCGGGGCTTTACGTAGTTGAGTCCGGGAACGTCCGCATATTCAAGACCTCCCCCAGCGGGCGCGAACAAGTGCTCAGTATTGATGGCCCAGGCAGTTCTATCGCCGAGCTACCCCTCTTCGATGGGGGAACCTATCCGGCGTCGGCAGCCGCAGTCGACGACGTCACCCTGCTCTTTGTGAGCAAGCAGGATTTTCAGGCGCTCTGTCTTGCTCATCCCCAAGTTCCTCTCAAGGTCTTACGAGTCGTTGGCGCGCGCCTTCGGCGCTTGGTGGGAATCATTGAAGAACTGTCATTCACCACCGTGCGCCACCGGCTTGCTTCCTATCTCTTGCGCCTCGCCCAAGAGTCCGGCAAGCGCACGGCAGAGGGTGTGGAAGTTACTCTCCCCATCACCAACCAGGAATTGGCAGCGCAAATTGGCACGGTCCGCGAGCTGGTTTCCCGGAATCTCTCCCGCTTGCAGGCCGAAAGAATGCTGAAGACTGATGGGCGCACCGTCATCATCTACAACTTGAAGGCTCTCGAAGCCGAAAACCTCGCAACGGAGTAACTCCTGTTTCCCCCGCATATGAGTGTTTGTGAAAACGTCCCTTGACGCTATGAGCGCTTTGTATTCCCATCGGGCGTGGATGCGAAGCTTTGGAGTGCGGCAGCTTGCGGCCGCTTTGGCTCGAGCCCGCTTGCTGGCTGGGACCTGTGTCCTCGGATGAAATTCCCGCGAGCAAGCTCGCGCGGAGGAAAGCGGCAGCAAGCTGCCGCACTCCAAAGCCTCGCTCCGTTTAACAGCAGGGAAGTGTATTCCCCCAGCCTGTAAAGGCCCGCGTTTCCAAAACCGCGGCGAGAAATCCGCGTTAGTCCACTTAACGTAATGCCCGTGACAAAAGTCATCGGCACGCCCCCGTTGCTTCCGTAACATCAACACATCAAGCGTGGCCATAAGGCATGGACCTCGGCCCGCGAGGAGGAAGCGATGAGCGTGACGACGGAAAAAACGGTCCGGGAATTGGCCCTGGAAGAACCGGGCGCCGCGAGAGTTTTTGAAAGATTAGGTATCGACTATTGCTGCGGCGGCAAGCAAACACTCGAACAAGCGTGCCGCGCGGCCGGCATTCCAATCAACGCGGCGCTGGACGCGCTCGAAGTGGCGCACCCTTCGGGACAGGCCTTCCCAAAAGACCGCAATTGGCCAACAGAGTCTTTAGGTGACCTGATCTCCCACATCAAGAACACGCACCACAAGTACACCCGCCAAGAGATTGCCCGTCTTGGCCCTCTCTTCGATAAGGTTTGCTCGGCCCACGGAGAGCACCATCCTGAACTTTTCCAGCTTCGCGCCACCTTCCAGGACCTGGCTCAGGAACTGACCACACACATGATGAAGGAGGAGATGGTCCTGTTCCCGTATATGGAAAGGATAGAGGAGTCCATTATCCAAAAGGAGCTCATCCTGCCACCGCCCTTCGGCACCGTACGAAATCCGGTGGCGATGATGGAGCATGAGCATGATTCCGCCGGCGGCGCACTGCGAGCTCTTCGGGCATCCAGCAAGGGCTATGCCGCTCCACCCGACGCTTGCGTTAGCTATCAGACCCTCTACAAAACCTTGGCGGAATTTGAGGCTGATCTGCACCAGCACATCCACCTTGAAAACAACATTCTATTTCCACGGGCGATTGCGCTCGAACTTGAAAGTGGACAAAGGGCAAATGCCCGCTAAAGAGGAGCACGGACCACACAAGAAGCTATGGATCGCGTTAGCGTTGGTACTCATTGTCTCCTTTGCGGTGTTGGGCGGAGTGGGACTAAATGTCCTTCAGGGCGCCCTGCCCATCCCCGAAAGCCCCGGCATCGCCGTCGGAAGAGGAATACTGTAAAGAACTAACTGTGCGATGTACGAGGGATCGAAAATGGAAATCCTGACTAAGAATTAAATGGGGGAATGAAATGGCAGACACGCCCGGTAGTGCTACGTCTCTCTCTCCATGGTGGCGACACGCGGCGATTCTCGTCATGATCGGTGGTTTCTCAGTTCTGTCTTTCGTAACCGTCTTAACCTACACGAACGCTCCTCCCATTCCCGACAAGGCCGTAGATGCAGCGGGAAATGAAGTGTTCACAGGGGCCGACATCCAAGAAGGTCAGGAGGTCTTCTTCAAATACGGCCTCATGGAACACGGGACCCTTTGGGGTCACGGGGCTTATCTGGGTCCTGACTACAGCGCCGAGTACCTGCACCGGCTCAGCGAGGTAACCCGGGATACGATCGCGGTGGAGAAGTACGGCCGACCCTTCGCACAGCTCTCAACGGATGAGCAAATCGTCGCGTCCGCGCAAGTGCGGAGAGTTCTTAAGGAAAACCGGTACAAACCGGCCTCACGGACGCTCCTCTACACACCCGGGGAGGTAGCGGCTTTTGGCACCCAGAGGGCCGAATGGAGCGATTACTTCACCCAGAAGGGCGGCGCCCCTGGACTGCCCGCCAGCTATATCAAGGACCCTGCGGAGCTTAAAGCGCTGACGGCCTTCTTCGCGTGGGCGGCCTGGGCGGCGTCGGCGAACCGCCCCGGCAAGGACTATTCCTACACGAACAACTGGCCTTACGAGCCCCTGGTGGGCAACCGCCCCTCCGTCGAGGCTTATGTCTGGAGCGCCTTGAGTCTCATCACCCTCCTGGGGGGTCTGGGCCTGATTCTCTTCATGGTCGGCAAGTTTGACTACCTGGGCTGGAAGGGTGAGGGCGATACCGCCCACACCACGCACTCCGCTCCCGCGCCTCTGATACTGACGCCCAGCCAATGGGCCACCGGGTGGTTCTTTGCTGTGGTGGCGCTCCTCTTCCTGGCGCAATCGTTCCTGGGGGGCGCGATTGCCCACTACCGCGTGGAGCCAGGAGGCTTTTACGGCTTCGACATTGCGCGGTTCCTGCCCTACACTCTGGCACGCACCTGGCACCTCCAACTCGCCATCTTCTGGATCGCCACGGCCTGGGTGGGCGGCGGCCTTTTCCTGGCGCCCTGGGTGGGTGGCGAGGAGCCCCATGGCCAAAAGGCCGGCGTTTACGCGCTTCTTGGCGCACTAGCCATCGTGGTTTTCGGCAGCCTTTCCGGAGAGTACCTGGGCATCAACGACAAGCTCGGGCGCCTCTGGTTCTGGTTCGGGCATCAGGGTTCCGAATACCTGGATCTCGGGCGGTTCTGGCAGCTCCTGCTGGCGGCGGGCCTTGTCTTCTGGCTTTTTTTGATGTTCCGGGCCTTGAAGCCTGCCATGAAGAGTCCTGGCAAGCGTGAGCTGTCCGCGCTCTTTCTTTACGCCGCCGTGGCCATTCCCGTCTTTTACCTGCCCGCCCTTTTCTACGGCCCCCACACCAACTTCGCCGTCATCGACAACTGGCGTTTCTGGATTATCCATCTTTGGGTGGAAGGATTCTTCGAGCTCTTCGCCACGGTCCTGGTGGCCATCATGTTCCACCAGATGGGCGTGGTCAGCACCAAGACCGCCACGCGCCTGATCTACCTCGACGCCATCCTCTACCTCAGCGCCGGAATCATTGGTACGGGCCATCACTGGTATTTCACCGGTCAGGGCACGCTCAACATGGGCCTGGCAGCGTGCTTCTCCGCCATGGAGGTTGTGCCCTTGACGCTTCTAACCCTGGACGCCTGGGACTTCATCAAGCTGAAGAACCAGCAGTGCTCCGAGTGCGGCCGCGAATTCGCCACCAGCCAGAAGTGGGCCATCTACTTCCTTATGGCGGTCGGTGTATGGAACTTTGTTGGCGCAGGGATTTTCGGCTTCCTGATTAACCTGCCGATAGTGTCTTACTTCGAAGTGGGCACCACACTCACCCCCAACCACGGACACGCCGCGCTGTTTGGCGTCTTCGGGATGTTGGCGTTGGCGGTCCTGGTCTTTTGCTTGCGAGCCATGCAGTCCGACGACGTCTGGAAGGGAACGGAGAAGTTCATCAGGGTAGGCTTCTGGGGCGCTAACGTGGGCCTTGCCCTGATGATCCTCCTGGATCTGTTTCCTGGTGGAGTTCTCCAACTCTGGGACTCCATCGCCAATGGGTACTGGCACGCGCGCCGTCTGACCTTCCTGATGGGCGGCCTCTACCACAAGCTGGAATGGGTGCGCATGGTGGGAGACATGATCTTCATCCTCGTCGGCGCCGTACCCATCGCGCTCGGCGTGCTGCGCAGCATGTGGCAGCGGGACGTGGTGCCTCCGGCGTAAAAAAGCTCGTGGCATGGCCATCCTGGCCATGACGGGGCGCGGGCGGGACCCCGATGAATCGGGGCAGGCTGCCCGCGCCGAAGCACTTTGAAATACGTAGAGCGTTATTCCAATCTTTTGTCGAATAACTTCGGGAGCAGGCTCCTCCATCGGTGGCGGCCGCTCCTGACTCCTGACTCCTAAATGACAGGACGGACTGATTTGCTATCCGCAAAGGGCGTTTTCGGGCCGAATCCAGGTAAGTGCCCTCACAGCTTAGTTTCCGTGTCAGCACCGGCTTAAAGGGGAGCTAAAATCATCAGTATACAGGGAGCCGGGTTTGGGGGGCCTCATCGGCGGGGAAGCGGTAAAAACTCTATCTCAGCTTCTACAACAGGACTTTTGATTGTTTTTGCCGATTCAGTGGGTGACTGCGTAGAGGCCGATCATGAAATCGCCTTCGAGGTGATGACGGATTGTATCCAGCGTCAGGCTCAGCCCCTGGCCGGGTTTCTTGTCCTTGGGCCGGTAGCAGTAATGCCTGACGCTTTCCGGGTGCGGCCGGTTGGACTAGAGTGCGTATGCTCGCCGGTTTACGAAGAGGCGAAAGTAATCTGCGACCACGCTGGCGGGCGCTTCAAGACGAAGCCGCTGCATCTTCTCCTCCCTAAAGTCAGGTGGACGGCACCGCTAGTTCATGTTGGTGGGCAAGTGATGAGGATTTTCTGGCACATGGGCCGGAAAGGCAGTGGTCACAAACTAAACGCTCACTACATTACACGGTGGGGATGAACGAGCGGATGGCGGGCCTCATCGCCGAGGATGATCGCTAAACTCGAAGGCTTTCCGGGACTGCTGGCGGCAGGCCTCGAGGTCGACTACGTGCAGTTGCCGCTGGCGTATAGGGCAGGAGAAAGGCCGACGGTCAGCACTGATCGCCGTGCGTCGTGTTAACCGTTAGGCGTGACACGCCACCTGGAGATTCGATGCACCGGTATCCCACTCGCCTGCCCGCGAAAGCGCAGGACGTGTTGCTTTCTCACTGGAGCGTGACCAGCACCGGGATGACTCCGGTTCCCTTGCCGAGCGGTTCCAGGGCTTCCCCCACCACGGACCCCAGCATCTGGCTACGGTCCGCTCCTTCCTCGTCGTGCCCGGGACGCGACGACGTGACCAACAGACTGCCCACCCGGATGGGACCCTTCTCCGCTGTCGCCTTGCCGGCACGATGGCGAGACCTGCCGGGGCGTTGCCCTGTTTTGAGAGGCGCCGGCCTCCCTGCTACTTTCCTGTCTTCGCTGCGGCTGTTTTTGCCGATGGGGCCAATAACAAAGAACGGGCGGGGGCGCGACCCCACCCCGTGAACAGCGGTTACTCGCGGTCAGATCGATAGCCTGGGAGGACGGGCCTTGATTGGCAACCGGTCATTGGTCGCTCGGGATTTGGTATCCGGCTACCCCTATGGCCGTTCCCCAGTCTCCCGACGAATTAGCGTACTGGCCGGCGAACCACATGGTTGGATAATTCGCAATAGTCAGATCGGGCGCCGGGCGGGCTCGGTGCCACCCGGCCTCAACCTGTGAACATTGAGCTCTAAGTTCCCGTCCCTGTCATGCCAACCGTTTGCGGGCTGCCTCCGCCATCGTCGCTGAACATCACCGAAGCGCTTCGCGCCCCCGTTGCCGTAGGCTTGAAGGTGACACTCACCGTACAACTGAGCCCGGCCCCCAAAGTGCTGCCGCAAGTGGTGGTCTCGGAAAAGTCTCCGGCGTTCGTCCCGGCGATTGCGATCTCCCAAATGTGCATCGTCGCGCTGCCCGCATTCTCGAGCGTTATCGTCATGGGGGCGCTGCTGGTACCCACGGATTGGCTACTGAAGCTCAGACTGGTGGGCGAGAGGCTCACCCCCGTGCCGACGCCGGTCAGAATCACCGCCTGGGGGCTGCCTCCGGCGTTATCGCTGACGCTGATCGAGGCCTTGCGCGGACCCAGACCGGTGGGCTTAAAGGTGACGTTCAACTGACAGTTCGCGCCAAAGGCGAGCGTGCTCGGACAGTTCTGGCTAAGAAGAAAGTCAGCGGTGTCGCCACCGCTGACCGAGAAGCTCGTAAGGTTCAGGGTTCCTAGATTCGTATTGGTCAGACTCACATTTTTCGCGGCGCTGCTCGTGCCGATCGCCTGGCCCCCAAACCCCACACTGGGGGGTGACAGAGACACTGTCGGAGGGGACAAGGCCGCGACCAAGTTGTAGGCATTGGGGGTGCCGATTCCGGTGGCAAAGTCCCAGCCAGTGGTCGTCGTGTAAGCGGGTTGGTACGACGTCGTGGAAAGGGAAAGCACGCCGTAGGTGCCCGAAGGTTTGTAGCAATTGTTCGTGGTGACCGACGTCGTGCAGGGCACGTCCATATCGCTTCCCGTACCCGCTCCTCCGTGGAGAAGCGAAATCGGAGTTACGTCGTAGAAAATGCAGTTGCTGCCCACCGTATTGCCGAGATTGGAGTCGCAGGCTGAGTTGCCGCTCGCGCCATACTCCGTCGAGGCGAGCGCGTAGTAATAATAATTCATGTTGCCCCAGTACACTCCGGAAGTCTGCATCAGGTCCGCCTGAAGGCCGGCCACGACGGGGGTAGACGCCGACGTTCCACCCACGAAGGTCCAATCGTTGGGATCGGTGCCGCTGCATCCGCTCGTGGTGCCCGTGCCAGTGTCGCACATCACGTACGAGTGATTCCAGACGACGGAAACAGACACCTCAACAGCTCCGAAAAGCGAGATATCGGGAATGTCCCGTACGTGATCGTTAGGGTTGCCCAAGACGGATTGCCAGGAAGGCTTGGCATATCCGGCACAACTTCCGCTGACGACGTTACCGGTAATGTTACCAATAGAAGGTGCCCCCGTCGCGCAGCCGCTGGGACCGCCACTGGTACCCCAGGTACCCACCAAGTTGTCATCGAGGGCCTCGGTCGTATTACAGAAGCCGCTGGTGCCGTAGGTTATCCCCTTGTAGCCGGCGTAATCTGCAAGCAGCACGTTGGCGCAGGAGCTGGACATGGGAATTTCGGGAATATAAGAGAGCGCGGAGCGGTAGGTGGAGGCGTTCGTCGAGCTCCAGTAAGTGCTGTTGGTGCCGGCGTAGGTGTCACTGAAGTCCGTAGCTCCAACCGACACGTTGTAGGGCGTAGAGCTAAACCCATTGATTCTGATGCCATGTACGGCGGGCTCGCCGCCAGTCGCGAAATTATCCCCCGAGGCCGATTGATCGCCGGAGGAGACGAAGATAGAGACGCCTTCTGCCGCTCCCTGTTGGTACGCCGAGTTGATTGCCGCATTAGCTGACGATCCGATGTCCGTTTCCGGCGCGCCGTAGCTCATGCTGATGATGGGTGGCGGCGTGGCACTGTTAATGAGGTTCTGCGTCGCCGTGAAGAAGCCATACGTCGTAGCCGTACCCGCGCACGAAGCCAGGACAACGGCGGCCCTCGGGGCCGCAGAGGTTACCATTTCGATATCCAGGGCCGCTTCCCCTTCAGCACTGTTGGTGCCGGGATCGCTGCAGTTATTGCTGCCGCTGGGCGGAGCCGGATGGACGGTGGTGAAGCTGGCGCCGGAATAGCTCGAGAGGCCGAAGACCGAACGGAACGTGTTAAAATCTGCCGGATGAGCCACGTCGGAGTCCTCCACCACCACGACGGTCTGTCCCGCGCCCGTCACGCCGGCATTGAAAAGCTGATTGAAATTGTAGATCGTGGCCAAGTCCGCCGGTGCGACCACGTAACTGCCGCCAGTCGTAGTGAAGTTGGGCCCGGCGTGCGTGGCACGCGCGGACTGCGGGTACGCTCTAAAGTCGTGCAGCGAGACAATTCCCGCCACCATCGGCGCGAGTGTGGAAGGTATCTTCGGATCGCTCATGTTGGCGTAGTGCCTCTCCCCGTCGACCTCAAGGTAATGAAGCTCGGTTTGGAAGGCCCGGCGGATCAAGCCTGCGTCTCCGGAGAAGTCGATCACCATGTGGTTCGGATAGACCACGTTCACCTCAAAGCCCTGCGACTGAAGCCAACCGGTGATCGTGGCGAGGTCTTCCTGCGCCAGACCGTACCTCTCTCCGAATTGCTGTGCCGTGAGCCATTGGTGGAAGTTCGGCGACTGCGGGTCGTAAAGTTGGTCGATGAACTGCTCGACCGCTTGCTCCTGCTGCGGAGTACGTCGCAACTGGAGCAGCATATGTTCCAACCCGAAGCTGTCAGGCACCGCACCCTGATCGTTCGCCGTTTTCGCTTCCGGGCGCGTATTGCCACTCAGCGTGACGAGCCCGTTTTCGTCGATCACCGGGTTGCGGACAATGCCGCCGGAGCCACCTGCCGGACCTTTGTTGACGGCCGGCGCCCCCTCGTTCTGGGAAGCCGCCGCCGATGCGGCAACCATGGTAAGCAACAACAGGAAAAGTATGTGTTTCATCTCGAAATCTCCTTTCGTTCGACTCTGGATGCGAGGAAAATTTCCCGATCAAGAGAACGAGCTTGTATCGTGGCGAGACAACCTCAGATCAGCGAGATCGCCTTTCTGCGAAATCCATCCACGAATAACATGCCAGACAAATTGCGTGAGCATCGTCGATACCATCCCTGCACCACGGCGTTGGTCAGGGGTTGCGCGCAGCCAACTTCTTCATCTGTTGGGGACGCTCCGCCCAGTCGATGCTCTTCTGCGCCGGCTGGCCAAAAAGCTCCGGATGGATGTAATAGCCCTGCTCCCGGGCAGGCTTTTCCACTTCCACGGGAATACGATGGGCGTTGGCCCAAGCATCCTGGCGAATCCCGGTCACCTGCCAGGAAACCTCGAGGCCCGGTTTGCCGCCCGCAATCTTGAAATGGTTTTGATTGATCTTTTCGGCAATGTAGACCGGCGCGAAGGCTCCAATGCAGGTCAGTTGATAGCGAAAGTCCTTGTTGAGAGCTCCGAACCAGTCGGGAAGTTGCACAACGGCTTCGCCAAGAGCATCGAGTGTCACCACTCCGTCGTAGACGTTCTTCATGTCCGGTGATTCCACAAACGAGTGGTAAAGGTACTTGTTGGCCGGGTCGATGGGGTCGTCGATCTTGAAGGAGCCGCCTGCCTTGGAAAGGCTGCCGGTGATACTAACATTGCCGCTGAACAAACCCGCCACACCGTTCTGACTGATGCCCCACACCCCGGCGGCGGTCTGTCCGTTATCGGCCTCCCCAAGCACGCCGGTACCGCCCATACCGTCAGCCAACCCGTTAATGGCCGTGTTAGGCGCAGTCAGGCCCAGATCAGTCGCCTGGACGTTAAGGGCGGTCGCACCGCTGCCTTCGGCCACAGCGTTGATGGCGGTGTTCGCAGAAGTTGTGTTCGTGGCTAGGACGGAAAGTCCAGTATCACCGGCGGCCGCGTCGAGCACACCAATATTTCCGGTAACGCTCTGGTTCCCCGTGAAGGTGTTGGCGCCGATGGTCGCGAAGGCCGAAGCCGGCATGCCACCGAGCAAGCTGGCGTTGAGGTTGGCCACCTGGGTCGTGGAAGCGACGGAGAGGGGCGCCGTGCCCGTGGCTACGGTCGAGATCAGTTGGGCGCTGGTGCTGATGCTGCCGGTGGTATTCTCGGTGCCGGCAAACGTCACCGCGCCGTCGAACTTCGTCGTCCCGTTCACTTCCAAGTTGGCAGTCGGGCTGGCCGTCCCGATGCCGACATTCACGCCGGCTGCGCCCAGCACCAGCGCGTTGCTGGCGGAGACCAGGGCGTTGGCGCCGATCGCGGTGGCGTTGTTGAGCTGGGCTGACGTCCCGGGCCCGCTGTTGTAGCCAATGAAGGTGTTGTTGGCGCCCGTAACGTTGGCATTTGCGTTGTTCGCGGTTACACCGGCTAAATAGCCTACTGCGGTGTTATAGTTTCCCGTACAGGCACCGGAGACGCCCTGGCAGTTGTAAAAGAGCGCATAAGCCCCGGCGGCCGTGTTGTCGCCGCCCGTGGTGTTGGTGTAGAGCGCCGTGTAGCCGCTGGCGGAGTTGTAGCTGCCCGTGGTGTTGGAGTCAAGCGCGTAGTAGCCGCTGGCGGTGTTCCAGTTGCCCGTGGTGTTGTACGAGAGCGCCCGGAAGCCGCTGGCGGTGTTGTAGCTGCCCGTGGTGTTGGAGAGGAGCGCGGAGGCGCCGCTGGCGGTGTTGGAAAAGCCCGTGGTGTTGGACTGGAGCGCCGCGTAGCCGCTGGCGGTGTTCTGGTAGCCCGAGGTGTTGGAGGAGAGCGCGCTGAACCCGTTGGCGGTGTTGGCGTAGCCCGTGGTGGTGAAATTGCCTGCACCCGCTCCCAGAAAAGTGTCGCCGTTGGCGCTGCCGCCACAGCAGTCCTGCAAGAATGGAACCCCGCCCAGGGTCAGAACGCCCACACCGGAACTCGCGGTATCCGGCAGCGCCATGCCCGCCGCTATCAGCCCCCCGCTGAATATCGCCGTGGTCCCACTCAGCGCCCCGGTGAAGATTCCCGTCCCATTGACGTCGAGTGTGGCCGCCGGAAGCGTGGTGCCAATGCCCACGAAACCGCGACTGCTGTTATAGATCGCCGAGTTCCCAATCGAGTGAGGCCCCGTGAACATGGCCGCATAATTGGCCGTGCCCGCGCCGGTGATGGCCCCGCTGGTGGTGCCGCCCCCAGAGCCCGGAGGCGGAATCGGACCAGGCAGCGTGACGCTGCTGCCTTCCGCCGTATTCGGGTTCGTCGAAAGCATATAGGCCGAGGCGGGCAGCCCTCCCAGCGTGTCGGCATCGGAGGATTTCAAGGCATAGGGCACCGCCACCAGCAGCACGCGCGGCTGCTCGGGTTGCCCCGGCAACTGCGCCTGTACCCCCAGCCACAAGGCCTTGCTGCTGGTGAACAATTCCAGCGGCAAGCCCTCGGGAGAATTCGCCCCCAGCAGCGCGGTGTAATGCCCCAGCGAGTCCAGCGTCAAACTCTGCGTTTCCACCCAGAGCGGATTGCCCCCCTCGGGCAGTTCGTAGAGCGAGAAGGTCAGGCCCACCACTCCCGTGGGGACTTTGCCCGTAAGGTCTTTCACCGCCCCCGTGAACTTGATCAGCCGCGGCACCGTTCCCGCCACCGGCTGCGAAGAAGGGGACAGGTTCGTGTTATCCGAGGCGCTCGAATCCGATTGCTGCGCCTGTAACCCCAATCCGCCAAGCAGACACACTACCACCGCCCCAGCAAAAATATAGTTTCGGCGCATGGTGTACCTCCCGCTAAAGTTGTCGAGTTGGTGACGACGTTGTCCGAGGAAGATGAGGCGCTTGCGTCCGAGGTGACGGCGGGTCTCTTCGTCGGGCAGCGACGCTATCGCAGCACACGCAGGAACTGATGTCAATGGAGAAAATGCTTGTGCTCAAGCCTGAGTAGAAATGTCCCCTTTTTGAGTTCTGGCCAGCTGCCGCAGACACCTGCTCTTGGGGGGGCTATGATATCCGGAAGGGACTTGTGGGAGCTGACGGCACCGCGAGCGGATTCGGACTGAAAAGTCGCCATCCTGGAGAGTATCTTCCCCAATGTGTGGTCGTGCGCGTTCCCCGGGGAATTCAGCTTGGACGATCTGGAGCGCGCTTGCGCAGGCGTCAGCCGGGACATGGTGCGGCACGTTCTGCGGGACCTTCAGAAGACGAGCGGGCGAGACCCCGATACAGGGGGGCAGGCTGCCCGCGCTACCTCCCCGGCCCCGCGCTGGCGAATGATGGAACGTTTGGTGTAGAGTGGATTTGGTTCGTACGAAATAAAATGCGTACGCGTGAAGGGAAGGCGCTATGAACTGGATGCGGTTCGGTGCGATCGTCATCGGCGCTGGTGTCGTAACGTCTCTCACGGACTGGTTCTTTGCCGGCGATTGGCTCCATCGGCGCTACACGTACCCTGAAATCTGGCGGCAGGGCGGCGAAGGGAGAGCGATTGCGGTAACCAGCCCACTCCCCTTTCTGACCTGCGGCGTGTTCGCCTATGTCCTCGCCCGGCTGGGCCTTCATTCTATAGCGAGCGCGGTCAAGCTGGCGGTTGCGGTGTGGCTGATCGGCCCGTTGCCGCTGATCCTCACCAATGCCGCGTTCATGAAGCTGCATCGCGTGTTTGTGGTGTCGTATGCGGTCGGGTGGTTAGTAAAGCTCACCATCGTCGCGGTCGCGGTTGCCTGCTTCCTTCGTTGACGCCCCATCGCCTTCCGACCTTGAGGGGGGACCACAACCGCCGCTCCCGCAGTGGTTGCTCCACTATTTCACTCCTCGGCTGCACAGGAGGAAACGAAGCGGAAAGCCGAGAAGATATTCAGCTCACGGGCCCTGTAAGGAGATTCAAGAACTCGAATCCTGCCTGACCAGCTTGGGCCGAGTCAGCCTTTCCTACCCAGACCACGCGCGCCTTAATGAAGCAGGCGGGATCGGTAGCAAGAAGGAGGCCCACGGGCTGGCCTGGGGCAAGGGTGGTGTCGGATTGCAGTCGCAAGCCATGAGGGGAGAGGTCAACGGCAGTAGTGAGGTATTCAGCCTCGTCACCCTCCATCACAAGAGTCACAGTCATTTGGACCCGCTTACGCTCCGACCGGCGCTTAACTGATTGTTTGTCGTCAGGCATGCCATAAGGTTACACGTAGGAGGGCAGATAATCAATGGACCTCATTGGGGATTGATGCGCGACGATCCGTAGCGCCTGGAATGATCAGCAGGAGGAAGAAAGCGAGCACAATCTCCGCCAACAGACAAGCCCCCAGTGAGTACCCCCCGGGAAGTGGTCGGCATAGCCGTTCGCTGCGAAACCGGAGCTCAAATCAAAGCCGGCTTTGCCGCTCGCGATCACGTACGGTACGCCGGAGGCAGCAATCGCCTCCGGAACCGGAGCGATGACGTAAGAAACCAGATCAGAAACGCGGAATCGTCCGCCCGCCCACAATCCGACGGCGACAGCCTTGTGGATATGGCAGCCCGAACTGTGGCCCATGGCATAGGCCATGGTCAGTCGGGTTTGCAGTGTGGGGTGCTTCCCTCCTGGGATTTGAGATTTTTGAGGTCTGCAACCGGATTCATCTCCCCGCCTAATATGGTCGATAACCGATGTGGGGAAGTGTCTGTCACGCGGGGGGCCTAGCATAACATCTGCGATAGAAGCGGAGACTCCGGCGCATGATACCGTAGGCGTGAGGCACGACCCAGTCGTGCGGCAGGCCATTGCGGGGAACCTGCCTCCGGCAAAGCCATAGACTTTCCGGCATGCTGTGCGAATCACCGCTCGCGCGCGTTTTCGTAGGGGCGGTTCGCGAATCGCCCCTACGGCCCGTCCAGATGTTCTCGATCCCGCGTGACGATTGCTCTGCTTAGGCCGAAAATGTGGTCGGGTGTTCAGTTTGTAGTGATTTCATTAAAATGTAGCCGAGATTTCCGCTGTTTTGTGCTATAACTTTAGCGTTTCACAAATGACTCGTGGGCGAAGCCTACCGTGGGAAAGCGAGTTGGGGGTAGCGCCCAATACCGCTCATCTTCGAGAATAGCGTAACCAAGGAGAGCGTGGAGGGTTCTTATGGCGTCCGTGAAGGTTGGCTTTTATGGCCACGTTCGGCAGTACCACAACCTGAAGAGTGAAATCGATGCGGCCATCCATGAAGTTCTGGAAAGCGGCAGTTATGTGATGGGCCCGAAGCTGAAGCAATTCGAAAAAGACCTCGCGGCGTACTGCAATACCAAGGAAGCCGTAGGGGTGAACTCCGGTACGGACGCGCTCTGGCTGGTGTTCATAGCGCTGGGAATCGGGCCCGGCGATGAAATCATCACCACCTCGAATACCTTCTTTGCCACGGCTGAGGCCATCTGGGTGGCAGGAGCGACGGCGGTGTTCGTCGATTGCGACCCCAAGACTTGCAATATCGATGTGAACTTGATCGAGGCGGCCATCACGCCCAAGACCAAGGCCATCGTGCCAGTGCACCTCTACGGCCAGCCCGCCAAAATGCGCGCCGTATCCGAAATCGCCAAAAAGCATAAGCTCTGCGTGATCGAGGACAACGCGCAGGCGCTGGGCGCCCGCGGCCCGGACTTCACCCTGGGCGAGCTTTCCGACGCCATGTGCACCAGCTTTATCATTCAGAAAAATCTGGGCTGCTTCGGCGACGGCGGCGCGGTAGTCACCAACCGTGCCGATATTGCCGAGGGCGTTCGCAAGCTGCGCAATCACGGCTCGGTGAAGCGCTCCGTGCACAGCATGGGGTACAACAGCCGCCTGGATGACCTGCACGCGGCGGTGCTGAGCGTGAAGCTGAAGCAACTCGACAAGTGGAACGACCTGCGCCGCGGCTTCGCGAAGCAGTACGACGAGGGCCTGAAGGGCACGTCTCTTAAGCTGCCCACCGCGCTGCCCGGCTACCGGCACATCTATCACCTTTATGTTGTCGAAACCGAGGGCCGCGACAGCCTCCAGGAATACCTGAAGGAGCGGGACATCACCGCGCTCACCCACTATCCCATCGCCATTCACCAGCAGGAAGGATTCCCCTGGGGCAAAGGCGCGCGCATCGTGGGCTCGCTGAAGAATGCGGAAGCCTCGGCGGCGCGGGTGCTCTCGCTGCCCATGTTCCCGGAATTGACGCGCGAAGAAGTGCAGGCGGTCATCGACGCCACGCTGGCGTGGGACAGGGCGCAGGCCGGGAAATTCAAGGCCGCGAGTTAACGATCGGGTGATCGGGTGATCCGATGATCGGGTGAACAAAGAACCAATTCGAGGCCGGGTTGTTTTTATGCTCACTCGATCTCCCGATCACCGGATCTCCCGATCCGTCCGCCCGATCACCCGATTTCAGGAGCCTCTGATCCATGAACGCAAAGCAAACCTACACCGTCGTCGTCGCTGGCATGGGGAAGCGCGGCACGCACCATGCCGACGCTTTTCAGAAGAACGACCGCTTCAAGCTGGTGGGCCTGTGTGATATTGACGCCGGGCGTTTGGAAACCGCGGCCAAGAAATTCGGCGTCAGCGAAACCAATGCTAACGCCGCCGCGCTGGTCGAGAAAACCCGCCCTGATATTTTCTGCTTCTGTACGCTGCCCGACCTGCGCCTGCCCTTGATCCGCGCGGGCGTGGACGCAGGCGTGAAGCTCATTGCCTATGAAAAACCCACGGCGCTTTCCACCAACGAAGCGCTGGAGATGATGAAGCTCACGCGCGCCGCGGGCGTGAAGACCGTGGTCAGCCACCAGCACCGCTATGGCGAGCATTACAAAAAGGTGAAGGAGATCATCGCGAGCGGCGCCATCGGCCGCGTGCACACCGTTTACGGCACCGCCACCGGCTGGATGATGCACATGCTCACGCACCTCATCGACTATACGCGCTGGTACAATGACTACGCCGAGGCTGAATGGGTGGTCGGGCAGGCGCACGGGAAATCGAAATTCGCCGACAATCACCCTTCGCCCGACTACATCGGCGGGCTGATCCAGTTTGCGAACGGCGTGCGTGGCATCGTGGAATCAGGCGATGGAGCTCCCGACGTGCCGGAAGTGGAGTATTGGTGGCGCAAGTGCCGCATCGGCGCGCAAGGCAGCGAAGGGTTTGCGGAAGTTCTGACGGGCGGCGGCTGGCGCGCCGTTACGCGTCATGGGCTGATTTCCGGCCCCGGCAGTATGGACTACGAGCACGACATGGGGCCCTACGTTCAGGAAATGGCCGATTGGCTCGATGACGAGAAAAAGACTCACCCCTGCAACGGCGAAAGCGCCTACAAAGACCTCGAAATCATGATGGCTATGTGCCGCTCAGTCGTCCAGCGCGGCAAGGTGAAGTTGCCCCTCGGCCCCGGCGAACCGGAACTGGAAGCGCTGAAGAGAGTCCTTCCTGATTAGCTAATGTTGTGTCCACGAATTGGGTGGACAACGTAGTGCCGCCATCTCGGCGGCAATTGCCGGCAGGATGCCGGCGCTACAGCCGAACCGTCCTGGTTGCGCCAGGTATTCAGTAATCCGTCCGCAGTGATTACCCCCCGGCTTGATGGTACTCTCCACCCGGAAGAGCTTGAAATTTGAGTATTGGTGGGTGTTGCGAACCTTCAGGCCGCGATAAACGGCCTCGACCGTCACCTTGCGGGGAAGCCAGAGCACTCTCTCCGAGCCGCTCGGCTGGACGGGATAGAAGTCAACGGTCGAGGTCTGGGAACTGATACCGATATCCTTCCGAGGCACGATAAGCCAAGTCTTGATTCGCAGAACCTGGAAGGTTTCGGCGTCGATCCACGCCAGTCCTTGGAACAGCAAGGCAACGTTTTCGCCCTGGGTGTGGACTCGGTGGACTCGGCGTGCTCTCTCGGGTTCTTGCGCAAATCCCACGACATGACATTCCCGATTTCGAATCGTCTGGATTCCGAAGTGCCGGAAGCGGTTGTCGCGCTGGTCGGCCGGGCTGAAGCACAGGCAGGTTGAGGTGTAGTTGGAGCTCATCATGGAGAGGTCGCTGAGGCCCGAGGCATCAAAGAGGTTCCCCTTGAGGTCCGTGCGGTACTCTTCAAATGCCGGGAAATCGCCGACGGGCCGGGGTACGACGATATAGCGAAACCTCTCATGCGTTACAGTGGAAGACGCCTTGGGCACGGGTGTTGGATTCGGAGTTCCCGGTGTCCCTGTATTCATGTCCATTGGCGTATATCCCGGCGCGAAAGTAGTGGGACCCTGCACGGGTTTCTCTTCGGAGACGGTCTCGTCGCAGGCGATTTGTGGGAAATCACGAAGCAGGAGCGTAACCGTTTGGCCGACGCGCTCCAGAACCATCGGCAGTTGATCCTGGCTTCCGGCCGGTCGCAACTTGTGCAGAAATGGGCAGTCGTGAATCTGACGCGGGGTCCAATCAATCAGCGTCTGAGCGCCTTTATAGATGGCGATTTCCACGGGCGTAAGCTGGGGGGGAGGTTCCGGTAGTTGGGGAGACGCCGCAGGCTGTTGCAACCACGCGCTCACCACGGCGATGGACACGGCCGCCAGCAGGAACGAACTCACGAACGCCCGGAGCTTCATGCGGGAAGTATTCGCCTGGGGATTGCCCAAGTCAAGACTGCAAATTGTCGCGTGACCCGATAAGCGTTGCTAACCGCGCGATGCCAACGGCAGTCCATCACCGCTGTCGCGGTTCCACCAGCGATCCGGCAATTGGCTCGCAGCGATTATCCCCCCGGCTTAATCGTGCTCTCCACCCGGAAGAGCTTGAAATTGGAATAGTGGTGGGTGTTGCGGATCGCAACGCCCTGATAAAGGGCCCATACCTTCACATCGCGGGGGAGCCAGAGCACTCTCTCTGACCCGATCAGATGGACGGGGTAGAAGTCGACCATCGAGATATGGGAACTGAGGTCGATATCCGTTCGAGGGGCAAGAAGCCAGGTCATGACCCGCAGGATCTGAAAGGTTTGGGTGTCGATCCAGGCCAGTCCTTGGACCAATGAGGCAAATTCTTCATCCCCAATGCGCAAAGCCTCGACGCCGCGCGCTTTCTGAGGATCTTGCGCGAATCCCACGACATGACATTCCCGATTGCGAATCGCCTGGATCCCGAAATACCGGAAGCGGTTATCGTGTTGCTCGGCCGGGCTTAAGTACAACCAGGTTGATGCGAAGCCGGAAGTGATCATGTAGAAATCGTCGAGGCTCATCTTCGCGGGGGGGTTCCCTTCGGGGTCCGTGCGGTACTCCTCGAATTTCCGGACCTCACCGACGCAACGCGGGATGACGATGTAGCGGAATTTTTGGGGCGTCGTGCTAAGAGTTTTCTCGCCCGAGGTTTCGGAGGTGACCACCTCGTCGCAGGAGACCTGGGGGAAGTCACGAAACACCGTGTCACCCGCTTGGCCGGCGCGCTCGAGGATTATCGGCAGTTGATCCTGGCTCTTGGCGGGCCGCAGCTTGTGCAGAGAAGGGCAGTCGCGAATCTGCTGCGGGGTCCAATCGATCAGCGTCGGAGCGAATTCGTAAAGCACGGTTTCCGAGGGCGTAAGTTTGATCCCAGGTTCGGGTGCCTGGGGAGGCGCCACAGGCTGTTGCAGTCTCGCGCTCACCGCGCCGATGGACACGGCCGCCAGTATGAACGAACTCACCAGCGCCCGGAGCTTCATACAGTGAGTATTTGCCTGGGCATTGCCCAAGTCAAGACGATAGATTGTCGCGGGTGCGCGACATAAAAGTGAAAAGCGGAGGGAGCGCGGGCATCCTGCCCGCTGTGAGGCTGGGAAAAAACCGGCGCCGCTACAACGGTTTTTTTCTCGGCTTCACCGCGGGCGGGACCCCGATGAATCGGGGCGGGCAGGATGCCCGCGCTCCGTCCGAGCGATCGGTTTTCACTTCTATGTCGCGCACCCGATTGTCGCGTGGGATCTTCATGAGTTGGCGGGAACTCCGCCCCACACCCGGCAGACTTGCAAGTGCCGAACCATATGTTATGATGGCTGAGAAAATTGGCGAACGTTCCACGTGATGGTTCTTTCTGGGGGCGCTGATGCAAGGGGTTTCCACAGAGCGGACAATCCGGCGACGCAGTCTGCGCATCGTCATGCGGGTGCCGCTGTATGTCAGCCCGACGGATGCGCCCGCGACCGCCGAATGGGAACCTGTGGAAACACTGGTCGTTAGCCTGCATGGCGGGATGATCCGCAGCCACCAGCAATTTCCCGTCGGCACGATGCTGGATATTCGCATGCGGGACAAGCAACGATTCACGCGCGGCCGGGTGGTCTGGACGGCCGCGGGAGCAAGAGACCCCGCTTTCGAAGTCGGCTTTGAAATCTTGGAGCCACCGGGGTTTTGGGAGATCAAATTCCCTCAGGACAAGTGGTCCGAGGGGGAACCTTCCTCTTTCCACCGGAGCTGAAGGGGGGCCGCCGTCCACTCATGCCAAACGATATCCCTATCCTGGTGCGTGAAATCATGACAACCGATTTCGTTACTCTGCGCGAGGACGAGGCGCTGTTGGACGCAACGCTCATCTTTGTCCGCGCCGGTTTCCGTCATATTCCGATTTTGAACGGCACGCGACTGGTGGGTATTGTCACCGAGAGGGACTTAAAACATTACACGCCGTCGGTCCTCACGGGGATTTCTCCTGAGGAGTACAACCGGCTGATGGAGACCACGCTGCTTTCCAAGATCATGACCCGCGACCCGCTCACCATCGAGCCCAGCAAAACCGTTTACGAAGCCGCCCAAATGCTCTTCGACCGCCGCATCGGATGCCTGCCGGTGGTCGAAGAGGGCGAATTAAAAGGCATTATCACCACCACGGACATGCTGAAGTTGCTCCTCCAATTGCTGAAAGAAAAAGGTCTCGTCCCGCCGGGGCTTGCAACCTGAGGCTGACCGGAGCACAAGTTTCCCTTCGGTCCGCAGCCCCTTGGTGACGATTCGCGACAGTCATCATCCTTCACCAAGAGCTGGCGCCACCTGCCGCGCCGACCTGAAGCGGAAATAAGAAACCATCAGGAGGAATTGAACATCCGCCCGCAAGCACCTTCGCCGCACCGTGTGAAAGTTCGTGGGAGTGCGCTCTTGCGCGCATTGATTCTGGCGCTGATCTGCCCGCTTGCCGGCGCTGGCCTGGCCGCCAAGGACAAGCCCCCCGTCCAATATCAAATCCCCGTCCCCACGCTGCCCGATTTCTCGCCGCTCGAATGGTTGCAAGGTCAATGGACCGGCAAAACCCTTCCCAACACCCCCCCCGGCGAAGTGCAACTCTCCGTCAGCCCCGACCTGGAAAAACATTTTCTGGTTTTTCGCGGTGAGGTCTCGCTTGCGGCCACCCGAAGCGTACCGGCCACCAAGGAATCCTGGATGGGAATCCTGAGCGCCAGCCCCGACCGGGCCGGATTCATTCTACGGGTATTCTCCAGCACCGGATTCATCACGCGCTATCGATTGACGGTGGACGGGGCCGAGCTTCACCTGAATCCCGAAGGCGGCGACTCCCCTCCGCCGGGATGGCTGTTTCGAAGGACCTGGGCACGAACCGGGCCCGGCGAATTCAGCGAGACCGTTCAGGCGGCTCCGCCGGGCAAAGCGTTCTTTGACTGTTACACCGCCAAGTTCGCCCGCCTCCCCCCTCCCGCAAAGACCAACCCCGCCCCCTAAACGAGCGCCGGAGGAAAAAAGAGTGTAATATTTGGGTAGCCGATTTCGGAGCTTGGCCTTCCGCGCAGGGTGGCGGGTCGCCGTCTGAAATCATCTGCAAAATCCCCTAGGAGAACCCTCCATGTCCAAAGGAAAGAAGGTTGCACTCGTTGTAGTGATCGTGCTGGTCCTCATCGTCGTGGGGCTGGCCATTATCATTCCCATGCTTTTCAATATCGATCGCTACCGGCCACAGGTGGCCGCGCAAATTCAGCAGGAGACCGGGAAGCCCGCCCAAATCGGGCGCCTGGCTCTGACCATCCTTCCGGTAGTCGCCATTCGCGCGGATGATTTCTCTTTAGGGAATCCCTCCGGCTTCCCTACCGGCGATTTTGTGCAGGCAAAGAAGATTTACGCGGTGGTTAATCCTTTTGCCCTTCTGCATCGCAAGGTGGAAATAACTTCCTTGGAGTTGGACGATCTGACGCTCGACATGTTGGAAGACACTCACGGCAAGTGGAACTTTGAAAACCCACCCGCCAAAGCCTCCCCGCCGCCCAATCCGCCGGGAGACAGCAGTGCATCGTTCACGCTGGGTATCATCTCCAAGCTGACCCTCGTGCGAGGGCAGTTTGCGGCGGCAAGCCTGCTGGTGTCGGGAGTGCCGGGCCCTGCGCTGATGGAAGTTCATGGGGCCGCGATCGACTTGCGCCAGGTGGACTTGAACGCGTTTAGCACCGCATCGCTAAGGGAGCCTGCATCCGGGCGCGGCGAACTCGCTGTCCTGGCAGGTTGGCTCAACACGATTGTGTACGCCGCAGATGCAGAAGGGCCGGCAGCGGCACAGGGAACCCTCAAGGCAGACGCGTTGCAATTCGGCGATCTCATCGTGACCAAGTTGAAATCCAATATCCGCCTCTATCCCAAACAGGTCTTCATTGACGATCTGGATCTGAAATGCTACGGCGGCAGCGCCACGGGAAACCTTTCCCTGAATTTCGGGGGCACGAATCTGGCTTACAGTGTGGACGCGCGGCTCAAAGGCGTCAACGTCGCGGAGTTTCTGAACGCTTTCCCTCAAGCGAAGGGCATGATGACCGGGACTCTGGAAGGGACAGCCAAGGCGAATGGCACGGTCGTTCACTCCTCCGATCCCTTGGCAGGCATTACCGGCTCCGGCCAGGCGAGCATTCGCAACGGCCGAATGCCCAGTTTGCAACTCGGCAGCAATCTGCGAAGCTTGGCGAAAATGGCCAGCGTGGGCCCCGCCAATGGCGACCCCTCGTCGTTCTCTTCCCTATCCGCGGATTTCCGCATTGCGAATGCGAGGCTTTCGAGCAACAAGATTACCTTGGTCGGCAACGGCGTGGATGTGGATGGCTCCGGCAGCATGACCATGGCCGGCGACGGGACCCTGGACTACCAGGGCGATGCCGGTCTTGCCGCCAGCGGCAGTAATCCGCTCGGCGCGGTTTTGGGAGGCCTGGCCGGCGCCAAATTTGCCAACGGCAAGATGACATTTCCTTTCACCGTGGGGGGGACTTTTGCAAAACCAAAGTTCTCCCTGAAAGGCGGCGCAGCAGGACAAAGCGGAGCAGTCCCAGCGGCCGCACAGGAACCTGTCAACGCGGTGCGCGGCCTCTCCGGGCTGTTTAAGAAGAAACAACCGTAAGGTTTCCCAGCGCGATGAGTTATGATGACGAATGAGGAGCCGCCTGCCCGGCGGGGCGCAGTGCTTTGCGCCCGAGGGCTTCCTCTTACACGCAGGTAATATCCATGAGCCAATCGCTGGATCATCACCATGTAGTTCACGCCGCGGCGCGGCTTGAGCACGTGCGCTACGCCATTCGCGACATGGCCGTACTGGCAGAGCAACTGGTGCGGGAAGGCAAGACTATCCTCTCCCTGAACATCGGCGATCCCCTCATTTTCGACTTCCGCACACCTCCCCACCTGATAGAGGCCGTGGAAAAAGCCATGCGCGACGGCAAGAATGGCTACGCCCCCTCGCTGGGCATTCCCGAAGCTGTGGAGGCGGTCCGCGCGGAAGCTGAGCGCAAGGGGATTCGCAACGTTCAAAGTGTTTTCCTGACGGCCGGCGTGAGCGAAGCCCTGGACATTTGTCTGACGGCGCTGGTAAACGCGGGGGAGAACGTTCTGACGCCCAGCCCGGAGTACCCGCTGTACTCGGCGATTCTCGCCAAGCTCGGCACGCAGCCCAATTCCTATCTGCTCGACGAGAAGAATGATTGGGAGCCTGACCTGGAAGACCTTGCGCGCAAGATTACTTCCGGCACGCGCGCCATCGTGGTGGGCAATCCCAACAACCCCACGGGCGCGGTTTACTCGCGCCAAACCTTGGAGCGGATCGCTGAACTCGCCCGGCAGAACAATCTGGTGATCTTCGCTGACGAAATCTACGACAAGCTAATTCTGGATGGCGAGCCGCACACCTCATTGGCCACCTTGGCGCCGGACGTCCCCGTGGTGACCCTCAATGGACTCTCCAAAAGCTACCTGGTTCCCGGTTGGCGAGTCGGTTGGGGCGTGGTCAGCGGCGAGGCGGCGGTCGTCAAGCCCTACCTCGAAGGGATTCACCAATTGCTGCGCGCGCGGCTGTGCTCGAACCATCCGCAGCAGTTTGCCGTGCGCCCCGCGCTGGAAGGCCCGCAGGATCACTTGGCCGAGGTTCGGAACAAGCTGCGCACCCGGCGCGACCTGACCGTTCGCGCCTGCCGCACGACGCCACGCATGAGCTGCGTCGCGCCGCGAGGGGCGTTTTACGCCTTTCCCAGAATCGACATTCCTGACAGCGACGAACATTTTGTGAAGCAGTTGCTGGTGGAAAAACAAGTGCTTATGGTGCACGGCACGGGCTTCGGTCAAGCCCCGGGCACCCAACACGTCCGCATCGTCTTCCTTCCCGATGAGGCCACGCTCACGCGTGCCTACGAGGGCCTGCGCGCCTTCATCGCGGAACACTACGCCTGAGCGAGACGCAATCGTGAAGGAAGAAACCCCGAAATCCGCTGCCTCCGAATCCGCGCATTCCCGGACTGTCCCGGAGTTTCCCAACCAGTTCTGCCCGGTTTGCTCCAGCCGGCTTGAATCAAAGCGCTGCAAGATGATTTGCCCCCGCTGCGGATACTTCATGTCCTGCTCGGAATTTGAATAGTGCCGGCCCGCACATTGGGTCTCGGGCCGATTCCTGTAATGCGGCTAGATTGGACGGCGAGAATTTTGGAGGGCTAATGATGACCGCGAAGAAGAATTCAACCACCATGGTCAATACGCCGACGCGACGGCAAGTGATAGCCGGCGTCGCCATCGCGTTTGGTGGTCTCACCCTGGGCTCAACCGAGGCTTGGGCGGAAGCCGGGGGGGAGATTTCTCATACGGCGGAAGCCATCCACCAGGAACCCGTTTTCAAAGCGAGCCGGCAGCGTGTTTACGCAGCGCTCACCGACACTCAACAGTTCAACAATGTTACGGAAATCATTGCAGCCAGGGAACCCAGAATTTCGCTCGAGAAGTCGCCAACGCAAATCAGCCGTGAAGCGGGGGGCGCGTTCTCACTTTTCGGCGGCATCATCGTGGGACGACACATCGAACTTGTGCCGAACCAGCGAATCGTCCAAGCATGGCGCGTGGTCTATTGGGACCCCGGTGCTTACTCGATTGCGAAATTTGAACTCGTGGAGCAAGGCTCTGGAACCAAAATCGTCTTTGACCATAGCGGCTTTCCCAAGGGCAAGGCTGAAGATCTGGCAGAGGGATGGAAGGCCCACTATTGGGAGCCGCTCGAGAAATTCCTGGTTTCGTGACGGCGGGTTGGGCCTCGGCCCCGGAGCCCTTGCCGGGGTCGCAGTTGGCTTCGGGATTCGACGTTGATTTGTTTGGCCGCTCGGTTAAGATGCAGGCATGACGCCGAGTTGGCAATCGCGAGCCGTCTGTTTTGCCGCGCGGCTGGTTCTCAAGCATCGTGCGTGGGGCTCACCCACCGCCGCCGCGCGCTGGGTGCGGCGAGCCCTGAAACTGCTGTGGCCCTGGTCGGCATGGCTGGGGCTCCGCGTGAGCGTTCAACGCGTGCAGCAGGAATCGGTTCGCGGCGAGTGGCTGGTCCCACGCGCGATTCGATCTCCGGGCGTGCTGCTGTACCTGCACGGAGGGGGCTTCATATCGGGCTCGGCCGCGCTTCTTCGCCTCATCTCGGTGCGCCTTTGCGAGTTGTTGGGCGCGCGCGTTTTTTCGCTGGATTACCGCCTCGCTCCGGAGCACCCATTTCCGGCGCCGATTGAAGATGCCGCGGCAGGCTACCGATGGCTGCTGAAGAATGGTGTGAGCCCGCAGGAAATTGTGGTGGCGGGTGAGTCGGCGGGAGGAGGATTGGCTTTCTCCCTGCTGCTCGCCTTGCGCGGCGACGGCGCGCCGCTCCCCGCCGGCGTGCTTGCCATGTCACCGTGGGCCGACATGGAGGGGAGCGGTGAGTCGGTGGTCAACAACGCCGCGACCTGCGTGATGTGTGGGAAAAATCTCCCCGTACTTGCCGCGTTATACCTGCAAGGCCGGCCGGCACGCGCGCCTCTGGCATCCCCGATTTACGCGGATCTCGCCGGCTTCCCGCCGGTTCTGCTGCAAGTCAGCGGGAGTGAATTGCTGCTCGACGACGCGCGCCGCATGCACCAGAACGCGCAAGCCGCTGGCGTACGAAGCCGCCTCTCGATCTATCCCGGCCAACCCCACGGCTGGCATATCCTGTATGGGATTGTGCCGGAAGCAACTGCGGCGTGCCGCGAGGCAGCCGAATTCGTGCAGGAATGCTGGCAAAGGTGTCGACGCGAGTCGCGGCGCGTGTTACCATCAAATTGAGTTTGCTCAGTGCAGTTGCAAGATGCATGGGCACAATATGTCAGACTTCGGGCTCTGTGCGACGGATGTTCGCGAACCCCGCCAGGTCCGGAAGGAAGCAACGGTAACGAGCCTCTCCGGGTGCCGCAGATCACCCGAAGTCTGATCAAGAACATACGACGTCCGTTGTCAGTTGTCCGTTGCAGGAACAAGCCCGCAATCTGCTGGTGCCAATGCTCCGGAGAGGAAAGACCGGGTGGTTAAGGGCAACTACCTGATGACTCCAAGCAACGGACTACGGACCAGGGACAAAGGACGTCTTTAATCTAAAATCTTAAATCCGAAATCCCCCCTCCTATGTCCTACCAAGTCATCGCTCGCAAATACCGCCCCCAAACTTTCGATGATGTAGTGGGTCAGCACCTGGTGACCGACACTCTCAAGAATGCGATCCAGACGGATCGCGTCGCCCACGGATACATTTTTTCAGGGGCGCGCGGCGTGGGAAAGACTACTACCGCGCGCATCCTGGCCAAGGCGCTCAATTGCCTTGCGGGGCCCACGGTGACTCCCGACGGCACGTGCCCTTCCTGCGTGGAAATCACCGCAGGGAATTCCGTAGACGTCCAGGAAATCGATGCCGCTTCCAACCGTGGCATCGACGAAATCCGTGAACTGCGGGAATCGGTGCGCTACCTGCCCGCGCGCGACCGCTACAAGATCTTCATCATCGACGAAGCGCACATGCTGACCACGGAGGCCTTCAACGCCCTGCTCAAGACCTTGGAGGAACCACCTCCGCGCTCGCTCTTCATGCTGGCGACCACGGAGCCGCACAAACTGCCCCCCACCATCCAGTCGCGCTGTCAGCATTTTGCCTTTCGCTTGCTGGATTATGGGGAAATCTATGCTCGACTCCGCGCGGTGATAGCAGAAGAAAAAGTTGACGCCGATGAAGGCGCCATCTCCACGCTGGCCCAAGCGGCAGAAGGCAGCCTGCGCGACGCCCTCTCGCTGCTCGATCAGGTGATTGCCGCCTGCGGAGAACACCTGGACGAAAAACGCGTGCGCCAGGTGCTGGGCGTGGTACCCACGGAATTGTTGGTGGACATGGTGAAAGCCGTCGATGCCGCGGACTCTCGCCGGGCTCTGGAACTGATGGGACAACTGGCTTCGGAAGGTTATGAACTCGCCCACTTCTGCGGCGAACTCACGCGTTTCGTCCGCGACCTGATGATTGCACTCAGTTGCGGCGCTGAGAGCCCGCTGCTCCAGGTTCCCAACGATCAACGGCAGCAGATCGGGGATCTTGTGGGACGCTTCAGTGAGGAAGACCTCTCGCGCTTTTTCAATATCCTGCTGCGCGCGGAAAGCGAGATGCGCTATGCGCTGGTACCGCGCTTCCATCTGGAACTGGCCCTGATGAAGATGGTGCACGCGCGGCGCCTGGCGTCGCTGGAGACGCTTCTCAGCCGGCTCGGCGGCGCAGGATTGCCGGACAGAAACTCTTCTGCCCCGCGCCCCGCCCTGGCTCCACCCGAGCGTTTGGTGGCGGAACCGCCGCGCAAGGTTCGCACCGAGAGTTTCGAGAAACCGTTGGCGGAAGAATCCTTCTCCGCGCCGGCGACCGCCGGGCATGGTCCGGCTGTACCGGCGGAAACTGCCGCGCCTGCCAACGAAGATGCGGTATGGGCCGCCATCAAAACCAAGGTCCACGATCGATCGAAGTTTCTGAACAGTCTCCTGGACCAAATTTCCAGTTGGCGCTTCGAGAAGGGTGAAGTCACATTTTCTTATGCCCAGAAAGATTCCAGTTCTGCGGAATTGATCAAGGGCCGAGAGCAGATGGAAATACTCCGAACGGTGTGCGCTCAAGTGCTGGGCCAACCCGTGAAAATTTGTGTTAGACTTGAAGTGCAGGAAACAGAAGCTCGTGTGGAACGGCCCAGCGCTCGCGAACGCGCCGAGCGCGACCAGAGCGTGGAAGCCTTTCGCAAAAAGTTTGACGGTACGGTGTTGGACGTGAAGGACCTGAGCCGGGAGTGAGCGATGAAAAACCCACTGCAAATGCAACAGATCCTGAAACAAGTCCAGCAATTCCAGGAACAATTGCAGAAGCAACTGGATGAGTTGGTGGTGGAGGCCACGGCGGGCGGGGGCATGGTCTCCGTGAGAATGAATGGCCAGAAGCAGCTCCACGAAGTGCGCATCGATCCTGAGGTGTTTGCTTCGCAGGATTTGGAAATGTTGCAGGATCTGATCCTGGTTGCCGTCAATGAAGCCTCGCGAAAAGTGGACGAGCAGATGGCCAGCCAAATGGGCAGCCTGGCCGGCGGACTGAACATTCCAGGCTTGACCTGACTCGATCTGGAAACTCGAAAGCCGAGAAGCGAACCTCCACGACAATGAAAGATTACGCTGAGCCTCTGGCTCGCCTGATTGATGAGTTGAAACGTCTGCCGGGGATCGGGCAGAAATCCGCGCAGCGCATCGCTTTCCACCTGGAACGCACTTCCCGGGAAGACGCGGAGCGCTTGGCCGCGGCCATCCTCGACGCCAAAGACAAAATCCGTTTATGCAGCGTGTGCAATAACCTGACGGAACTCGATCCCTGTGAGTACTGCACGGATTCCCGGCGCGACGGCGAAGTGATTTGCGTGGTGGAGACACCTTACAATGTGATCGCCGTGGAAAAAACCCGCGAGTTCCGCGGACAATACCATGTGCTGCATGGAGCCCTTTCGCCGCTGCAAAGCATTGGACCCGACCAACTGAAGCTCAAGAATCTGCTCGAGCGCCTGAGGGGCGGCAAGGTAAAAGAGCTGATCCTTGCCACCAGCCCCACCGTCGAGGGTGAAGCCACCGCCGTCTATATTTCCCGGCTCATCAAACCGCTGGGCGTGAAAGTAAGCCGCATCGCCATGGGTATTCCCGTGGGCTCGGAATTGGAGTACGCGGACGAAGTCACCATGGTCAAAGCCCTCGAAGGCCGCCGCGAGATGTAACGCCCTCGTTTTCATTCCTGCGAACAAACTTTCACATTCAATGCTCGCCAGGTTTCATGAACGCATGATCGTAGACCACCCGTTTCTGGCATCACCAATAGCCGCCCTTCGCTGTCATCCTGAGCGCAGCGAAGGATCTCAACCTGCGTATTTTCATGAGCAATGCGAGATTCTTCCTTCGCGATGCATAGGACCGCCTACGGCTCCCCAGAATGACAGTCCCAACGCGTTTTCCCACAGACTGTAAACCCCCACCCTTCAAACCCTTCGATGAGGAAAGCTCGGGCTGGTGAGAAATCACGGCTAGCTGATGGGCAAATCAGAAGGCGGGCCGTAACTGGGTTGGGGCAGAAGGCGGTCGCGATCGTAAGGTGGGTCTTCGTGCTCCGGCATGATATAGTCCGGGAACTGCTCGAGCCAATCCTTGCGCCACTCCTCGTCGGCGAAATACTTAAGATAGAGATACGTGTCTTCGTCGCCCCCACCGCTTAGCAATTGAATATGACAAGCGGAGTCCTGGTCGGGGAGGACGTCTTTCGTTTCCTCGCGTAGTACGTCACTCCAGAGCGTTGTGTAAAGCTCGCGGTCACTCAGGTGGTCGGTGTCTTCCAGGAAGACGCGCAACTGGGCAAGCTTGTTAATGACTTCCCAGAGCTTGGCGGTCACCTCCTGGTCATTGAGTGTTTCCGGCGCGGGCAGAGGAACGCCGGCTCTCTCCAATTGCTGGAAGTGAGTCGTCCAGGGAGCTTCCTCATACTCTACTACGTGCTTCCAGAATCCTTCTTCGACCTCAGGGGGGCACGGCTCAATCTCGCCGGTCTTCATCTCCCCGCCGGTGAGTTCTTCCGCCCGGCGCTTCAGCTCCTCGATCCTCTTTCCCCGGTCGTCGTCGGATTCATTATTCGCCATACGGGCTCCATGGGAAAAAACTTGCTTGGCCTCGCTTGCAGAACGGCCTAGCGGGCCCCATCGTACACGCAACCGGCCAGATTTTCCAGCCGACCGGTAAACTTTCGGCGCGCCATCCCCGGACAAACCATGTACCGGTATCCTCAGCCCTCCGTTATAATCTAATAGTTTGGCCCTCCTTCGTCTTGGGGACAAGATCAAGGGGTTTGAGTCATAAGGATAAGGACTCGGATGCTCGATCGCTTCCGCCCAATTTGGCCGTACCTTGCGCGCTACAAGGCGCGATTCGTTGTGGGATTCGTCTGCCTGATCCTTGGTCAGTCCATAGGAGCGCTGGTTCCACTGGCCATCAAAGCCGGCATCGACGACCTGACGCACGGCGTGCTGCTTGGGCAGTTAGCGATGGTGGCCGGCCTGCTCGTGGGTTTGTCGCTCGTCAAGGCCATCTTCCAATTCTGGACGCGTTGGATTCTCATCGGCATTTCCCGCGACGCCGAATACGATTTGCGCAATGATTTGTACCGCCACCTGCTGCGCCTTTCGCCGCGGTATTACACCGAGCATCGCACCGGGGACCTGATG
>Ga0326727_10002747_pt1 | contig 58690 bp, 48 predicted proteins | sample MB2enrmetagenome_FD_207643 | JGI IMG/M metagenome (GOLD analysis project Ga0326727, IMG submission 207643) | Lab enriched peat soil microbial communities from McLean, Ithaca, NY, United States - MB29MY | ecosystem: Environmental > Terrestrial > Soil > Wetlands > Peat | place: USA: New York... | reverse complement strand
CATGACGCGAAAGAGCCTCGACAGAGTGTCTGGCAATGAAAGCAGCCCGCTGTTATATGCCAAAACTATGATCTGAATCCGACGACTCACAGGTAGCGGTGCGGAGGCTTGCGCACGAAGGCGTGAGGCAAAATCAATCGTGAGCGGCGAATACAAGGTAGAAAGTTCAATAATCCACGCTGGCGGTTTTTCCATCGCCACGATGATGCTATCCGCCCATTGGATGAGGTCGCCAGCTTGAAGAATCTCCTGTTCGATAGCCGCAAGGAGAATAGCGCATTGTTCAGGGAGAGTCATGGCGCGCTAAAATCCGGCATCCCTCCATCACGCGCCGCAGACGCGGTGGTAAAGCTCCTGGTAGCGCGGCACGATGGCGTTGGCGGAAAACAACTCGCGCGCCCGGACTTGCGCGGCGCGGCCCAGTTCGCGGCGGCGAGCGGCATCGCGCATCAACCCTTCCACCGCGGCGGCCATCGCCGCAACGTCGCCAAAAGGAACCCGCATTCCGCTGACGTTGTCCTCCACCACTTCCGGGATTCCACCGACGCGCGATGAGACGCTCGCACAGGCAAAACTCATCGCCTCCAAAATGCTCAGGCAAAACGTCTCCAGTTCCGAGGTGAAAATCCCCAGATCGGCCGCTTGCAGCCAGTCCTCAATGTCACTCACCTTCTCCCGCACGATGATGCGGTCCTCCAAACCGAGCCGCCGCACCGGCGCCTGGAACGGCGCGAAGCTGTCGCCGGCCAGGATGAGCAGCTTGAAGCTCTCGCGGGGGCGGATGCGGGCGGCGGTTTCCAGGAGCAGGTCAATGCGTTTGGCTTGGTGCAATTGCTTACGGAGGGGACGCCGAAATAGCCGTTCCCAAACCATAAAAGGCTGCGCCTGTGCCTCGCGTCACGCTGAACTTGAATTGGCTGTTGGAATGCACCGGAGCAGTTCCCACTGGAGTCCAAACGGCTTCCGGGCCGAGGACCGGCGACCAAAGCAACGGTCCCGCGTAGATGTCAGCCCACATGATATCAAAGCCCCCGTGGTTATTCGCCGAAACGGTCAGTGATGGCGGAGTCAATGATACGGTGGAAAAGCTGGCGTTGATTGTATGATTCACGGTGACATTGGTGAAAGTGTAGGCGCTGACTGCTCCCTGGGAAACGCCGTCCACCGTCACGTTGGTCAGGGCACAACTTGACAGCGCGGCGATGGTGAAGCTTTGATTGGCTCCCGGGCTCACCGAGACGGCCCCGCTCGGTCTAATGGTTCCGCCGGCGGAGGCCGAAGCGGTAATGGTGAAATCAATGAACTTGGTTGTGAGATCGGCCTCCAACTGCTCGCGGTCGGTGTCGGCCAGTGCGTTCGTATAAACGAACACATCGCCGATATAGCCGTTGAAAATGGGCCAGCCGTCGTGATCGTTGCCCCCTATGTCAATGTAATCAGCGTAGCCGCCATTGACGCCCGGGGTCAGTTTCGCGAAAGGAGGCGTGATCCATGTGGCCGTATTCGTGTAGATCGGGATGCCATTGGTGTAAACCACGAACAAACCGCTCTGCTGCACCACAAGGCTAATGATGGTTGTCTGGCCGGCCGGAATGGCCGTGGAGAGCGGGAGCGTGACCGTGTTGTTGTTGTTCGCGTTGGTATCGTTGATCCGAACGCAAATTTGTCCGGTGTCATTTCGGACGCCTAAACAGAGCTGACTATAAAAAATGTCCACGATCGAATTCCATGGGACTGACTCCGCATAGCGAATCGGCATGGTGGCGAGAACGACGGTGGCGCCCGTTCCGAGATAAATCGGCGTCGTATAATTGCCATTGTTGGGAACGGCCGGGTTCTCCAACCGGAAACGCGTGCTGGCCGCCAAGTAGTTCTCCTCCCAGTTCACCCCGTTCAATTGCTCAACCGTGGGCGTTCCGGAGATCGGAACAAACGGCAGTCCCGGCGGATCGAAGGTAAGCCAATTGCCCGTTGGGCCGCTGGCCGGGAGGCTTTCGGTCACCACCGAGAAGAGCAGTTCGGAGGTCCGCGGGATGTTCCGGCCGGTATAAATGAAGTTGGCCGAGATCGTGTGGTTGGCCTCCACGTTGGTAAACGTGAAAGTGCTCAGGTCGCCCAGGCTGACTCCATCCACCAGCACGTTGCTGATCATATTGCTCGCATTCGGCGTGACAACAAAGGTCTGATTCCACCCCTGCAAAACCTGGACGGCACCTGACGGACTGATCGAACCGTTGGTACCGGCTGTGGCCGTAATTGTGTAAGCCACTGTCACTTGGAAGGTCACCGAGATCGTATGGGGTCCTTGGACATTAGTGAAGGTGTAGCTATCGGCGCGGCTGACCGGCACGCCATCCACCAGGATCGTGTTGACCATGTAGCCAGAGTTTGGCGTGAAGGTGAAAGTCTGGCTGGCGCCCTGGTTTGCCTCCACGTTCCCCGAGGGGGAAATGGAACCGTTCGCGCCGGCCGAGGCGGCAACAATATAGGTGATCGGAGCAAAGGCGGCCGAAAGCGTGTGATTGGCTGTCACATTGGTAAAGGTGTAGCTGGCAATGGCGCCTTGGGAGACACCATCCGCCAGCACATTGGTCGCAGTCCACCCCATCTGTGGAGCAACCGTGAAGCTCTGTTTGCTCCCGGAAAGAACCATCACCGTTCCATCCGGGATGAGGCTTCCACCCACGCCTTCTGTTGCGGTAATCGTTCGGGTGGCGTTGGTGCTAAAACGGGCGATCAGGTCATTCTCCAGTTGCTGGCGATTGGTCGGCGCGAGAGCGTTGGTGTACACGTACACATCGCCGATATAGCCATTGTAGGCGGACCAGCTATCAGGATCCTCGCGCCCAATGTCAATATACGATGCAAAACTCAAGACATTGCCGTCCGTCCGGGCTCCAGGGGTCAGTTGGGTGTAGGCGTGCGTGTTGGGCAAGCTGGCCGTATTGGTCCAGAAGGGCGTGCCATTGGTGTAAACCACAAACCGGCCGCTGTTTGAGATTACCAGACTGATGATGGTTGTCTGACCATTGGGAATGGCCGGGCCGTAATAGACATAGTTGGGGTATGCATTATTAGCGCCGGCATTATCGTTGACACCGACGCAAATATCACCGGAGCCATTCATCACGCCCAGGGAGAGTTGATTGAAGAAAACATCCACGATCGAATTCCAATTCTCGTCTGATCCCACGCGAACCGGCTTCGCGGCCAGGACGACAGTCGCGCCACTTCCGAGGAGAACCGGACTTGTATATTGGCTGTTGGGAACGGCCGGGTTCTCCAGCCGGAAACCGGTGCCAGCCGGATAAGAGTTCTGTTCCCAGTTCACGCCATTGATTTGCTCAACCGTGGGTGTGCCGGAGATCGGCACAAACGGAAGCCCGGACGGACTGTAGGTGAGCCAGGAAGTGATTGGGCCACCGGCGGGGAGGCTTCCAGCCACCACCGAGAAGAGCAACTGATTCGCCAGCGGCACATTCCGGGGCGCGGGTTGAGTGAGGGCGAAATCTACGCCGGCAATGGCGGTGTCGGCAGCGCCCGCTACCATCCGATCTGCGCTGCCCAGGTAATTGCCGGCGCCGGCGCACACGTAAAAAGCCGCACCTGTAACCACCTGGGTGTACTGGCCGGAGGCGGACGTGGTCGCCGTGTAGGCCGGATTGGTCGCGGCGTTGGGTGTCAAGGAGAAATAGACACTGGCCCCGCTGATGGGCACGCCGGAAAGATCCGTCACCTTGCCGGAAACCGTCGGATTGGCCGACAGCACAAAATTGATGTTGGTCACATTGGCGGAGTTCATCAGCGCCAAACTGTCGGCGGATGTCACGTAATTCGAGGAGCCGGCGCAGGCATACCACGACCCGTTCACAATCGGCATGCTATAATGGCCGTTGGCGTCCGTAAGGGCAGTGCCCGCCGGGTTGGTCGAGGCATTGGGTGTGGCAGAGAAATAAATGGTGATGCCCGCCAGAGGAGTCCCACTGAGGTTGGTCACAGTCCCGGAGATACTGTAAGGCGGACTGCCAACAGCCGTTAGAGTTGCGTAGGTCACAATCCGGCCTCCGTTGTTGGTGAACGTGTACAAGTGCCCGCTGACACTGACGGTCTGGAAGGCCATGTTGAGCGCGGTGGCCTCGCCATAAGTGCTGGGTTCGACGGTGATTGTCGCGCTGCTGTTGGTGTCGCAGATCACGTAGTTGCTGGGATTGACAGCGACAATCGTGCCGGTGAACGTGACCAGGTCATCGTCGGGCAATGTCGCCAATTGGGCAAACGTGCAGGGTTGATAGCCGGTGGTCGGGTTGACGGTGGCGGTATAGGTGGCGGAATACCCCGACTGGTTGTACTGGGGCGACAAGTCCCGGAGCATGTAGGCAAAACTATAGGAACCATTGGTCAACACCGGAGTAACATAAGTGGGGCTGCTTTGCCAACTGCTGTCAGGCGCCCCTCCCGCCGTGCAATGAAAGTAATACTGCACCCCGCTGGGATCGGACGCGGTCGTGGCGGTCATCGAGATGCTGTTGCTGATGGTTGGATAAGGCATTGTGCTCCACTGTCCCTGCTGGAAGCTTGGAAGGAGCGGGGCGGCGTAATCCGCCGCTTTGGCCGAAGCCCCTGCTGAAGCGGCGCTGGTGTGGCCGCGCCCGTCCCGCACCGTCACCGTATAGGTGTACGAACCGCCTGTCGAGAGACCCGTTTCCGTCCACATCGGCGAAACCTGCCAGCCGCTGGTCCGGCCCGAAGTGCTGGTGAAGCAATACTCGGTTTTGCCGCTGGCATTGGTGACCGCCGTGGCCGTCATCGTGATCTGACCATCGGCAATCCCCACCGGCCCGTAGGCAAAACCCGCCGCCCCGCTGCTGAAGCTCGAGATCAGGGTGGTGGCGCTGGCGGGGGAAGACGCGCTGGTGACATTTCCACTCCCGTCCCGCATCATCACCGTGTAGCTGTAAGTGGTGCCGGGAATCAGGTTGCAGTCGGTGAATTTGTTGAACGACACCCAACCCGAATTATGCCCTCCACCGGAAGTGCAGGTGAAGAAATACTCGCTCCAGCCCAAGGCGCTGGCAGCCGCTGTGGCGCTCATGGTGATGGCACTGTCGCTGACGGCGCTCGGTGCCGCCAGCCAGGCAGGGGTGCCTGGAGGCGTGTCCGTCACGGGCGTGACCGTGGCGGGCGCAGGCGTGTTGTAGAGCGCCAGCACGTCGCTCGCCGCAAATGACCTCATGAAGACCCGGAAATCATCCACGCTGCCTTGGAAATAATTGCTCGCGTTGCCACGGCCCAAGTAGTTGGCATTCGCCATCAGCGGAGCGTTCAAGCTGTCCGGAAAGAGCGTGATGGCGTTATTGGTGGCCACGGGAAGGCCGTTCACATACAACGTGCAATTGCTGGCAGCCTGGGCAAAGACCACTGCCACGTGGGTCCAGACATTGGCCGGCAATGCCCCGCCGTTCAGAGTATTGGTGGTGATGCCATCGGTAATCACGAGCAGGAGGTCCCCCGTGGCACTGTCATTTTGTGTCAAATACATCACCTTGTTGCTGCCATTGCCCATGGACCAGACATGCTGGCCGCCGGGGCCACCGGTGTTCTTGTACCAGACGGCGATGGTGGTGTCGTTGAAATCGTTAACCGAATTGTGCAGCTCCACATACTGGTTGACGCCGTTGAGTGGCAAGACATAGCCGCCCCGCAGGCTCGCTCCGGTGTCCACGGCCGCCCGGCAACCGTTCATCAGGAAGCCATGGTTGATCCCATACTGATCCACCGCAAATACGGGATTGTTGGAGATGCCATACTGCTGGCCATTCTCCGTAAACTGGGTGTTTTCAAAGGTCAGGCCGCAGTACTGATAGTTGTTGTTGGTCAGACCGAGGAAGATGGAGGGATTCTGGCCCCACTGCCACCCAAAGTGGACGCCATACGAGGCGGCCGTGGAGGTGCCGTCGGATGAGTCGCCATCCAAGATGAGACAACCGTTGAAGATCGAGGGGGAATAAACATAAGTTGTGCCCTTGATCACGGCGCTGCCGGAAACCACGTTGCCACTGTCACCGCAATTGGCGTGCTCGATGACTTTCGCATAGCCGGAGATCTGCGCGTTGCCAAAAACCCGGCCCCAGTCTCGGACTTTGGCAAAGCCGGAAACCTGCGCCGTATCCCGCACTTCCCCATGGCCGGAAACCACCGCGTTGCCAGAAACCACGGCGCTATCGCGAACGACCGCATAATCCTGAATGCTGGCGCTGCCCAAAACCTGCGCGCTGCCCAAAACCATCGCGTTGGAACCGACATAGGCGGTCCCCGCAACCGCGGCCCCGCTGGCGATATTTCGGCATATCGTGCCGTCGGGATTGGTGTGCGTTTTCCAACTCACCCCGGAAGGCGCGGCCTCCACCACGTTCAGCGGCGCGGCATTGCTGAACGACAGCGCATACGGAAACTGCAAACCGGCATACTCCAAATACGCCCACCAATCGCTCATCACTTCGGTTCCAATCGGCAGCGGCGTGGCGATGACCACCAGGTAAAGCTGGTTCTGATCCGCTGATAGCGTGATTGAATTTGTCCCCACATTCCACTTGATCGAATAAGTGGCCCCGCCGTTATTGTCCACCGCCACAAAACAGGCCCGCCAGTCCGACTGCCGCACCGGGTCGCATTGCGGCTGAAAAATGCACGTCACGGTGGTCCCATTGGTCACCTGCAAGGGGATGATATTCCAGCCAAACTCCTGTGGCAGGTGCTCGCGGCTCGGCCGATACCACCCAGGCATTCCGGGCATTGTCACCAATGGCGTGCGGCAATGCTGGTAAAAGTACCAGGCGGTTCCTGGATCGCTGCTCCCCTGTCCGTCCTGGCTGTTGGCCTGCGCCAGCCATTGCTGCCTTAGAAAGTCCCAGGTGACCAGTCTCTTGGCCATTTCCCCCCACAAATCGTTCACCGCTCCCCGCTTGTCCGCCGCCCCGGATGGATCGAGGCGGATCATTCGGTTGATGAAGTACTCGTGGACCTGCTGCTGCGGCGTGGCATTGGATTCACTAAAAAGCAGGTTCATATAGGGATAGCCGTAGCCCGGAGTTTGGATCGCCATTTCGAAGATCGGCCAGGAGTCGAAGTAGTCCCGGCCATGGATCGGGGTGTACATTCCGTTGGCTAGGTAGTCGGGAGCCTGAGGATAATAGTTGAGGAACTGGAGCATCCCCCAGTTCCCCATGCACTCGTCCAGGTTCCCGCCTACTACCGAGCCAAGGTAGCCTCCGCCAGTGCCCCACCAGCAGTCTCCCCATTCGTGTGGCGAGTCACCGGAATACGGGTCGAACGACTCCAAACTGGTATTCCCCATCGCCCAGAAGAAGCCATTGGCATCCATGCTGTTGTACGAGCCTCCTCCTCCACCGTCGTTCTCCGTCAGAAGAAACCAGAAATTAGCCCGGTAATTGCCCGGCATGGGATTGGGGACGAGGGCGGAGGTGTTGATATTCAAGAGTCCATCCTCCACCACCCAGCGGTGCCACATCCACTCAAACTCCTGCAGGTTTCCCTGGGCCATCGCCTCTGTCATCCCTCCCTGGCCGGGATCCCGGCCGTAGTGGCCAAACCACACCCGGAAGTGGTCCGAGCGCCGAGTTTCTTGGGTCGGATCCTGGTCCGATGAGAGGGTCTGGTTGTCCGGGAAACTTTGGCCGGAAGACCGGTTTATCAAACTAAACGCTGCGAGGGTCAACACCACACACCGAAACGCATTCCGCGTGGAAACACCTCTTTTCATAACATTATATCGGATTCGAGACGATTATCATGCAATGCAGCAGCATCTCATTTTCCGTCACTTCCTGCCACCAATTTTGCGATCAATGCCTTCAATTGCTGGTGCTGATCGTGATCTTCTGCGCGTTAGTATCGAAATTCGTGGTGTGGTCGTCGTGTTCATTCTGCGCGCCAGCAGAATCAGGAACATGCCAATGCTGCCGTCTCACTGGGTTGCTGCCACCTCGCTGGTGTATTCCGCTTCCACCGTGTCCGGGAATAATCCTTGAAATTCGCCTTCAGCGAGTTTCGGAAGTTTCAACTCGAACCTGTGCTCCACCCCAGGTCTGACGTTGGAGAGGTCCGCATACCATCCGGTAAACGTGTTCTTGGGGTTGTTCCGTACGATGGTAGTGTAGGCCGGCTTTAAGGGAACCGTCTGACCATCCACTTTCAATGTCACCCTCTTCATGTTCTCGTCATCCGGTTTGCCACGTCGGACTGTGAGCCGCCCAAGTGCCAGAGCAATTCATAGAAGGCGCGGAGTTCGGGGTTGCGCTCGCGCTCCACGATTCTGGTGTGCTCGTCCAGCGTGATGGCCCGCTTCAATTTGAATTTGACGGGCGGCCATTGCAGCTTGGGCAGAAGCGGCCACGGCAACCAGTGCATTCCGATGGCGAAATTGTGGGCGAATAGAGGTTCCGCGCCTCAATTCACAGACACTTTCACAGACAGTGACCCTTCCGAGATGGCGTTTAAGCCCTCCTTCGCCCTGCGGGCTACGGCGGGCAACTTTCGCGAAGCGAAAGTTGGAGCCAGTTGTCGGAATCGAACCGACGACCGACGGTTTACAAAACCGTTGCTCTACCGCTGAGCTAAACTGGCCCGCGGAAATAGATAACCGATTTCCCGCGCCGTTCAAGCCCGATCGAAGAGCAAGCCCAACCCGGCATCCCAACCAGCCTCCAATGCGCCACGATTTGCGCCACCTGTTTGCCACCCGCTGCATCGAGTCGGGCGTGGACATTCCGACCGTCTCCCGTTGGCTTGGACATCAGGACGGCGGCGCGCTTTGCATGAAAACTTACGGTCACTTGCGCGACGAACACAGCACCAACGAAGCCAGAAAAGTTGCGTTTTAGCCAGTGTTTTCTTTCTGCGCCTTCGCATCGCTTTTCAGCTTGCCTGCAACCGTTGGTCTTATAGACTCCTGGGGCGCGGAGATTCATTAATTTTGGTTTGCTTATGGCAGTACGAAAGCGATTTCCTAGGTGCCGACGTTTGCTCTTCATCTCGATGTGTGGTGCAATTATTTTCGGATTCATAACATTTTGTGCCGTATGCTACGCGACGTACTCGAGCGACCATATGCCCATAATGGCTCTGCTTATAATAGGTGGGCCGAGCGCTTTGCTGTTCAAATGCACGGGATTGGATTTTCCACACGGTTCATTATTTCAAGCTGGCTTATTCTTTATCATTGCCAATGCTCTTATAGGCGCGGTTCTTTTCTTTGTCATGGGCATGTTGTCCCAGCCCAACAAGCCCGCTAATGAGAAAGGAGATGGTGAGAAGTGATATTCGCCATATTTCCATTTTGCCCTGTCCGCCGTAGGCCCGGCGAAGGCGGATCAGCTCCTTTCCAGAATTCTCGCTGCACCTCTGCCAGCGCCTTTTCCAACTCCGGCTGGCCGCGCAGGTGTTCCAAAGTCAATTCGGAGACATGCTACCAGGACGCTCGCGCCGTCTAACAGAAAGCCAGCCTGTGCCGTGCTGGCACTTCCTGGTTGCCGGTTTATTCAGCCTCAATTTCGGCGATTGCTTCGAGAAATTCCGTCGGGGTAATAGCCGGGATGGGCGATCCAGCAAAATCCGGCACGTTGCGGGTGACGATGTACTCGCTGCCAGTTGCTTCCGCGACGCTGGCAACGACCGCGTCTTCAAAATCTCTTACTGCCAACTGGCGGGCGCGTTTGAAATTCATCTTGTCAGGCGCATGGATGTCAAAGTCGGCCAGCAATGCGTCTATTGTTTGGTTTGCGAGGTTGGCCCCCGACCATTTTTCGATGATGTAATGCAGCGTGGTAATGGCATGCCCCGGCAATACCGCAGCATATTCCCCGTCTCGGGCGCGGTGCAGGACCTCTTCCGAAGCGTGGTAATGGGGCAGACGATTTTGAGCTACATCCAAGAGCACGTTCAAATCCACCGTGATCTTCATTGGTGTTTGTCAACAATGTGCTTCCGGTAAGCCTCGCGGGCATCTACATCTGCCGGGACCGATCCGGTGAACTTGGCATTTTCCGGGTGAGGGGAGCGCGGCGTCGTGCTTTGCAGCCGTCTGGCGTAGCGCGTAAAAATCTCCGTCACACTGGTCGCGTGATCTTTGGCATAAGTCTCGAGGAATTCAGCATCCTCTCTGGGCAGTTGAACCGTCACTTCCGTTGCGTTCATGGCGGTACTATGCCTTTCTTCAAGGAAAAGTCAAAGTGGAACATGACCGGTTTCATCCCGATGCAACCGCAGATCGCGGAAGGCTCGCGGGGGGAGCGGAATGGAGTTAGGTTGAGAGCATGAGCAGCAAGACGGATAAAATCGCCGCGCTCTTGGCGGATCTGGGGTTGAATGAACGCCGCGAAAACGGCGTGGATGGATATTACGCGGGGTATTTTGCATGTTTTAACCGCGGGCTTTTTTATGAGGCGCATGAGGTTCTGGAGGAAATCTGGCAGGGGCAACGCGGCGCTGCAAACGGAGCGTTTTACAAGGGTCTGATCCAGTTGGCCGGGGCGTGCGTTCATCTGGCCAGGGACCGGAAGGGGCCGGCGGCGGCGCTGTTGCAGTTGGCGCGGACGAATTTGGGGCGGTATCCGGCGGCACACGAACGGTTGGACGTGGGAGGGGTCCTGGTGCTAATTGATCGCTGGCTGGGGAAGTTGGAGGCAGGCGGTGTCAATCCGTTGCTGGAAGAGGGGCGGCCAAGGATGGAGTTGTTGAAGGGATGATCAAGAGTCGCCTTAATAGACGCCGGGGTAGAGGCATTGAATGGCGCCGTGGTAGATGGCGCGGGAACAGGAACCGAAGAGTTGCCAGGCGAGGACCATTCCGATGAGGGAAACGCCGGGGGAACGCAGGAAGGAACTGTATCGCTCGGCGGCGGATTCGGAAAGGAAGAGGAGCGGCAGGCTGGAGCCGTCCAGGGGAGGCAGCGGGACGAGGTTGAAGAGGAAGAGGAGGAGGTTGAGGAAGAAGAAAACGCTGAGGAGCACGGCGGCGAATTCGCCGAGGCCTTCAGGATGAGTGGCGGCGACAAGGTGGGTGATGTTGGTGATTTGGTCCGGGGCGCGGAACCAATCGAGATGGAGGCCGAGGCGGATGAGGACGAAGGCGGCAAGGCAGAGGAGGAGGTTGGCGGCCGGACCGGCCAGGGCCATAAGGGCGGCGCGGCGCGGATTGCGGCGCGCCCAGTCGGGATCATAAGGCGCGCTGGCCCAGCCGATCATCCAGCCGCCCATGATGTAGGAGAGGATGGGAACGATGACCATGCCGAAGGGTTCGCGGCGGATGTGGGGGATGGGGTCGAGAGTGACCTGGCCGCCGCGATGGGCGGTATCGTCACCGAGGCGCAAAGCGACGAGGGCGTGGCTCGCCTCGTGCAGGGTGGTGGAAAAGAGGAAGGCGAGATACCAGGCGGCGCCGTTGAAGAGGTTGGTTTCCGCGGACATGGTTTTGGCTGCCGGGCTGGAGTGTTCTGTCAAGAATAGCGGACTTCAGGAGGGCATCATGCCGGTCTTGCGGGCGTAGTTGAAGAGGCCGCCGGCGTCCACGACGGGGCGGACGTCGCCGAGGGGTTTGATGGGATGGGTCTTGCCGGTCTTGGCGATGGTGACGGCCAATTTGTCCAAATCCACCGTGACGACATCGCCGGTTTGCACGGCCTCGCACAGGCGGAAGGCGCATTCGCAGGGATAGAGTTCGCCGGTGGCGACGGAGTTGCGGAAGAAAATGCGGGCGAAACTCTCGGCCAGGACGACGTGGCAGCCGGCGGAGCCGAGGGCGATGGGAGCGTGTTCGCGGGAACTGCCGCAACCGAAATTGCGGCCGGCGATCACGATGGGGTATTCGCTTTGGGCCTGTCCCGGTTTGATGAAGCGGACGGGGTAGAGGGCGTCGGGCAAACCGGCGAGGGCGTAGGCGCCGAGTTTTTTGTATTCGGCGGGGATGGTGGGGACGAGGTTGAGGTATTGCGCGGAGATGATCTGGTCGGTGTCAATGTTGTCGCGCACCACATAAACTGGCCCTGTAAAAACTGATTGCATGGGTGGAGTGTGCCGCAAACGGCGGGGAATTCAAGGGGGTTGTTGAGAGACATGAGACAGATAGGACTGCAATTGCCGGTGGCGCTGGGCGAGGGGCAGTTTGGCCAGTTGGGCGACGGCGCCGTAGAATTTTTCCAGGTCGCCGCCGTTGGCGCGAAGAAGGGCGTCGAAGGCGGGAACCAGATCGTAGTAGGCGGAGATGGTGTTGAGTTTGGCGTTGTTGATGGGTTCGGCGAACCAGCCGTCGTAAGGGGATTGGCCGCCCCAGGAGGCCTTGAGTTCGGAGTGTTTGGCGCGAAGTTGGGCGATGATGTCCTGCTTGCGGGAGAGCTTGGCGGTGTCGGATAAATTTGTATTGGCGTAGAGGTCTTGCAACTGCCCGCGGGCGGCCATGATGATGTCAACGAATTGGTGATCCTTGGCCACGTCGGCGCGGTAACGGTCAACGTCCTGGGGCGAGGCGGTGGCGAGGAGCCAGCGGCGCACGCCCTCGGAGGCGACGGCGGTGGCCCAGGCTTCGTTGAAATCGGTGTCGCCGGGGACAAAGAGGCGGCGGTGGGCCAGTTCGTGGAAAATGATTTCAGCGAGGTACGTATCGGGTTCGTCAATGAAGGTGTTGAGGATCGGGTCGTCGAACCAGCCGAGGGTGGAGTAGGTTGGCACACTGTCCACATAAGCGTCCCATCCTTTTTTGGCGAAGGCCCCGGCATAACGGCGGGCGGGCTGCTCGTGGAAGTAACCGCGATAGCCGGCGCGGCCCACCACGGGGAACCACCAGGTCATCGGCTCAAGGGAAAGCGGGGGAGCGATGGTGACGTTCCAGACCACGCAGGAACGGTGGAGGTCGGTGTATTTGAGGTAGCTCTGGCCGGGGGGCAGGTGGAGTTGATCGGCGGCGAACTGGCGGATTTGCAGAATGGTTTGCAGCTTGGCCTTGAGCGGGGCCGGTGTCTTCGGATCGGCGATGAGTTTGGGAATGGACTGCCGACGGAGGAGTATCTCCGATTCGCCGGCGATGGCCTGCCCGTAATAGGAGACGGTCTGGCAGCCGGAGAGGAGGGTGGCCAGCAAAGCGCAGGCCAGCCCGCCGAGACAACGGCGGCGCGCGGCGGGGCGGAAACGGCGGCGCGACGAAGCCGCAATTAAAAGGAATTTTACCACGGATATGAAGTTGTCATATTTCTTGGTCTGGCGGGCGGGAGGCCACCACCGGGCGGCCGTGCTTGGGCCACCGCCGGAGCCGCGCCAAATGGCGCCGGTCGCCGCGATTCATAACATGGCAGACCGCGCCCGGATTTGGAATGCCCGCCTTTCGAGGCACGGGAGGAGCCTGATCCTGCGGCGGCAACGGAGTCAAAACTAAAAACGACGGCCTCAAAATCGTGTCAACAATTGCAGCGCCTTGACCCGTTTCTCGATGGCCGCCCGGCTGGTCCGAGCCGTGGCCATCACGCCAAAACCTTCGCAACAAAACGACGCCACCGCGCTGCCATAGACCATGGCGCGGCGCAAGTTGGCCCCGGCCTGCCCGCGCGCCGCCGCCAGCCAGCCGATCATGCCGCCGGCGAATGAATCGCCCGCGCCGGTCGGGTCCACCACGCGGGGCAGGGGATAGGCCGGACAGAGGAAGAGCTTGCCGCCGGAGGAGAGAATCGCCCCGTGTTCGCCCTTCTTGACGATGACATGCTTGGGACCGAGCCGGTGAATTTTTTTGGCGGCGCGGATCAGATTGTCGTCCTGCGCCAGTTGCCGGGCCTCGCTTTCGTTGAGCACGAAGCAATCCACGCGCCGGAGCAGCTTCAACAAATCGGCCATGGCGATGTTGAGCCACAGATCCATCGTGTCGGCCATGACAAATTTTGGGCGGCGCATCTGGTCCAGGACGTGGCTCTGCAAGGAGGGGGCGATGTTGGCCAGCAGGACAAAGGGGCTGTTCCGGTACGATAACGGCAGGCGGGGGAGGAACGTCTCAAAAACGCCCAGGTCCGTGGCGAGCGTGCGGCGATTATTCATATTGACCTCATATTCGCCCGACCAGTGAAACGTCTTGCCGTGGGCGATCTGCAATCCTTCGAGGTCAATTTTTTGTTTGCGGTAGAGGTTGAGGTAGCGGGCGGGAAAATCATCGCCGACGATGCCGACCAGATTGACCGGCGCGAAAAAGCTGGCCGCGACCGCGGCATGGCTGGCCGAACCGCCGAGCAGCCGCGGATTCTCCGCCTGGGGGGTTTTGATCGAGTCCAGCGCCGTCGAACCGACAATTAGTACGCTCATTTTGCTTTTAATTTATAAAAATGACCGGGCGATGTTACCGGGCCGCTTTTGGGATTCAAGCGAACAATCCGGCCCGACCTTTTCGGTGGCGGAGAAGGAATCGTGGTTGTCAGGGGTGCCATCTTGGAATATAAGGAACCCGCTGTATGCCGACGATCCTTAGAATCAATGGCTACCAATTTTATTTTTACGCCCAAGACGGGAGCGAACCGCCGCATATCCATGTTGCAAAAGCTGGGAATGATGCCAAGTTTTGGTTGTTGCCGGTCCGGTTGGCGGTGAATCATGGCTTCAGGCCGCATGACTTGAGAGAAATTGTCCGGATCATTGAAGAAAATGAACCTTTGATCATCGAAAAATGGAATGAGTTTTTCAGACCTTAGAATCAAGCGCATTGCAACATCTCCCGACTCTTTGACGGTTGAGTTGATGGACGGACGGACGCTGACCGTTCCTTTGGCGTACTATCCGACCCTCCTGCACGCCACCGAGGCGGAACGCAAGGACTGCCACCCCATCGGCGCGGGCTACGGCATCGAGTGGCCGCGGATTGATTATCACTTGAGCGTCGAAGGGCTGTTGCAAGGCCAACCGGAAGCCCCCGGCTTGCGCCGCATTAAAACGGCCGCATAAGAAACGCAGGCTGCGCTGTGCTGAACTGTCCCAAGGGAGATCAGGTTGATCCATATTCATGGCCTTAACTCAAAGGTGCAATAGGGAGGGAAGGTTGTCCAGCGTGCAACCGCCTCCTGAATTCCCGGCAGGCCTGGGCGATGTCCGGCGCGTTGAGGATGGCGGAGACGATGCATATCCGTTGCGCGCCGGCGCGCAAGAGTTCATCAAGGTTTTCCAGGTTGATTCCACCGATGGCGAACCATGGGATTTTGACGTGGGCCGCCGCCCAGCGCACGTAATCCAGCGTCACGGGCCGCGCGCCGGGTTTCGTGCCGGTGGCATGGACCGGGCCGATGGCGAGGTAGGCCGGCCCGGCGGCCAGGGCGCGCGCGGCTTGTTCGGGAGCGTGCGTGCTCAAACCGAGCAGGGGCCGGGATGGCCCGGCGGCCAGTTGCGAAGCGTGGGTGAACCCGGCGTCAAAGAAATCTTCCTGCCCCAAATGACAAAGGTCGGCGCCCAGTTCGCAGGCTAGGTCCCAATGATCGTTGATGACCAAACCGGCATCGGCGCGCTGCAACACCGGCTGGATTTCTTTGGCGAGTTGGCGGATTTCGTCCGGCGACCGGTCCTTGGCGCGCAACTGGATCAGATCCGAGCCGCCGCGGCAAAGCTCCTCCGCCACCGCCGCCGCGCCCCGGCCCCGCAGATAGGCGGTGTCAATAAAAGTGTAGAGACGGCACTGGTCGAGCGGTTTCATGGAAAAAGCCTGCGCAAGTTACTCAAGAACTCCCTCTCGATTGTATGCCATTCATCCTTTCTCATTGGGCCTCCTGTTCCCAAGCAGATTCTTCAAAATTTCTCAATTCCCTTATCCGTCATCTTCACCTTGAAGGACTCCCCTTTGCTGTTGATATAGGTTCCGGTCCCAACAAGTTTTGAATTCTGCCAGTCACCTGTGATTTTGTCACCGTTTGACAATATCAATTGGCCTGGGCCGTAGAAAAAGTCGTGTTTGAAGCGCCCGATGTATTTGCCCCCTTGCATCATTTCCTCACCCTGGCCTTCCTTGAATCCACCTTGCTGTTCTCCTTTATACCAGCCCCCGGTTGGATAGTGGACAGTCATAGTTTTGGAAACGAGAGAACCATTCTTGAAATCGCCCTCAAAGGTCCCGCCGGCACTACTGGCCATGCCATGGCCATTGGAGAGGCCATTTTTCATCTCCCCTTCGTAACTGGTGGTGGGCGTTCCGTTGGTGAACCATTGAACAACCCCTTTACCGTCGGCCTTGCCGTCCACAATATTCCCTGACCATGTTACCGATTCGCCGTCGCGCGGAAAGGAATCCCAAATCAAACAATTCGTGTTGGACGCTCTCATCCACTTGCCCGATTCAGAATAGAACTTGTTGGTGACAACCTGATCCGCAGCAGGGAATTCATGAGGTTGCGACATCACCCGAGGCGCGGCGCACACCAGCACTGCCAGGCAGATTGCTTTAAACAAGCCGAAGCGTTTCTTGACTTCAGCGTGGGTGAGGCGCGGTTTGCCTTCGTCTCGCACGCGGGCCTCGGTCAGATCGAGATAATCGTTCAATTCCTCCAATTCCTCGCGTAGGGTGGCGATTTGCTCGCGCTTCCTTGAAAGAGAGCGGACAACGGCTTGCTGGGCGGTCTTGGTCATGGCTCAGGCGCTTTCTTCGAGCAGCTCGCGGCGGGCGCCGCCGAGGAGTTGTTCGAGAAAGGTGGTCGAGTAGGTGCCGCGCCGGAAATTGGGGTCCTGCAATATGGCCTGCTCAAAAGGAATGGTCGTGGTCACGCCGGTGATCATGAATTCGGAGAGGGCGCGGCTCATGATGTCCATCGCTTCGCGGCGGTCTTTGCCGCGGGCGATGACCTTGCCGATCATCGAGTCGTAGTTGGGCGGGATGGTGTAGCCGGCATAGACGTGGCTGTCCACGCGGCAGCCGCGTCCACCGGGGGCGTAGTACATGGCGACGCGGCCCGGGCTGGGGCGGAAATCATCGAAGGGGTCTTCGGCGTTGATGCGGCATTCGATGGCGTGGCCTCTCATGTGGATGTCGCCCTGCTTGAGGCGCAACGGCTCGCCCATGGCGATGGCAATCTGCATTTTGACCAGGTCCAGGCCGGTCACTTCCTCGGTGATGGGATGCTCGACCTGAATGCGCTTGTTGACCTCCAGGAAGTAGTAACGCCCGTCTTCATCCACCAGAAATTCGACGGTGCCGGCGTTGGTGTATTGGGCCACTTCGGCGATGCGGATGGCCGCCTTGCCCATTTTTTTGCGCAGGTCCTTGAATTTGTTTTCCAGGAGCGGCGAGGGGGTTTCCTCGACCAGCTTTTGATTGCGCCGCTGGATGGAGCAATCCCGCTCGCCCAGGTGGATGTAGTTGCCCTTGCCGTCGCCAAAGATTTGAAACTCGATGTGGTGCGAGTTCTCGATGAATTTTTCGATATAGACGCCGGATTTGCCAAAGGACTTTTCCGCCTCGCTGCGGGCGGTGTGAAAGCCTTTGACGAGCGAGCCGTCGTTATGGGCGGCCCTCATGCCGCGCCCGCCGCCGCCGGCGATGGCCTTGATCATGACGGGGTAGCCGATGCGTTTGGCCACGGCCAGGGCTTCCTGTTCGTTTTCCACCGCGCCTTCCGAGCCGGGCGAGGTCTGGACGCCGGCTTTTCTGGCCAGGGCGCGGCTGGCGGCCTTGTCCTCGAGGGCATTCATGGCGTGGGAACTGGGGCCGATGAACCGGATGTTGCAGTTTTCGCATATATCCGCGAAATGGGGATTTTCGGACAAAAAGCCGTAACCGGGATGGATGGCATCCACGTCGGCAATCTCCGCGGCGCAGATAATGCGGTCAATCTTGAGGTAGCTTTCCGCGCTCGGTCCCGGCCCGATGCAGATGGCTTCATCGGCCATTTGGACGTGCATGGAATCCACGTCCACCTTGGAATAAACAGCCACCGTGCGGATGTTCAATTCCTTGCAGGCGCGGATGATGCGGACTGCAATCTCCCCGCGGTTGGCGATGAGGACTTTTTCAAACATGATTGGAACAGCGTCCAGCCCGAACCTGAATCAGGCGGGGCGGATTCTGAAAAGCGGCTGGCCGAATTCGACCGGCTTGGCGTTTTCGACCAGAACATGGGTGACGACCCCCTTGACCTCGGCCTTGATTTCGTTCATCACTTTCATGGCCTCGATGAGGCAGACGATGGTTTCGGGGTTCACTTCGCTCCCGACTTCCACGTAGGGTTGGGCATCTGGAGAAGGAGCACGGTAAAAAGTGCCGATCATGGGCGACTCGATTTCCAGCGAAGGGGTGGCCGGGACCGCTGGGGCCGCCGCGGGCGCCGCCGCGGGGGCAGGCAGGGGAGCCGGAGCGGCGGGCGCCGGGGCGAGCGGATAATAGCCCGATTCATCGGTTGCCGGTAGGGGACCGCCGCCGGCGCGCTTCAATTTGATCTTGTAATCCTGACGTTCCAATTCGAACTCGGAGAGGTTGTTCTTCCGCATCAGGTCTATGATGGCCTTGATGTCTTTTAATTCCATGCATCCTCCTTCTGGAGCCGGACGTTTTGAAAAGCGCTTATTTTGTTAATTCGCATTGAAGCAAAAAAGCAGCAGTCGAAAAACGACTCTGCTTTGAACATGACTTTCGTTGCGCACAGAATAGAGCCTGGGTAAGTGGCAGTCAAGGATTAAAATCGCTCCTCCGGCAATCCCAAGAGCCAGCCCAATAGGAAAAACGCGGGCCATGCGAGTGCTGGATAATACAAGTTGAATTCCATGCTGGAATGCAAGGACAGCCCCACCAAACCGAGCCAAACAGCAAATCTGATCTCATAAAAATCGCCATTTCTGGTCAACCTGTAACGATATATGCACACAATTGAGCCAATAATCAGGCCGGAAAACGTCAAGAAGCCAAGAATGCCGGAATCCGAGGCTTGCTCCAGATAATCATTATGCGCCAGCGCCGCATATTCGGCGTCTGCCGGTTTGATTTTCTTGTAAGACGGACCAAAAGTGCCCGGTCCGGTTCCGACGATGGGATGCTGGGAAGTGATGCGGGCGGCGGCCTGCCAATAGACCAGTCTGGCCTCCATGCTCTTTTTGCCCAAGGCGACCGAATTGGCGTATTTGATGGTGAAACCGACGAGACCAAAGGCGATGAGGCCATAAATCAAGGCCCTTTTCCAAGCCATTTTGAAGGAGGAACGGCCAATCGCCAGGACTCCAATAACAACCATGAACAGCCAGGCTGCCTTGGAGCCGGACCAATAAAGACAGGCCAGACCGCACCCGCCGAGGACGGCAACGAACAGCAGCCGGATTCCGACGCGAACCTTGGGCACGGCCCGCCAGAGAAAAACCAGGCTGACCGGCAGGAAGAGCAGCAATCCGGCAGCCAGGCCGTTGGGGTACATGAAGGAACCAAAGACCCGCAAACTCTTGAGCTTGCTGAGGAGGAAGGTGGGGTCGCGGAGCGCCGGGGGAGCCTGCGTCATTCCCTTGCCTTCCTGAATTGCCTTCAGAGACGCTTCCAAGCCGCCGAAGTGCTGGGTCATGGCAATATGCAGAATCCAGCACAGCGCCAGCCCCAGCCCGGCCCAGACCGGCCAGGGATTGGGCACGCCGCGCAGGGCAAAAAACCCCAGGTAGAAGAGGGCGACGCAGGCCGAGAAATGAGCCAGCACCGCGCCGGAAGGATCGGGGAAATGATTGGCGGCGGCGGAAATGAATTGCCAGCCGAGCCAAACCACGGGCAGGAGCAGCAGCAAGGGGCATTTTGCCGGAAGCGGTTTCCAGCGGATGGCGGGCAGTCCGGCTGCGAACACCGGGATCATCAGCAGATAGCCCCATTTGTCCTGCCATGAATAGTTGGAATAGCCAAAAATGGCATCCAGCCAGTTGTCGGGCGGCGAGACTTCGGAGTCGAGGACGACGGGAATGCCGAGTTTGACCACTATGATGAAGAAAAAAAGCCCGGCCAGCACCATAAACAGGAACAGGCGCGGTTGGGCGGAGTCCTCCGGCGCCTGGGCTGGTTTCGATGCTTGGGATGCCGGAAGCGGCCTCATGTTCGCAGGTTGTTCACGCTCCAATACGATGAAAAATAAGACGATCAGGCTTGATCAGGCTTGATTGGCACTGACGGAAAAGGGGTGGTTTGGCGTGTAAGTTACTCATGGAGAAGAACTTGGATTGGAAAAGCCGGAGAGACGTCAGAAAGATGGAGTCAGAAAGATTTTTTGTGTTCATTTTCAGCAAATTTTTTTTATTTTTTTTACCTTCATTTGCCTTCAGCAGCCTTCATTGACCTTCATTGACCTTCATTGGAACGGCTCCAAAAAGGGAGTTTTTGGACGAATTCGCCGGGTTGGCGGGGGGAGATTGATGGGACATAAAGGACAAATAGGGCATAGCGTGAGACGCCGCAACCAAAGAAGAACTTGAACCGGGGCAAGGGACATGAATTGAGAATTCTGAATGTTGAATGGTGAAAAAAGCAGGGCAAAGCAGGGGGGGAGCGCCGCGACGCCCCGATATTTGGGACTCGCAGGCGCTCGCCCCTCCCGGAGAATGGCTCCGGCGCTGTGCGTTCCTATACATACGGGATGAAATATAGACTTTAAGGCAAGAATGTCAACCACGAAAAAATGCTAAATGCTTAAGGATAAACTCAGTTCGGTTTCGCTTCGAAGCTCTTCAACACGTTCTCTGCGAACTCCCTTTGTTCCGGTGGGAGGCCGTCCAAAACCGCGCGGTCTTTTCCTTCAAGCACGGCACAGACCGGCTCGAGAAATTGAAGCGCTTCTGCAACCTCCGGCCGTGGAGTCTCAGCGAGAACGCGCCACGCGACTGGCCAGCCTTCTTTCATTGTGGGAGATATGATACTGCTCAGGAAGCGCATCGCAGTCGGTGACGCCAACTTTTTTGACAAAGAGTTCACAACAGCGCCGAGTTTCACTACTACGGCCTTCGCCCCAGAATAATCCTTGCGATCCCATAATTTGCGATACGCGGCAATGGCGGCATCAACAGCCAAATTATCCGTCATTGTTCCAAGTTCGATCAACTTGATCCAATCCGCAATTGCTGCTAGTACCTCGCCCTGGTGAAGAAATGTTAGTCCGCGGTTGAACAAGGCACGGGCGGGTTGTTCGTTGGACACCCCGCTTATTTCAATCACTGAAGTGTAGTCCGAAATTGCTCCTTGGATATCGCCCATCTTGGCCTTGATGTAGCCACGGTTGAAAAGCGCGCGTGCGACCTCTTCCTCGGGCGCACCCTCCATATCCACAACGGACGAGCAGTCAGAAATTGCTCCTTGCGTATCGCCTAACTGTCCCCTGGCGAAACCGCGATTGATCAAGGCGTGTATGACGTCGTCCTTGGCCGCACCATCCGTCCCAATAACCGAGTTGTAGTCCAAGATTGCTCCTTGCGTATCGCCTAACTTAGCCTTGGTATTTCCACGGTTGCATAATGCGCGCACGACCTGTTCCTTTAGAGATCCCTTCAATTCAATCACGGCGGTGTAGTCGGAAATCTCACCTTGACAATCGCCCAACCTGCCCCTGGCAACGGCACGATTGACCAACGCGCGTCCGACCTGTTCCATTGGCAATCCATCCATTTCAATCACAGCGGTGTAGTCAGAAATCTCTCCTTGATTATCGCTCAACTTTCCCTTTGCAACACCACGGTTGACCAACGCGCATCCGACCTGTTCCATTGGCAATCCATCCATTTCAATCACAGCGGTGTCGTCGGAAATCGCTCCGTGAATATCGCCGAGGTGGCTCTTGGCAACTCCGCGGTTAAATAGGGCCCGTGCGACCATTTCCTTGGGCGCACCGTCCATTTCAATCACGGTCGTGAAGTCGGAAACCGCTCCTTGTTGGTCGCTCAACTTACTCTTGGCGACGCCACGCTTGATTAATGCTTTGACATTCGTCGGGTGCTTGGCAATGACCAGATTCAATGCCTCAATGGCGCGTTGATAATCACCATTTTTAAAAAGCAAATCCCCGAGGCCCGTGTAGGCCTGCATTTCATCCAAATCGGGCATTTCGCCAGCTCCGCAGGACAAGTCGGCATAAGCGAACGCAGCCTCTCGAAGATCCGCTTTCGCCCATTGATCAATGCAAAGCCCGGTGGCCAGACGCTCATGCGGCGTGCCTTGGAGTGAGGCCGCGAAGTATTCAGCCGTGGTGGCGGAATCCCTGAGAAATTGCGCCGCGCCGCCCTGCTCTGGCAATGCCAGTTTGCGCAAAGTGACGAGCCTTTCCTCCTCCTCAAACCAAACGCGGAGCACCTCGACAAACATCTCGATGCGACGGCGATTCTGGCCAAGGTATCGCATTCGATACCAAACGGAGAACAGCTTGTCAGACACGGTGTAGTTCGCCGTCCGGCCTTTGCCGCCGCCGAGCACCTCGACGAATTGGGCCTCTTTCAACCGCCCAAGCTGGGTGGTGATGGCATTGAGGGGCAAGCGGGTTGGCCCAACAAGGTCGGTCGGCTGGGCCGCGCCGCCTTTCTCCATCAGCGCGTGGATGATTTGCCTTTGCTGGGGCGGGAGATTTTCGATCTCGTGCTTGAGCAAAGGCGTCAGCTCGTCCACCAACCGCGTAAGACACTGCAAGATGGTTGTCACCTTCCGCTGAGTCAACAACTCGTAAAGCATGAGAACCAGCCGTGGATTGCCCCCTGAGAGGAGGACGATGGCGCGGATTTTTGATTGATGGCCGGGGAGTTCCTTGAGGAATTCGTGGTTCCCGTCGAAAACGGCCCTTAGGCGCAACAGCTCGAAAACCTCTTCCGCCGTCAGTCTGTCCAACATTACCTGGCCAAAATAGTTAAAGAAGGACTCATCGTAGTCCTTGAGCGAATCGAAAAGATGCACCGTGCTGCCGATGACCATCATAAACGGATCGCTCATGAGCAGCCGCCGGAAAGTGCCCTTCATTTGGTCATTGAGGCACTCTTCGAGCAACTGATTCAGGTTCTCGATGAAAAGAACCAGACGCTTGCCCTGCTGGCGCGTGACCTCGCGCAAACCGGTCACGGCAAGCTGCAGGCTTTGCTCCTCGTTTGTTTCCGCCTCCACCTTTTCCAGCCAGACATTTGCCGGGGAAATTCCCTGCTTCACCAGCATCTGTAGTGTGGCGGCCATCAGGTCTCGCAACGAGCCGATGTTGAATTGTTCTTCCGGGAAAACGACCGGGAGCCAGGCCGCTTGCAGCCCGGGGTCCTGCTTGATGCGCAAGGCGACCATTTGAATAACGGTGGACTTGCCCGAGCCGCGTGGTCCGGTGATGACAAAGCTGGAGAGCGTGCCGGAATGAATCTGCTCGCGCAGCGACTTCAACAAGTAATCCACCGTGTGCCCGCGAGCCGCGAAAGTCGCCTCCAACTCCTGCTCCGACATTTCGGACGGGGTGTATTTGTGCGCGACAAGACTCATGACTATTGCGCTTGTGACGTTTTTGGCATCGCGCCCGGCGCCGGATACCAGCGCCGCCACCAATCCTGCATGACCTTGAGCCGGAAGTGGAATTCGTTGGTGTCCGAATCCAGGCGCAAATACCAGTCGTATTCGAGGTCCGCCATGAGTTCATCAAACGCTTGATCGCTTGCCGCCTTGCCCCGCGCCTTGCGGTAGATGTCGAACAGAGCGGGCCGGGAAATGCGTTCGTGGCTGGCTACCGCCCGAAGAACCGCCAGGGCGGCCTTCTCTCCGGTCTTGCCGTAGCGCTGCAACCGGGTGCTGTAGTGAGTGAAATAGTGACGGCAAGTGGGTCCGAGCACGCGGTCTCTGTAGATGCGCTGCAAATCAGCGACCGTAAGTCCGGTTCGCCGGGCCAGCGGCAACTGAGCAAGCTGCGACATGAAAATGTGAATAAAGAACGGAACGGGCGCGCCAATCAGTTCGAACAGGCTGCTTCGAATCGCATCGTTGCAGTTGACTGAGCAAGATCGAGCCAGATCTCCGGCGAGCTGATGCGCTGCAGTTTCGTCGAGCGGCTCAACCGTCAATCGCGCGAAGTCCACCAATTTGTCGGTCGCCCCCAGCTTGCGCAGAATCTGGTCAATCCCGACGCTGCCCGCGACGATAAACCTGTGCCGCCGGAGAACATCCTTTTGTTCCATCCGGACGGTGCGGAACCATGCCAAAAAATCGCGCACGACATTTTTGCCCTGTTTTTCGAGAAGGCGATCGAGCATTGCCGGGAACTCGTCGAAGAGGAAGATGATCGTTTTGTCCGCCTTCTCCAACTCCGTCAGCATCCGTTTCGCGGCTTCCCGCCAATCCTCCTTGATCGCCTCTTTGAATTTGATCTTCGCCCCCTCGAATTCGGCTTCGTCAAAATTAGCCTTCACCCATGCCGTGAAAATTCCGGGCAGTCGCTTTGCATTGCTTAACAGAGAGCGCAGTACGTCGTGTTTTAAAAGTTCCCGGGTGACGCGCCAGACAAATTCTTCGGGTGAATCCACATCCTCCAGTTCAAATGAAAGAGGCAGATATCCGGCCCGGGGGCGCAGCAGCACATGCCGCATCACGCCGCTCTTGCCAAAGCGACGCGGGGCAAGCAGCAGGATATTGTTCCGGTCAATCATTTGCCAAAGATGGTCAATGAATTCCTCGCGCCCGTAGAGTTCCTCGGGGTCTGGAATTTGTCCAACAAGGCTACGTGTTTGTCGCGGCTCAATCGTTTCATTTCTCATAACAACAGAAATGTTGCTTCATTTCATCCAAAAAAGCAACAAAAATGTTGTTAAAAATTTAATGCTTGTAACATGTTTAATATGAGTGGCTTACGTACACGAGTCAATCCAGGAAAACGAAACCCGCGCTCAAATCTGCTGATGAGTCATCCTTTTCAGGGACGAAACTGGACTCACAATTTGAGCTTGAGGAGGGCGACTTCTAAAGCGAGGGCTTCCTGGATGTTGGAGTTGAGCTGGCGTTGCAGGATGTCCACTTCTTCCAGGTTGCGCATGGCTTCGGCGGGGGAAAGGCGCGCGGCCACAGCGGCGGCGGTCTTGAGGTCGGGGAAGCAGAGCATCTCAGCGCCGACGTGGAGGGTTTGCAGCCAGACATCGCGCAGCCACCAATGCAACGCGGCCAGGAGATCGGCGCGCTGGCGGCGATATTCGGATTCAATCGCGGCGGCCAGTTCGTCTTCCAGCTTTTCGCGGGTTTGGGGTTCCAGGTCGTCGTATTGCTCCAAGGGCGAGCGCGCGGCGAGGGACTTTTCGATTTCTTCCTTCTGCGCGGCCAATTTTGAGGAGATGAGGCCGAGCAATTTGTAACGCGCCATCAGGCCGTGGCCGGAGCGGGCCGCCAGCTCGCTGAATTGGGTGAGCCAGGCGGCGTGTTTGGCGTGCGCTTTGGCCCCTTCACCGCCAAAGCCAAGGCGCAGGCAACGGGAGACAACGGTTTCCAAAATGCGCTGCGGCTCGGTGGTGAGCAGAATGAGGATGGAATCGGCCGGCGGCTCTTCCAGGGTTTTGAGGAAGGCGTTGCCGGCCTGCGGTGTAAGACGGTCGGCGGCCACGATCACGCCGACCTTGAACAGCGCGGCGGTCGGTTTCAACTGGATCGAGCGCATCAACTCGCGCATCTGGTCAATGGTGATGATGCGGGACTTGGATTCTGGGCGCACCCAGAGAACATCGGGATGGGCGTCGCGTTCGATGCGGCGGCACGAGTCGCACTGGCCGCACGATTGGAGGGATGGCCGGCCGGCGGCGCGGGCGGCGGCGCAGTTCAGGGCCTTGGCCAGGGTTCGCGCCATGTTTTCCAATTCATCCATGGAATCGCCGGAAAAGAGGTAGGCATGGGCGAGCCGCTTTTTTTCCAGGCTGCGTTCCAGGAGGCGCGGCATGTGAGTTGGCGGCATATAATTTGGAAGGAGTGTAGAACGGCGGCGGGCAATGCAAAACTAAAATCGAAAATGGAGCGGGCGTTTGAACTGAAGGGCGCGAGTGGGGCGTCCTTGGGGCGATGACCTAACCCTAATTTGTTGGCCGGGGAGCAAAAATGGTGGATTGCGCAATCTCAATAATGAGGGAACCTTATTTTCGCTGACATCCAGGCAAAAGCCCGGTTCATTCAGACCAATTGAGCGAAAAGAGGTTTCCTTTGCCTGGTAATAAAGAGGTGGCCTCCATCAGATTTTTTTATGCGTGCTTTCGCCCGCGAATGCCTTCGCGGGGCCGCTAAAAAATAAAACCAAATGAAAACCAAAATCCAAACTCTGCTCCTCATCCTGGCGTGCCTGGAGGGTGCCGCCCGCGCCGCCGTGACTTTCAACCTGACTCCCGCCACCGTCAGCAGCGCCTATACTGGCATGATCGCCCTGCAAATCACCGGGCTGACCAACAACGAAACGGTGGTCGTGCAGAAGTTTCTGGACCTCAACGGCAACGGGGTGGTGGACGCCGGGGACTGGCTGGTGCAGCAATTCGACTTGACGGACGGGCTGCCCGGCATGGCAATCGGCGGCATCACCAACCTCAACATCCCCGGCGACACCGATACGGTTCCCGGACAAATCACCGCCGAACTGTTTTTCAGGAACGGCGACTTTATGCAGAACATTGTCGGCCAATATATTTATGTGGTCAGCAGTCCGACAGGCCGCTTCGGCGCCGTCACCAACCTGCTCACCGTCACCAACGCAGGCTATGCGCAGGCGTTCACGGGCAATGTGGTCAGCAACAACACGAGCACGACGTTGCCCAACAGCATGGTGTTCCTGCTAGGCCCCGGCAAGGGAAAGCCGGTGGCGGGGACGCTGACCGACCAGTCCGGCAACTACACCGTGGCCGCGCCGCCGGGGACTTACAAGGTGATGGCGGTGCAGCCCAATTATGTCGTCAACACCGGGACGCTGCCGTCCATCAGCCTCGGCAGCGGAGCAACTAACACGGCGAACGTGAGCCTCACCGCGGCCACCGCCAGCATTTCCGGGATTTATGTGGATGCCGGCAACACCAACCTCGGATTGCCCGGCATAATGGTGACGGCCCAGGCCAACGACGGCGGCATGGGGTTTGGATGCACCGATGCCGGAGGCAACTTCACCATCGGGGTCCAATCCGGCCAGTGGAGCGTTGGGCCCAACGACACCAGTTTCATTGTCAACGGATACCTGCGGCTGCAAGACGATACAAATATCGCGGCCGGAACGGCGGGAGTCATTTTTGCCCTGCCCAAGGCCAACGCGCTGTTTTACGGCATCGTGCTGGACAGCCTGGGGTACGCAATTCCAGGCCTGGAAATGCAGGCTTCTGACAATTATAATTATGAGGGGGAGAGTTTCACGGGGACGAACGGGGAGTTCGCCGTCGGCGCGCTGGGCGGCTTGAGAAACGACCAGTGGCAGATTCAAGTCAGCAGCGATTCCGACGCCACCAACTACATTTTTTCGCAGCCGGACTTTGAGCAGAACGGCGGGACCAACCTCAGTTCCGGGCAGTCGGTGCTGGCGGTCTTCACAGGACTCCTGGCGACCAACACCATCTCCGGCTCTCTGACCGACGGCAGCGGCAATCCCTTCGTCAACATCGGGATATGGGCCAACGCCACGATCAATGGCGTATATTACTCTCCACATGTGGACACCGACAGCCAGGGCCATTATTCCTTCAGCGTGGGCAACGGTTCCTGGACGGTCGGAGTCAACAATCACGGAGGCAGCGACAATCTTCCTACCAACTATGTTTGCCCGTCCCAAACGGTGGGGATCAGCAACGCCAATGCCACGGTGAATTTCGTCGCAACGGTGCCGACCAACACCATCTCCGGCACTTTGAAGGATAATAACGGCAACCCGATTGGCGGCGTCCAAGTGTGGGCCAATGCGGGGAATAATCGCGAACAGGCTGACACCGATGGCAGCGGCCACTATTCGTTGACGGTGGGCAGCGGCTCCTGGACGGTTGGCATCAACGCCAGCGGAACCGGTGATTCCCTGCCCAGCAGCTATCTTTGCCCGCAGAATCAAACGGTGGTGATTGCGAACAACAATGGCGCAGCAAATTTCACCGCCATGCAGACGACCCAGACCATTACCGGCTCGCTCCTGGATGGCAGCGGCAATCCCATTGCCGGCGTCGGGCTGTGCGCCTACGTCCAGATCAACGGGGCGGGCTACAACGCGGTGGTCTGCGACACCGACGCCACGGGCCATTATTCGCTGGGGGCGGTCAATGGCAACTGGCAGGTTTATCTCCTCGGCCCCGGCGGATCTGACAGTTTGCCTGACAGCTATCTCTACCCATCTGGTCAATCGGTTCAAGTTCTCAATGCCGGCGGCACGGCGAATTTCGTCGCGCTGCTCGCGACTCAAACCATTTATGGCTCTGTCAAAGATAGCAGCGGCAACCCCATCGCCGGTGTCGGGGTGACGGCCTGGATGACCAACAACAGCGTGGTTTACAACGTCTCCACGGACGCCGACGCTGGTGGCAATTACACGTTGAACGCGGCCGCGGGCGTCTGGGACGTCATGCTCAATTGCGGCAGCGGCAGCGACAGTCTGGGCAATTTGGGCAATTATATCTGCCCGGGCGGCCAACTCACCAAGATCTCAGGCAGCAGTGGCACCGTCAATTTCATTGTCCAGATGTGCGGCGGTATTTCCGTTTCCCCGTCCATGCCCGCCGGCGAGGTCGGCGTCTATTATGATCAGTATCTCCAGGCCTCCAGTTGCAATAACAGTTTCACCTGGTCCCTCCTTTCCGGCTCGGCGCCGCCGGGATTGACCGGCGACCCCGCCACCGGCGAAATCACCGGCACACCCACGGAGGCGGGCGACTTCAATTTCACCCTCCAGGTGACCGACGGCGGCAGCCTGACCACCAATGCTCAGATAACCATCAACATCAGCAATCCGGTGCAGATCACGACCGACACTTTGCCCAACGGCACTAACGGATCGGCTTACAGCCGGCAACTGCGCGCCACGGACGGGCAGACGCCCTACACCTGGTCGCTCTACTCCGGCAACCTTCCGCCGGGGTTGGGCATGACCAGCGGCGGCCTGATTTCGGGCGATCCGACGTCGAGCGGGGTGTTCAGTTTCAGCGCGCAGGTTTCCGACAATTTGGGAGGCCTCGCCACCTCGTTCTTCCCGATCAATCTGACCATTCTCCCGGCGACCAACGGGCCGGCCCTGGCCGCGCCGGAAATACTGCCCAACGGCCAGTTCCAATTTTTGCTCAACGGGGCGGCCGGTCAGAACTACACCATTGAAATGTCCACCAATTTGGGTTCGGCCGATTGGACATCCCTCTACGTCACCAACTGCGCCACCAACGGCTCTTTCTACGTGACCGACGCCAATGCCGCGGGCAACGCCCGCTTCTACCGCGTGAAAGTCGGACCATAGGATTTGGATTCCCGGCGGACAGGGCGGGCGGCTAGGAGGGCTCGGGGTTGCCGGGGTTCTTTTGCTCCATCATCTTGACGGCGAGCGGGATGCTGGACAAGGGGCGGCCATCCATGGACAAATCTATGGAATAAAGCCCGGCCTTGTCGAATTTCAACTGCTGGATGTTGACGACGAAATTGCGGGACATGAAAGTGGCGTCGGAGGGGAAAACGATTTCGACGGGAACGTCCATGGGCGGCATGATGGGCTGGCCGTCCTCGTCCACGAAATTCATGGACAAGCGATGGGCGCCTTCTTCGGCGCGGTCAAAGGCGATGCGCAGGGCGACGGAGCATTGCGGGTGCTGGGCGGGAAGCTGGGCGGCCAGGATGGTGTCGAAGGTGCCGAGGAGGTTGAGCTTGCTGTTATAGTCGGTTGCCGCGTCGCACAGAACTGCCACTTGGATAGTCATGGGATAAGATTAGGATTAAGATTAGGATTAAGAAAGCGGAAATGGCCGCCAAAAAAGATGGAGTGCGCCCGGGGCCGGGCTATTTTGGAGCTTGCCGGGGAGGGGGCGGCGGGGTATGGTGGGTACCATGAAAAGGATTGTTGTTTTGTGGGCGATTCTCCTGGCTGTTCTTCCGGCGGCCCTCGCCCAGGGCGTCGGGGTATTCGCGACGTTGAGCGTGGAGGAGAAGCAATTGCTGCCGGATGAGAAAATGCACCTGAAGTTGACGGTTGAAAACCGCTCGGGGCGGGACCTGAAACTGGGCACGACGAGTGATTGGCTGACGTTCACGGTTCTTGGGGAGAGAAAATCGGTGGTGTCGCCCACCGGCGCGGACCATGTCTATATCGAGGGCGAAACCAATGTGCCGGCGGGAGAAAGCGCCTCGCGGGAATTCAACCTGACCCCCTATTTCGACATCCGGAAACCGGGACACTATACTGTCAAAGCGACGATCAAGATTCCGCAATGGCAGCAGGAAGTGGCGGCGGAGGAGGCTTCGTTCGACATCGTCAGCGGCCTCCCGCTGGCCAACATCCCGGATTTGGAGGTGGGCGTTCCGTTGTTGCAGCCGCGCGGCAATCAGCCGCCGCAGATTCGAAGATACCGATTGGAAAAATCCGACGCCCTGGCGGGGGCGAAACTTTATGTGCGATTGACAGATGTGACGGGCAGCCAGACCCTGCGGCTGATCCCGCTCGGCCCCTATTTCTCCTACAGCGAACCGGCGGTGAAGCTGGACCGGTTCAACGATTTGCACGTGCTGCATCAGACCGACGCCAAGATGTTCACGAGCTGCGTGATTAACACGCTGGGCCAGATGCTGGAGCGGCAAACCTACCGATACACCGATGAGCGGCCGACGTTGCGGGCGGAGGCGGACGGGACGGTGGCGGTCGTGGGAGGGCAGCGGGAGATTTCGGACAGCGATCTTCCGCCGCCGGAAAAGCAGGCGGCCGCGCCGCCCGTGAACGGGAGTTTTCCCGGCAGCAAGCCGGCGAAATAGGCGCGCAAAGCGACGGAGAAGTCCGCAGGATGGAAAAAGCCGGAGAGAAGTCAGGGGAATAATTGTCAGTGGAATAACCTGGACGACGCCCTCTTCCATTCCCCTGATAAACATTCCCCTGACTTCCGCAAACTTAGAAGCACGAATGGCCGGGTTGGCTGTAGAACATTGGAATTGAACAAGAGGACGCAGAGGTCACGGAGAGAAGAACTCCGTTATCTCTTTGAGTTCGCTGCCGGACCTTCCAAGGAGGCGCTCCGGCTTGGCCGAGTCCGACATCCCGGCGCGCCTTGTCCCTTTGAATTTTGCGCGGCGCCGGGCGTCAGGCGGCGGGCTTGACGGCGTTGAGACGCAAGCTGAGGCGGGACTTCTTCCGATTGGCCATGGGGCGGTTGATCACGCCGGTTTTGACGGCCTTGTCAAACGCGGAACTGAGGTGGCGCAAGGCGACGGCGGCCTCGTCCTTCTTCCCGGCGCCGGCCAATTCGGTGAAACTCCTCTCCAAGTTGTGCAGGCGGGTCTTGGTGCTGTGATTTTGCAGTTGCTTGCGCGCGCTGTTGCGCATACGGCGGGCGGCTGATTTTGTATTCGGCATATTGGTAACTCGATATTGACCTCGGAGCGCAGAACGGTAGCGCAAGGGCCGCGATTGTCAACCGCTGGATTTGGCTGATCCCATTTTTAATCTTAATCCTAATCTTAATCTTTCATCCTGGGCCTGGGAGATTAAGATTAAGATTAGGATTATGATTAAGAAAAGGCCCCCCGAACCCCACCATCCTCACTTGGCCGGCGGCGGATTGTGGATGTCGGCGAAGATGATGACGCCCGCGCCGGTTTGCAGCAGGCTCAGGACTTTGACGGCGGTCTGCTGCCCAATCAACGGCTGGCCCTGGTTGACCACCACCATGGTGCCGTCATTGAGATAGCCGATGCCCTGCCCCTTGTCCTTGCCCTCCCGCACGATGCGCAGGGTGAAGATCTCCCCGGGCAGGATGACCGACTTGAGCGCGGCGGCCAGGGCATTGATGTTGAAGTGCGGCACCGATTGCAGTTCGGCCACCTTCCCGAGGTTGTAGTCATTGGTGTAGAGCCTGGCTCCCAGGTTGCGGGTCAGGCGGACCAATTTGGCGTCCACCTCTTTTTCCTCCGGAAAATCGGCGTCGTGGATTCTGACGTCGTTGCGCTTGTTTTGCTGAAGACGGGTGAGCATCTCCAGCCCGCGCCTCCCGCGCGCCCGCACGATCGGGTCGTTGGAATCGGCGATCTTCTGCAATTCGTGCAGGACAAATCGCGGCACCACAATCGTGCCTTCCAGAAAACCGGCGTCTATCAGATCGGCGATGCGCCCGTCAATGATGACGCTGGTGTCCAGGATGAGCAGGTTCTCCGGCTTGCTTTGCGAGGCGAAGCGGACGTAGGGGATGATGAGCGAAAAATCCTCCTTGTTGCTGCGCATGGCCAGCACCATCCCCAGATAACCGAAGCCCAGAAACAAACCGAGCCGGATGAGCCAGCGCTGGCTCTCATCGGAAAACTGGAACAGTCCAGAACTGTCCACCAGCAGCGCAATCACCGTCCCCAAAATCAGCCCGAACGTCGCCGCGGAAAAGGCCCGCAAGGAAAACCCCTTCACCATCTCGTCAACGGCGATGAGCAGCCCGCCAAACCCGAACCCGATGACCGCCCCCTGCCAGGCCGTGAGATGAAAGTCCGGCTTCAACTGGCTCACCGCGTAGCCGCCCGTGATGCACAGACTCAAAAACAAAATCCGAATCACCCGAATTGGTCTCATCGTGTCAGTGTGTTGCCGGCGCTCCGCGCCGGGTTTTGTCAGTGTGGCGTTGGCGCCTCTGCGCCGGTTTTGCCGTTGTCTCGTGTCTTCAGCGCCCCGGCGCGTTGGTCGGGGCGGGTTTGTGAACCAATATGTGCCAGAGCGAACTTCCGTTGAGGCGGCGCCCAAAGGCGCCAATTTGTTCGGACATGTAGCTGATGTTGGTGATCATGCCTTGAAAATCCTCCTTCATTTTCTCGTCTTTCAACAAACTGCCGGCCAGCCCCTTCCCGGCCTGCAGGCCGTCGGCCAGTTGTTGCAGCGACGCCGACGTGGCCTTCAAGCTCTTCACCGCGTCGGTCACATCGCCCGAGTTGGTCGAGATGGTGCGGTCCAATTTGTCCGCCATGTCATCCAGCTTCCGGCCCAGGGAGGCGAAATTGCTGATGGCCGCCTGGACGGAGGGAACATTGGTATCCAGCACGCCCCGCACCTGCTTGGCCATGGTGGAGGCGTCCGCCGTGACGGACTCAAGATTGGTCATGATGGCCACGAAATTGCTCAAGGTCGTCGCATCCAAGAGAGAGTTGTTGACGTTGTTGATTGCCTTGTCCAGGTCCTTCATCGTATTCTGTCCTTGGTTCACCAAACCGGAAATCGAACGCACCGCCTCCTGCATGTTGAAGGGGACCTCCCCAGCGACGGTCGTGCCGTTGGTCAAGAACGTCTCCGCCTGTCCGGGCGCCGCCGCCTCCTGCGGGGGAGTCACCTCTATGTATTGATCGCCCAGAAAGCCCAGCGCGTCAATATGAAAAATCGCCCCTTTGCGAATTTGATACTTGGCCAGGATCTGCACCGTGATGTCCACCGACCGGCCATCCAGGCTCAACTCCGTTGAAACCACCTTGCCCACCGGCACCCCGGCCATCATCACGTCCGCCGCCGGCTTCAACCCCGCCACCGTCGGCATGGTGATGTGCAGCTTGTAAGTGGAATGGAAGACCATAGGGCCTTTGCTGAAATTGAGAATCAGCAGCGCGGCCAGGGCCAGCCCCACGAATATAAAAAAACCAACCTTCCAAGCAAAACGTGTTTCGTTCATACCAATGATGTTTTCTCCAACGGGCCGGCGATCCCGTTGACAAACCGGTAGATCACCGGATCCTTTGATTTAAAAATATCCTCCGGGCTTTGGTCCGCGTAGATGCGGCCCTCGTGAAGCATCAAAATCCGCCGGCTGATCCGCCGCGCGCTCCGCATGTCGTGCGTCACCGCGATGGATGTCACCTCGTATTTTTCCACCACCCGGCTGATCAATTGGTCAATGCTGTCCGCCGCGATGGGGTCCAGCCCCGTCGTCGGCTCGTCGTAAAGCACAATCTCCGGCCGATAGACCACCGCGCGCGCCAGGCCCACCCGCTTGCGCATCCCGCCTGACAATTCGGCCGGCATCTTCTTTTGCGTGCCTTCCAGGCCGACCAGTTCCAGCACCTCGGCCACCCGCCGGGCAATTTCCGCCGGCGGCGTCCGCCCCTCGCGGCGGAGAAGGAAATTGACATTGTCCTCGACGGTAAGCGAATCGAACAGGGCCGCGCTCTGGAAGAGCATGCCGAATTTGCGGCGGACTTTCAGCAGCTCGCGTTCGTTCATCCCGGTGATGCTCTGGCCGTCAATGTGGATTTCTCCCGCGTCCGGCGTGATCAGGCCGATGAGCAGCTTGAGCAGGATGCTCTTGCCCCCGCCGCTCACCCCGATGACGGTCACCGCCTCCCCCTTCTCGATGGAGAAATCCACCCCGTTGAGGACGCGCAGTTCCCCGAAGCTCTTTTTCAATTGGCGCACTTCGATCATTACAGCAGGGCGTTGAGGAGCATGGTCAAAAAGAAATTGGTGATGAGGATGCTGATGGATGAATAGACCACCGCCTCGGTCGTGGCCTGGCCCACCCCGACCGCCCCCTGGTTGCAGCTCAACCCCTTGTAGCACGAGACCACCGCGATGATCAACCCGAAGATAAAGGTCTTGATCATCCCCCTCAGCATGTCCAGGTCGTCCGTGTGCCGCACCATCTGATGCCAGGCGTCGGCTTGATTGATCCCCAGGAGAAACGACGCCACCAGATACGCCGCCAGGATCCCCAGCGCGATGGACTCGGCCGTCAACAGCGGCATGGCCAGGACCATCGCCAGAAACCGCGGCACCACCAGGTAATCCACCGGATGCGCCGCCAGCGTGCGCAGCGCGTCAATCTGTTCCGTCACCTTCATTGTGCCGATCTGCGCCGCGATGGCCGCGCCCACCCGCCCCGCCACCATCAGCCCCGTCAACACCGGCCCCAGTTCGCTGCCCATGGCCACGCTGACCACCGCCAGCGTCGCGCTCTCCATCTTGACGCGGTGAAACTGGAAATAGGTCTGCGCGCACAATACCATCCCCGTGAACATCCCCGTGATGATCACCACCATCTGCGACTTCACCCCGATGAAGTACATTTGGTAGCCCACGTCGCGCCAGACCGGTTTGACCTTCATCAGCGAAACCGCGATGTCCCGGCACAAAAGCGTCCCGCGCCCCAGCCCTCCGAACCAATCCCGCGCCAGTTGCTTTGCCATGCTCGTCATATCACTTGGAGCAGACTAAACACAAACCCGCCAACTTGCCAGCACCGAATCAAATGAAGCAAATTCGCCAGATTCTGCTAAAGTACAACCTGACCGGAGATTGATATGAGCAAGTACGAGTTGATAATATATTGGAGCGTCGAGGACAAGGCTTTCGTCGCTGAGGTGCCCGAGCTGCCCGGTTGCATGGCCGATGGCGCCACCTACGAGGAAGCCGTGGCGAACGCTCAAGAGGTGATCCAGGAGTGGATTGAAACCGCCAAGTCCATTGGGCGGCCAATCCCGGAGCCGAAAGGACGCTTGCTCTACGCCTGAGCGGGCGCCATATCCGGACATGGAAAGGTTTGGAGGACGCTCCAAACATCACGATAACGATCAAGTTGTGGTCAACAAACGGGAGACATTTTAGGCTCCCTGGATTGATTTGCGCGAAAGAACTTGGGGGGACCTGGAAAAATGCAATCCCACTTTCCTCCTTTTCTTTCCTCTTGCGCCTCCCGGCCAGCCGCGTAACCTTGCCGGCGTCGGATTCTAACTTTATTTGAGATTATGAACGCGACCGCCTTAGCCGCCTCCGAAATCACCGAACTCGTCGCCGGCCTCCACCGCCTGGCGCGCAACTTGTGGTGGACCTGGAACCAGGGACCGCAGGAAATCTTCAACGAGCTTTCCCCGCGCTGCTGGCAAAACCTCTACCATAACGCCGTCGCCGTCCTGCGCGAAGTCTCCGATTACGAACTGCGCGTCCGGCTCCAGGACGTGGAATTCGCCAACCGCGTCAAGCTGGTGCTCCAGGATTTCGATGCCTACTTGCGCGACACCCAAACCTGGGGCCGCCAAAACGCCCCCGAACTCACCAAGAATCCAGTCGCCTATTTCTCCGCCGAATTTGGCTTCCACGAAACCCTCCCCATTGCCGCCGGCGGCCTGGGCATCCTGGCCGGAGACCACGCCAAATCGTCCAGCGACCTGGACATCGGCCTGACGGGCATCAGCCTGTTCTATCGCGAGGGCTATTTCCAGCAGACCATCAATCAGGACAATTGGCAGACCGAACACTACACCCTTCTTAACCCGCGCGACCTGCCCCTCGAACCGGTCCTGGACAGCAAAGGCGAGCCACTGGTCTGCGTCGTGGAAATTGACCTCACCGAGGTCTTCTTCCACGCCTGGAAGGTCAATGTCGGCCGCAAAGTCGTCTATCTGCTCGACTCCAACCGCCCGGAAAACCCCGAACACCACCGCGACCTCACCCGCCGCGTTTATGGCGGCGACAACGCCATGCGGATCATGCAGGAAATTCTCCTGGGTGTCGGCGGCGTCCGGCTCCTTCGCGCCCTGGGCATCCAGCCCAAAGTCTTCCACATGAACGAGGGCCATGCCGCTTTCCTCACTCTCGAGCTGATCCGCGAAAAACTGGCTGCCGGCCTTTCCTTCGATGAGGCCCTCGCCAAGACCAGGGAGCAGTGCATCTTCACCACCCACACTCCCGTCGAGGCCGGCCACGACCGCTTCGCCCGCGACCTCGTCTCCTTCACCATGGTGAAACTCATGAACCAGTTGGGCGTTTCCCTCGAACAATTGATGGCCCTCGGCCGTGTGGACCCCGGAAACCAGGATGAATCCTTTTGCATGACCGTCCTGGGCTTGAAACTCTCCCGCGCCGCCAACGCCGTCAGCGAACTTCACGGCCAGGTCAGCCGCCTCATGTGGCATGGCCTTTGGCCCGACAAGAAGGTCGAGGACGTCCCCATCGGCCACATCACCAACGGCATCCACCTCATGAGCTGGATGAAAGGGCCGGAACGCCGCTTTTGGTCGCGCAAACTTTACGAAGCCGGAACGCCTCCCGCCGACGGTTCCGCCGGCGGCGATACCACCTCCTTCTGGCGGCGTCCGCGCGGCATAGGCGTCGAAAGCGAAGTCAATTCCCCGGAGTTCTGGCAAAGAATAGCCGATCCCGCCTTCGTCTCCGACGAGGAACTTTGGGCCATGCGCTACAAACTCCGCCGCGAACTCATCGAATTCGCCCGACGCCGCCTCCTCATCCAGGGCCAGCGCCTGGCGCAATCCGACTTCATCGCCTTCGATCAATTGCTCGATCCCGACGCCCTGACCATCGGTTTCGCCCGGCGCTTCGCCACCTACAAGCGCGCCCCCCTCATCTTCGATCAGTTCGACAATATCGTTAAACTGACCCGCGACCGCCAGCGCCCCATCCAGTTCATCTTCTCCGGCAAGGCCCACCCCCGCGATGACGACGGCAAACGCTTCATCCAGCGCATTATCCACTTGAGCAAATTCAGCGAACTCAAGGGCAGCCTGGTCTTCATCGAGAATTACGACATCCATGTTTGCCGCCAGATGGTTTCCGGCTGCGACATCTGGCTCAATAACCCACGGCGTCCCCTGGAAGCCTCCGGCACCAGCGGCCAGAAGGCCGGCTGCCACGGCTGCCTCAACCTCAGCATCATGGACGGCTGGTGGCGCGAAGGCTACGACGGCACCAACGGCTTCGCCATTGGCGACGACACCAATCCCGACTCCATTGCCGAGCAGGACCGCCGCGACAGCGCCAACCTCTACAAGACCCTGACGGAGCAAGTCATCCCGACCTTCTTCAACCGCGACGAGCGCGGCATCCCGCGCCGCTGGATCGCCATGATGCGCCGCGCCATGATCACCCTGGTTTCCAAGTACGACACCTGGCGCATGGTCCAGGAATACACCAACAAGTACTACCTGCCAAAATAGGCGAAAGTGGCAGAAAGTGGCAGAAAGTGGCAGAAAGTGGCAGGGCCGTCCCGGCCCTGATTCCCCCCCGGACTCCGCCGCACTATCTTCAATCCTGAAAGGATTGGCATCATTCAGCCCAGGGTTGCGCGCCTCGTACCACTGTAAGAAAAAATCACGCAATTCCAACAAGATTTTTGCCGCAAAAGAACACAAAGAGCACAGAGATAAGAACTTATGGAGGTTTCCTCTTTGTCAGGGGAATGTCTGTCAGGGGAATGGAAGAGGGCCTCGTTTGGATGATTCCCCTGACAATCATTCCCCTGACTTTTCTCCGGCTTTGCCCATCCTCCGTTGGTCATCTCCCTGTTCATTTTGGTTGCGGCTGGCCGCGCTGGGCTACCCTGGGTGAAAACAGGCGGAGAATACAACCCTGCAAGGGTTGAATCTGTTCCGTAAGTCCCTGATATTCAACCCTTTCAGGGTTGTGGGAATTAAATGCGGCCACCCAGGGTAGGCCCTCTCGGAATCGGGCCGACCCTGGGCTGAAAGATGCAATCCCTTTGGGATTGCATGGCTTTCAACATTTTTCAAAAAAACGCTTTACATTTCGCCGGCTTTGGGGCAGATTGATGCAGAATCAGAGCTTGTGGAGACGTTTTGGGTACGGATACGGAAAAAATGTCGAAAAAAGTTGAAAAAAACCGTTGACATCGGCTTTGATTTTTGAGATGTTCGCACACACACGGACAAAAAAACTTAAAATTATGAGAACAAAAGCACTACTCCTGTCGGGCGTCGTGGCCGCGCTGTCGAGCGCAGCCTTAATGGCGCAAGTATATTCCCTCAACGCGGTCGGTTACATCAACGTGACCTGCCCGGTTGGTTTCTCGATCATCGCGAACCAACTGAACACCGGAAACAACGTCATCACCAACCTGATTCAGGTTGATCCTGCTGGCTCAATGGACGGTGATACCATCTATAAGCTCATTAATGGTCATTATTCCAGCCTTTCAGCCGATTCGCTGAATCCTCCATATTATTGGGACGGTGCCGATCCCACGATAACGACGCTCAACCCTGGCGAAGCGGCATTTTTCCTGAACGCTAATCCGAGTCCGATTACCTTTACCTTCGTCGGGACCGTGTTACAGGGTAGCTTGACGAACCAACTACCTACTGGATTCAATCTGGTCAGTTCCTTGGTTCCTCAGGGTGGAAATATCTTCTCGGACTTGGGTGTTACGCTTGATACAACTGGATCGTCCGATGGTGATACCGTTTATATTATGACAGCGGGCAAGTACAGTTCATCCTCGGTTGACTCCCTAAACCCGCCAAGTTACTTGGACGGAAATCAAACTCCGACAGTTGCAGTTGGCGAAGGATTCTTCTATCTGCGCGCCAACCCTGGAACATCACTTTGGATCAGAAACTTTTCAGTTAATTAACGCAGCCGCACAACACCAAATCAAAGACACCACTAACATCCAATGAAGAATATGAAAAAACTTCTAATTGCTGGAATGACACTCGCCGGAGCTATAGGCGTATTCGCCCAAGGCGCGCTGGTCTTCAACAACTTTGCGACGGCTACACCAAATGTGGCTGGCGTCAACGTAGTATTCCATATTTACAGCCCTCAGCTAGTTGATACTGGAACGGTCACAGGGAACAGTTCGGTTGCGTATAGCACCTCTGTCCGAAGTGGTGATTTCCCCACTGGGACGCAGACATACACCGGCGCATTGCTCGGTGGCAGCACTGTTGGAACAGGTGCCACCGGTTGGGCTAATGGCAATGACTACTCGGTTGATCTCGTCGCGGCACCGGGTGACAATGCTGCTCTTAGTTCCTTGGTACTTGTTGCCGGCACAACTACAACATTCAGAACAACGAGTGCCGCTGTGGCAGGTTGGTTCGTGGCCCCTTCAACGGATCCAACAATCCCGGGAACTACATTTAGCGGTTCCGGTGATATTATTGATCCCACTTCGGCGAGTGTCGCGGTGCAGGCTTGGTACAGTGGTAATGGTGCCTATCCAACCTACGCGGCTGCAGTCGCGGCCGATGTGCCTCACGGTCAAGGAGCGGAATTCAATGTAGATGGTTTGGGTGGTGGCACGATCAGCCCGCCAAATCTTGCCAATGGTCAAAGCTTCAGCCTGACTACATACACAGTTCCTGAACCCGGCATGATTGCTCTTGGCGTGATGGGCGCGTGCGCCTTCCTTGCCCGCCGCCGCATGTTGAAGAAGTAATTCAACTTTTTTTCTTTCACGAGCCGCCCGTAAAAAGGCGGCTCTTTTTTTTGCCCATCTCTTTTTCCTCTTCGTCCCTTGCAGCGGCGGCGCCGTGACCGCCGCCAATCACCTGCCTTTACCTCAATGAGGAAGGACTGCTTTCCATTTTTCGCGAGGTGGTCTATGTATATTTCACTACGAAGAATACGTTGACCGTGACGCAGGGGCAGGCGCTATTTCCAGCCCTGTGCCGGAGGGGAAAGACTTCCGCCATTACCCGGAATGGTCAGGTGGTGGCATTTCTTGTGCCGCGCAAGCGGATGGCCGGCCTTTTGGAACAGATGGAGATTCTGGCCAACCCGGAGGCCGTGTCCGCCATCCAACGAGCCAAGGCCGGAAAAACGGTGGATCATCCGCTGGACGCGCTGGATGAGGCTTAAAATCTAAATCGGTCAGCAGCCAGACAGGGCCGGGGTTCCGGGTGGTTTTTGCCGAACGCCGTAAATTCGTCTATGAAATGTTCAGCCAGCTTCCCGGCTTGGAATTGTTCGTTTAAACTCATTGAGAGAGAGAGAATTCTGCCCGCAGATGACGCAGATGCACGCAGATAACAAACTCAGAATTCCGTTTTCCGTATCTGCGTGTATCTGCCCCGTTATCTGCGGGCAAATGCCTCTTTCTTACTTGATAAATTCCAATTGGCTGCGGCGGGGCGGTTCGTCGGCGGGCCAGCGGCGCTCGTATCCGCCGTCCGCCCGGAGATGCCATGATTTGAGATTGTCCGCCAAACAGGTGTCCAGGATCTCGCTTTTCACGCGCGCGCGCAAGGCGGGGTCCTCGATGGGAAAGACGGTTTCGATGCGGCGGAAGAAATTGCGCGGCATCCAGTCGGGGCTGCCGAGGAAGATGTCGGGGCTGCCGTCGTTTTCAAAGTAGTAGATGCGGCTGTGTTCGAGGAAGCGGTCCACCACGCTGCGCACGGTGATGCGGTCGCTCAGGCCGGGCCATTCCGGGCGCAGGCTGCAGATGCCGCGGACGAGCAGATCAATTTTGACGCCGGCCTGGGAGGCGCGGTAAAGGGCCTGGATGATTGCGGGGTCGAGGAGGGCGTTCATCTTGGCGATGACGCGGGCGGGACGGCCCCGGCGGGCGTGGTCGGCTTCGCGCCCGACAAGCTGGAGGATGCGGTCGTGCAGTTGGAAGGGGGAGACGAGCAGTTTGCGGGTGGGCTGGAAGCGCCCGATGCCTGTCAATAAGTTAAACAGGTTCGTGGCGTCCTCGCCAAAATCTGGCCGGCAGGTGAGCAGGCCCAAATCGGTGTAAAGGCGGGCGGTGGTGGGATTGTAGTTGCCGGTGCTGAGGTGAACGTAGCGGCGGATGGCGTCATCCTCCTTGCGGACGACCAGGCACATTTTGCAATGGATTTTGTAGCCGACCAGGCCATAAACGACGTGAACGCCGGCCTCCTCCAGTTTGCGGCTCCATTCGATGTTGTTGGCCTCGTCGAAACGGGCGCGCAGTTCCACCACGGCGGTGACCTGTTTTCCGTTGGTGGCGGCCTGCATGAGGGCGCCAATGATGCGGGTATCGCCGCCCGTGCGGTAGAGGGTGAGTTTGATGGCCAGCACGTCGGGGTCCTGGGCCGCCTGCTGGAGGAAATCAACGACCGTCCCGAAACTTTCGTAAGGATGGTGCAGCAGGATGTCGCCCCGGCGGATGGCATGGAAAAGGGAATGATTCTGTGCCGCAGTTGGTCGAACCGGGGTGAACGGTTTGTCGCGCAATTCCGGGGAATGATCGCCTTCATAGAGGGCCATGAGGCGGGCGGGCGAAAGCGGGCCGTCAATCAAATAGAGATCGTCCCGGGTCAGGCGCAAGGTGCCGAGGAGGGCCTTGCGGATCGGCTCCGGGCAATCGTGGTCAATCTCCAGGCGGACGGCGTCGCCCTTGCGGCGGTTGTGCAGCTCCTTTTCGACGGCCTTGAGCAGGCTGCCCATGTCCTGTTCGTCAATATAAAGTTCACTGTTGCGGGTGACGCGGAAATGCCAGTGGCCGAGGATGTGGGCGCCGGGGAAAATCTCGCGCAAAAAAAAGCCGATGAGGCGGCCGAGGAAAACATAATCGCGCCCCTTGCGTCCCTCACGCGCCAACTGCACGACGGGAGGCAGGATGCGGGGCGCGGGCACGACGGCGAAGTGGCGGAGGGAATCCGGGCCGGTTTTCATTTCCACGTGGACGATGATGTTGAGGGACTTGTTGAGCAGTTGGGGAAAAGAATGTTTGGGATCAATGGCCAGGGGCGTGAGGACCGGCAGCACTTCGGCGCGGAAGTAGTTTTCCAGCCATTGCAAATCGGCGCGCGGCAACCGGGCGGGCAGGAGGAAGCGAATGCCGTTTTTGGCGAGGGCGGGCGCCAGTTCGCGCCGCCAGCAGACATATTGATCGCGCGCCATCAGCCGGACGCGCGCCTGGACGGCGCGCCAGGTTTCGGCGGGCGTCGAGCCGTCCAGGCCGCGGGCGGTGACGCCGCTTTCGATCTGCTGCTTGAGGCCGGCGACGCGCACCTCGAAGAACTCGTCCAGGTTGGAGGCGGTGATGCAAAAGAACTTGAGGCGTTCGAGCAGCGGGTTGGCGGGGTCGCGCGCCTCGTTGAGGACGCGCTGGTTGAACTCCAGCCAGCTCAACTCGCGATTGATGAAGTGGGCCGGTTCAAGATTTCTGACTGCGGCTGGCATAAGAAGAGGCGCCGGATGGCAAATGCCTTCTATTTCTTTTCAATCAAGAACAAGAACTCCTTGTTGGGCGCTTCCGCCTCGTTGACCCACTCGTTGGTCCAGCGCATCCCCGCCATGACATTCTTTCGGTAGTCAACTTCCAGCACTTCAAGCAACTCCCCCGCGGAAGAAATCACTTCGTTCAATTCCTCCGCGGTGGCGCGCCCGCCGGAACTGTATGACAGGATGATGTGCGGGGCGCGGGTGGCGCGCAGCAAACGCTGTATCGCGTCAACGACAATGAATCGTCCCGAGGTGTTTCTCCGAAAATCTTCAAAGACCGATTTCGCCAAGGTGTCCGATGTATCCGACCGGCGATTTGCCTTCCCGAAAAGGTCCGGCTGGTCGTTGAGACATATTGAAGTCCAAAGGTGGTAGTAGGCCGCATAACGCACCCGCGACGGCGGCATTTTCTCGTTATTCGAGCCATAGGGCGGATCGAAATACGCAAGATCGGCTTCAATTTTTGGAATCAAATCGAAAATGTCTTGTTGATGGACGGCGTGAGTTTCCAATGCCGGAATCAGATGGGGGACGCGCAAATGTATTTTTTTGTAGGAACGGGGCGACCAATCGTTGAGGTAGGAAGCAAAATGGCCCAGAGTGCTGTCCACCTCATCCATCGCCAGAATCAAGCTGGTCAACAAGACGGCTTTTTCAACATCGGGAATGGTGAGGCGATCAATCTCTTCGCGGATGGCGTCAAGCCGCCGGGTGTTATGCTTCTGCCACGGCTTTTTGAGGGTGTCCTTGCCGGCGGAGCATCCGCCGTTTGGCTCACCGCCGTAATGTTCGGTGAACCATCCATCTTTGCCCGGCAATGCGTTGAGATGGTCAATCAGCGGCTGATAATGTCCGGGCGGATGAGGATTGAGAAGGTAGCATGTCGCAAAAACCTTGGACCAGGCCGAAATGTCGTTGGCAATCACACGATGCCCGGCTTGCGCCAGGGCCTGGGAGACTCGCGTTGTCCCGGCGAAGCCGTCCAGAACCGTCCGCGGTTTCACTTTGCCGATGAGTTGAAAAATATAAGGAAGCAGCTTGAGCTTTGAGCCGGCGTATTTGATGCCTTCCGTCTTTGGGGCATCTACAATCAGATCTTCAAACAAATTTAAAGTCTGCATTGCTTACCTCAGATTCGACAGGCGTTTCTGCTCTTCGATGTCTTCCTTGAGCTTGGCCAGGGCCGCTTCATGGCCTTTGCTCGTTGACACCAGAGCGTGGGAAAACAACTTGACGAGGATGTGGTTGTGGGCGTAATCAATCCAGCCGTTGGTGACGCTTTCGAAATACTTCAGGCCGTTCTTGGTGTGCGTCCACAAGCCGCGTTGCAGTGCGTTTGCCGTTCCGCTCCCGTAACGCACTTCGCAGATATAATCCCCGTCCGCGTCGTAAAATCGGTAAACCGGGTGCATCCGTCCGCGTCCCTTTTCCTCGTAGGCGACGCGGGAAACGCAGGCCTTTGCTTTCTCGGAATCGAATACGAGAATGTTGCAGCGTTGCTTTTTCTCGTCATAAATCAGAGGCAGCACGTTCATGGTGCTGAATTCGGCAAACGCCGGATCATCCCAGATTCGGGCGATGTCTTCCTTCTTCTCTATCAAGGTTCCAATTGCTTCGAGGCTTGGGAACATTTGAAATGTTTTGTCGGTGGACAATTGCAGTGGCCCGTCACCATAGGCCTTCAGGCTCACCGGAAACTCCGCCTTGGTAATCTCATTAATGATCTTGATGTCTTCCTCATGCTGTTTTGCTCGGTAAAGGTCCTTGCCAACATGGACCGATTTGAAGTCATACATGTATTGGTTGATGAACTCAGCAATCGCAATTTCCGCCAAATCACCGTGCGTTTTGTTGCCGATGAGCCGCATCGTGAAAATGTTGCTCAACGTCGTGGTAATGAGGTTAGGGTTCTTGCTGATGAGCAGCTTCAAGCGGGCAGAGAATTCTTGATACGGAGTCATTTCCTTGCCTTGTCAATTAACACGCGCTGCGCAAGTGTAATCGCGATGGACTTTAATGCAAGCGATGTCCAGTTGTTCTTTGGCCGCTTCCAGGAGGTCGCATTTCATGTCGGGCACGGCCTGGTGATTGGCGGCCCAGGCGGTGAGGGTGACGGTGAGGCCCGCGCCGGAGATGTTGGTCAGGCGGCAAGCGGGGGCGCCAAGGGCCTTGGGCTGCTTCCGCGCGACCTCCAGGAGGACCTGGCAGGCTTTCTCCAGGTCGGCATCGTGCTCCAAGGTGACGGCCACCTCGCAAGGAACGGGCCGGGTGGACATGGAGCGGTTGATGAGCGTCTGGTTGGCGATGAGGTTGTTGGGGATGACCAGCCGCCGTTCATCGCCGGTGCGCAAGATGGTGTAGCCAAGACTGATGTTGTCAACAACTCCGATTTCCGTTCCGCCGGGCGCGGAGACCTGCAGCTCGTCTCCCAGGTGAAAGGGCCGGTAAAGGACCAGGGAGACGCCGGCGATCAAGTTGCCGAGAGTGTTTTGCGCGGCCATGCCGACGACCACCGCCACCACGCCGGCGCTGGCCAGCCAGGTGGTCCCGAACTTCTGGAGCGCCGGGATCAAGTGCGCGTAAAAAATAAAGGCGACAATCCACACCCCCACACGGGCCAATTGACCGAGAAAACGGATGGCGGTTTCATCAACCACCTCGCCCCGCTTTTCCAGGACGCGATGGACGGTCAGGCGCAAGGCGCGCCCAATCAGCCAGGCGGCGCCTCCCACCAGGATGGCATAAATCGCCCCTCCCAGGAAAGTATCGCGGTCAAGCAATTTCTTGATCGCGGGAACCAGGCTGGCGTAGGAATGAATCGCCGCCACCCAGATGCTCACGCGCGCCAACTGGCCCATAAAGACAATGCCGGACTTGTCCGATTTGTCGGGCTTGTCCGGCTGCTTTTTGACGGCCTTGTTGACCAACAGACGAACCGCTACGTCCATGAGCCATGCCGTCAGGCCAATGACGGCGGCAACGATGGCAGCTCCCGCCCAGGTTTCCAGGTTGACCCAGGGAAAATCCGCGGTCCAAAAATTAATCGGTGCATCCATAAAAGCAGGGATGGAAGTGGCTGATAAACTCTTATCTTTATCAACTCGGCAAAATATTTCTCATGTTGCAAATTTGATATTTCAAATCTCAAATTTCAAATCTCTTCGGCTAGACTTTGCCGCGGCCCAGGGCGGCGAGAAGTTTGTCGTGGATGCCGCCAAAACCGCCGTTGCTGAAAACGCAAATCACATCGCCGCCCACCGCTTCCTTCTTGAGATGGGCGACAATGGCGTCGGCATGGGGCAAATAGGCGGCGGTTTTGCCGGCGGCCTTTATGTCCTGGACGAGTTGGTCGGGGTTGAGCCGTTCCTCGGGTTTGAGCAATTCGAGGCGGGCGACCTGGGCGAGGATGACGGCATCGGCGTCGGCGAAGGCCCCGGCCAGCTCGCGCTGGAAGACGTTGCGGCGGGTGGTGTTGCTGCGCGGCTCGAACACGGCCCAAAGGCGCTCGTGCTGGTAGCGGCGGCGCAGGGCGCGCAAGGTTTCGCGGATGGCCGTCGGATGGTGGCCAAAATCGTCAATGACGGTGATGCCGCCGGGAATGCCGCGGACCTCCATGCGGCGGCGGACGCCCTTGAAGGTGTCGAAGGCGGACTGGATTTGTTTGTTTGACAATCCGCAGTGCTTGGCGGCGGCAATGACGGCCAGGGCGTTGCGCACGTTGAATTCGCCCACCAGATTGAGATGGAACTTGAAGCTGGGAATTTCAAACTCGGCGGCGGTCGGGCCGTAACGGAGATTGAAGGCGTGAATGCTGTGCTCCTCGCGCAGGCCGAAGCGTTTGACCGGGCAATGGGTCACGTCCAGCAACGGCGCGAGATTGGCGTCGTCGCCATTGGCCAGAAGCTGGCCGTTGCGCGGGATGAGCGCGATGAGGCGGCGGAAGGAGGTCTGGATGGCGGCGAGATTGTCGAAGATGTCGGCGTGATCGAATTCCAGGTTGTTGACAATGACGATTTCGGGAAGGTAATGGACAAATTTGCTGCGCTTGTCAAAGAAAGCGGTGTCGTATTCGTCGCCTTCGATGATGAACCAGGGGCTGGAGGTGAAACGCGCGCCCTGGCCGAAGTTGTTGGGCAGCCCGCCGATGAGGAAACCGGGGTTCAAGCCGTTGTGCTCGAAGACCCAGGCCAGGAGCGAGGTGACGGTCGTTTTGCCGTGCGTGCCCGCGACCACAATGGACCGTTTGCCGCGGATGAAAAACTCCTTGAGCAGCTCGGGCAGGGAACAATAGCGCAATTTGTGGTCGAGGACGGCTTCCACCTCGGCATTGCCGCGCGACAGGGCGTTGCCCACCACCACCAGGTCGGGCTTGTGGGAAAGATTGGATTCGGCGTAGCCCGGCATGACTTCGATCTGTTTGGCGGCCAGGAAGGAGGACATGGGAGGATACACATTGTAATCCGAGCCGGTGACGGCGAACCCCTTGTCGCGCATGGCAGCGGCGACCGCGGCCATGGCCGTGCCGCCGATGCCGGAGAAATGGACCGATTTGATTTCCGAAAACATCGTGCCCGAATAATGGCCGAATCCGCCATGGAGGGGAAAGGATAAATGATGAATGTTAAACAGGGCTGCTCCGCTCCTCTTCCTTTTGTCTTGCAAGATGCCCGCGTCAGTGGCGTATTGGTTGGTGGGAGAACTTGGTTGATTGCCAGGTTTGACCCGATTTGAACAAGAGGCCGGAATGGCCCTCAATTTTGGAAGCAATTTTATGAAAACTATTGGTACAGTGAAGGTTACGAAGAAAATAGCCGCCGCCGCGGCATGCCTCGCCCTTGGCTGGCTTTGCTGGTGCGGGCAAGGCGTGGCGGTCGCCCAAAACCCGCCGGCCAACCTCTCGCCCGCCCTGCTGGACGTGGTGAAACTGGCGCAGGCCCACATGTCCGATGATATTATCATCGCCCAAATCAAAAACTCCGGCGCGACCTACTCTTTGAGCGCCGATGATATTCTTTATCTCAACAGCCAGGGCGTCTCGGCAAATGTCATCTCGACGTTGCAACAAATGAAACCGACCGCGCCCCCGCCGCCAACTTACCCGGTCCCGGCGCCTGCTCCCGTGCCTGCCACGCCCGCCCCGCCGGCCTATCCGGCCCCGGCTGCCGCGCCCACCGTCGCGCCCGAGGTTTACGTGCCTCCCGTCGCGCCGCCCGGTTCAGACATCAATCTGGTTTATTTTCAAAGCCAGCTTGGGCCTTACGGCAATTGGGTTGACGTGCCTCCTTACGGCCCGGTTTGGCGGCCCAATGATGCCATGGTCATTCCAGGCTGGCGGCCCTACTTTAATTCGGGTTACTGGCAATACACCGAGGCCGGATGGTTCTGGCATTCCGAGGCGCCTTATGGCGACATCGTTTTCCATTATGGCCGCTGGCTGAACGATATTCGCTACGGTTGGGTGTGGGTCCCCGGCTATGACTGGGCGCCGGCCTGGGTGTCCTGGCGCAACGCCGAAGGCTATGCCGGTTGGGCTCCTTTGCCGCCCGGCGCACGGTTTGAAGTGGGCGTCGGTCTGATGTATCACGGAGCTTTGGCCGTGGACGTGGATTTCGGACTTCGCCCCGATGACTATATTTTCGTCGGCTTCGACCATTTCTGGGACCATGATTACCGGCCCTTCCTGCTTCCGCGCGAGCGGTTTGATTTCGTGTTTCGCGCCAGCCTGGTCAGGAATGGCTACGCCTTTCACGAGGGCCGGTTCGTCATCGAAGGCCTGGGCCGGGACCGCATCGAGCTTGTCACCCACCGTCCAATCATCGAGGAGAGAATCGTCATCCGCGACGCCCGCATTGAGCACGGACGCGAAATCGAAAGAACCCGCGCTATTGATCGGGAGAGGGAAATCCGGAGCCGTCCGGCCAACGATCCCTTGCGCCGGAGCCTGGAAGCCCGCGATGCCGGCAGGCCGGCGGATGTCCATAAGCCCGAGGATGTCCATAAGCCTGAGGATGTTCGCAAGCCCGCCGACGTTGCGCCGGCCCGCGGTGGTCCTGCGGGGCGCGATACCAAGGCGACGCCGGCCCGTAGTGGCGCTGCGGGGCGTGATACTCAGAGCAGCACCAAGGATTCCAAAGACACCAAGGAGACCTCGGGCCAGGGCGGCAAGAGCGACCGGTGAGGGCCGGTTGAGGGGATGAAGATTTTGGCTTGGAAGAAGTTGCCGCGCCCGCGAAAGCCGCGCGGCAACTTTGCTCTTTGCACGCGGCGCTTTCAAATTTAGACTGCGCCCATGCCTCGCAAAGACGCAGCGCGTTCGCACCAGCACGGAGTCAATGATGTCATCGGCATTGGCTTATGTTTGACAGGGCTGCTGTTGTTGTGCGCGTTGCTCTCCTTCGATCCCCGGGATCTTCAGCTCAACCACACCGCGGTCAACAGTCCGCTCAACAACTTGATCGGAATCGTTGGGGCGCGCCTGGCCCAATGGCTGTTCCTGGGCTTTGGGTTGACGGCTTACATGGTGCCGGCCCTCCTGATGATGTTCGGCCTGGGCTATCTGGTTGGCTTCCTTTCTTACTTGCGGCAGCGCTGGATTTGGGGGGCGGTTTTGCTCTTTTGCTGCATGGGGCTGTTGAGCATGTTTGAGAAGGACCTCGGCTACCAAACGTGGGTTTATCAACACCTGGAAATCACCAGCAGCGGCGGTCTGGCCGGCCAGTTCTTCTATCGCCACGCCCTGGTCTATATCGGCAAGGTGGGTGGCTGCATTGTCCTGGCCGGATTGTATCTCGTCAGCCTTCTCTACCTCACCAATTTCAGGCTCGGGCAATGGTGCCGCGATTGGTGGGCCGTCCGCTTCGGCGGTTCCGCCGCCGCCAACGCCGCCGCCAACGAGATGGAACTGGAACGCCGGGCGCGTTTGCTGGAAAAACAGGCCCGCCAACTCCAGGAACAACTGGATAAATCCGGCAAGGCCTCCCCTCCCTCTGTTCCAAGCGGACTGGGCGCCGACATGCGGCCCGTGCCGGAACCGACCGTCCGCGATTTGAGCGTCCCTCAATCCAATTCCGCCGCGCCTCAAAAGAAATCAAAGGAAAAGGACTTGCCCAAGGAACCGGCGCCGGCCGAAGAGGGGGCGGTGATTTCTGGGAAAGAAATCGCCGCCGCCAGCACCGCGGATATTCTGGCAAAAGGCGCCCCGGCCGAACCGCCTGTCAAAGAAAACCTCAAGGCTCCGCGGGAGCCGGAGGCCGCGGACGCCCCGGAGGCCGCGGCGCCCGCCGCAGCCAATCCCGCCGCCGAAGAAGCCGCCGAGCCTTCCGCCCCGCCGCCGGCGGCCAGACCAAAACCCGCTCCGCGCAAGCCCAAACCGATCGCGGTGGCCGCCGCCCCGAAAATCGGGAATTACCAGTTGCCGCCGCTGGATTTCCTGCAAACCCCCGACGCCACGCTCAAGCCGACCGAGACGAAGGAGGAATTGATGGCCAACGCCCGTCTCATGCAGCAGACCCTGGCGCAATTCGACATCGAGGTTTCGCCGGGCGACATCACCAAGGGGCCGACCATCACCCGTTACGAACTGCATCCCGCGCCGGGGGTCAAACTCGAAAAAATCGTGGCCTTGAGCAACAACATCGCCGCCGCCCTCAAGGCCGAGCGCATCAATATCCTGGCGCCGGTGCCCGGCAAAAGTTCGGTGGGCGTCGAGGTGCCCAACGCTGTCAAGACCAAGGTCATGGTGCGCGATCTCTTTGAATCCGAGGAATGGCGCTCCACCAAGGCGCGCATTCCGGTGGCGCTGGGCAAGGACGTTTACGGCGTGCCCATCATTTCCGATTTGTCGGAAATGCCGCACCTGCTCATCGCCGGCAGCACCGGGTCGGGCAAATCCGTTTGCATCAACGCCATCATCACCTCGCTGCTTTACCGTTTCCCGCCGGACAAGCTGCGCTTCGTCATGATTGATCCCAAGGTGGTCGAGCTGCAGCAATACAACCCCCTGCCCCATCTGGTGGTGCCGGTGGTGACGGACCCCAAAAAAGTCATCCTCGCCCTGCGCTGGGTTGTCAATGAAATGGAAAAACGCTACCAGATTTTCGCCAGGGTCGGCGTGCGCAACATCCGTTCCTTCAACGAACGGCCCAAAAACAAACCGGCGCCGCCCACCGAGCCGGAACTGCCGCTCTCCGCCAAACGCGAAAAGGTCGAGGTCAGTTCCGACGGTTTCGCCGTGGAGCTGGACGAGGAAATCGTGGTGCCGCGCGACGAGGAAATCGTCATCCCGGATTATCTGAGCTACATCGTTGTTATTATTGACGAGTTGGCCGACCTGATGCTGGTCGCTCCCGCCGATGTCGAAATGGCCATTGCCCGCATCACCCAGATGGCGCGCGCCGCCGGCATTCATTGCATCGTCGCCACGCAGCGACCGAGCGTGGATGTCATCACCGGCGTCATCAAGGCCAACATCCCGGCCCGCATCGCCTTCCAGGTCGCGGCCAAGGTGGATTCGCGCACCATCCTCGATGCCATGGGCGCCGACAAACTCTTGGGCAAGGGCGACATGCTCTATCTTCCACCCGGCTCGGCCAAATTGATCCGCATCCAGGGCGCGCTCATCACCGACGGCGAACTGGAAAAAGTGGTGGCCTTCATCGCCAAACAGGGCAAGCCGACCTACGAAGTGGACATCCATCAACAATTGCAGAAGGCCGGCGACAGCTTCGAGGAGGAGAACGGCGGCAGCGGCGAGGACGAGGAACTTGTCCAGCAGTGCATCGAGATCATCCGCAGCGAGCAAAAGGCCAGCGTCTCGCTCATGCAACGCCGTCTGCGCCTCGGCTACACGCGGGCCGCCCGCATCATGGACGAATTGGAAGCCCGCGGCATCGTCGGCCCGAACAAGGGCGCGGAGCCGCGCGACATTCTTATTGACTTGGACGGCACCGGCGCCGACGGCAATCCGCCGCCGGGAAATGAGGACGGACCCGCTTCCTGACCGTAGAACGACACCTCAACGGGCGCCTTCAACAGCTTCGATCACTTGCTCGGGTTTGGCGACGAACTCGACGGTGCGGCCCTGGCTGATGGCCACGACAAGGTTCAATTCCTGAACGCCTTGCGGCGGCCGGAAAACGAAGGAGAAGGGCATCGGCGCCTGTTCTGATTGAATGGTGCCGGGACTGCGCTCCCCGACGAGTTTAACGTCGCGGCCCTTTTCGTCGGTGGCGTTGACGAAGGTCATCCGCCGGCCCATGGAAATGACGCGGCCGTTGAGAACCACGGTGATGCAGCCTGCCGCCCGCTCAACATTGACCAGCGCGCTTCGACTGTAGTCCTGCGCCACGTCGGCCCCAATCACCGCCGCCAGTTCGACGTTGACTCCATTTTGCTCAAAAGGGGTGTGTGGCTCCAGAACTTCGTCGGCGTGAGGAATGCGAATCTTGGGTATGCGCAGCAAATCGCTTTCTGGAAAGTTAGCCGTGCGTTTGAGCTCCACACGGAGTTTCCAGGCCGATTCGCCGGGCCACAACGCTCCGTCAAATTCGCTCCGCACATGGCCTTCCTCCATCTTGCCAAAAGGGGCGCGAGGCCACACCCGCCAGTGATTTCCCGTCGCATCGGACACCTCGAACACGACCGGCGTCCAGTCCGTGGTCTGCCGATTATCTTCGCGAAAGGTGAATTCACATTCTGTCCGAGGAAACAGGGCGTGTTGCGCGCTAATTTCGGGGCTGGTTTGATAGGCTGTGAACTTGGAAAGCGTGACTTCCAGTCCTTCATTCGTAGTCGAGGCGGGCAGAGGGGAAGGAGCCCAGGTTGGGTACGGTCCCGGCGCGGGATTGGGTATCTTGAATGCGGCGAGGGTTTTTTGATCCTGCACCAGACGCAGGCGAACTTCTTTTCCCCGGCGCGGAAACACGCCCGCCTCGCCAACCCAATAATCTCTGTCCGCGCCACTCGCAAAACCGGCCAGGTAGTTGATTGTTGGATCGAAGGTGTTGCCATTTTCATCACTCGTTACGATTCGCAACGAATGAACTCTTGTCAAATATGGGCCGGTCTGCCAGGAGAATTCGGCGCTTAACAGCCGTTCACCCCGAAAATCCGGGCTGCAATACATCTGACTCGGCGTTGGCGCGGAAGGCGGATATTTGTAAATGGCCGTGGCGGATTGAAATAGATATCGTTCCAAACGGGCGTCCCGTTTGTCGGGGTCGGCCATGACGTTGCCGGCGTTTTGCACCGCCACCAGCGGCGCGACGGTCGCCAGGAGCACGGCGGCCCCGGACCAGGCGGCGATTTTCAATTTGGTCCACATCATAAGTTTTTGGGTTGTGTTGACAAGAGCGGTCGCGGTGGCGCCGGCGGTTCCACCAGCGACGGTCGCACTGATGGCCGGGGCGAGCGCGGAAGGAGCGGCTTGGACGGCATTTTGGGCGATGGCCGCCAGCAAGCCTGCCGTCCCCACGGCAATGCCCCGGCGGCCAAAAAATGCGCGCAGCCGCTCGACGGCGCGGGAGAGGCGTTTCTTGGAGGCGTCTTCGCTGAGTCCAAGGGCGGCGGCGATCTCGGCGTGGCTTTTCTGCTCGAAGAAGCGCAGCACGACGAGATTCCGGTCGCTTTCTGAAAGGGCGGCCAGGGCTTCGTCCAGCATCGGCTGGATCTGCGCCCACGCGGATTGGACTTCAGATTGGTCATCAGGATTTGGCATGGAGGCGGCCTCCTGTTCTCGATGTTGGCGGCGGATTTCCTTGCGGAGAGTGGCGCGGCAGACCAGCCGGGTGGTGGCGAGCAGCCAGGCGGCCAAAACAGCGTGGCCGCGAAGCTGGGCGGCTTTGCGGGCCAGCAACAGGAAAACCGCCTGGGTTACATCCTCCGCCAGCGGCTCGCCGACCTGCCGACGCGCCGCCGAATAGACCGTGGCGACGTGCCGCGCGACTAACTGGCCGAAAGCCTCTTCCGAGCCTCCTTCGGCATAGCTTCGCAAAAGAGCGGAATCATCCATGACAACGACACTTTCATTATTGTAATGTCCTGCCAAGGCAAAAGGTGACAGGAGAAAGCCAGGGGGAGACGGTCATGGAGAGACACGCGCCGCCGGGCAAGGAGGGGAATCAGGCCCGAATACCCGCTGAGAGCGCCACCGCGGCCGGGCGACGACCGGCGGGGACCAACAACATCGTCAAGCAGATTTCTCTTTCGGCTGTGCGCCGGCGGAGAGGATGCCCAGGGTGGTTTTGAGAACTTCCCATTGCACCTTCAAATGCATGATTTCGTTGCGCAGGGCCTGGTTCTCGGCCCGGAGCTGGCTGACGGAGTCAAGCGGCTTGGGGCCGGCCTTTTGCGCCGGAGGGGCCGGATACTTCCGTTTCCAAGTCCGCAGGTCCACGGGGCTAAGGCCCAATTCGGTGGAAACCTCTTCCAGGCTCCGGCCGCTATGATGGAAATAGTGGGCGGCGGCTTGCTTGAACGGTTCGTTGTACGATCCGTGTTGTTCCAGGTTGAGTTCTAGGTTGCGTTCCATAATCATGTCTCGTTTGCTCGAGGCCGTGTCTTGTTATTGGCCATTTCGAGCGTTGTATTAACCGGCAAACGTACCTTTAAGCAGACAGCGTGCCAGCGGCAAGAAGCTCATTTTTTCGAGGGCCGGGGAGTAACTCCGCTTACTCAACCATCATGGATGGAACGGGTTGCGGGTCATCGGGGCGGAGATCAAACGTGGCGCGAAGAGCGGCGCTCCCAGAAGATAAACCCAACCCACCAATAAGTGGACAATGGCAAAGTAGCCCAGTCCAAAAATATCTACTATTTGCGCGCCATAGCAGACGACCCCGACGGTCATCAACAACGCTCCCGGCAACAGGGCCGCGCAGGACAGCCGCCAGGCGCCGGGCCAGGCAAGCTGCCGATCGCAAAACCAGGCGGCCAGCTTTGCGACCGGGGTGTAAAACCATGCCATGACGGCCCAGATCAACCAAAGACCCACGACCACTGCGGAGCCGGTTCCAACGAGCAGCACCGGCAACCATGCGCCCCATAATGGCTCCAGACGCGACCGGCTCAAATCCACGGCGGATGGCCTGGGGTATTCAATTACCAGCGAACCGAACGCGGAACTCAGGATCGAAGAAACTTCCAGATGGTCCTTGCGCAAGGCGATCTGCACGTCCGCGCTTTGATCCAGATCCACGTCCTCATCGGCGGTCACGGCAATGGACAGAAGCCTGGTTTCCGTGATCTTGACTCCGGGGAAGCCGGCCAGTTGTCCGCCCGCCACCCTGGCACCGTCGGGCAGTTTCTGGATTTCCTCCGTGATGACCGGGGCGTAGCAGTGCGCGAAAAACCAGACAACGCCGGCGGCGAAAAGCAGGGCCGCCAGCGCCTGCGCCGCCAGCAACCGCCGCCACGGGGCATGGGCAAATGCCGCCACTCCGCGAAAGGTCAACGGCTGCCAGGCGCCGCGCGTCTCCGGTTTGGCCGTCCCGGCGGCCGGCGATTCAGCTTCCGCGCTCACGATTTCAACAAATTATGTTTGACATATCCGGCCTCAGACCGAGGAGCCGCTCCAGTGCAATTTGCGGCGGACGGTGTCAAAAAAGGACCATCCCCCAAGATGAAGAAGGCGGACCGGGTGGCGCGCGCGGCGGATGGTCACCAGGTCGCCACAGCCCAGAGTGGCTTGCATCTGGCCGTCCGCCGCCACGATGATTTCCAATTGGTCGCTCAGAACCTTGACCTGCACGGTGGCGTCGGCGCTGACGATGACGGTACGATTGGAAAGCGCATGAGGGCAAATGGGCGTGATGGCAAACACCTGCGCCGCCGGGCTGATAATCGGCCCGCCCGCCGAAAGCGAATAGGCGGTCGAACCGGTCGGCGAACTAACGATCAGGCCGTCGCCCCGATATTGCGTGAGCGCCTCGGTGCTCACGCTGACCTCCAGTTCAATCACCCGGGAGACGGCGCCGTGGCTGACGACGATGTCGTTGAGCGCCGAGGTGTGGATCCTTTTCCCCTGGCACAGTCCGGTGGCCGTCAGGAGCGGGCGGCGCTCGATGATGAAATCGTTGTCCCAAATTCTTCGCAGGGCGTCGGGCAGGTCGCTGGCGGCGACGGCGTTAAGAAAACCAAGCCGGCCGACGTTGATGCCCAGAATGGGGGTCTGGCAGCCGTTGCTCTGGCGCACGGCGCGCAAAATAGTGCCGTCGCCGCCGAAAACCATGAGAAGGTCGCTGTGGCGGGCCAGTTCGGCGACGCTGGAAAAGGAGGGGCATTTGAGGCCGGCCTGGCCGGCGGCGCTTTCTTCCGCGGCGGCAACGCGCCCCTGCCGGGTGATGAGCGCGACGGCGCGACGCAACGCATCGTGGCTGGCCGGTTTGGCGTCGTTGGCCACCAACCCGATGCGGCGGATTGGTTCAAATTGTTTTTTCAATCAGCACCAGAAATTCTTTGTTTCCGGCCGGTCCCACCAGGGGCGATTCCGTCTCGCCCCGCCAAAGCAGGCCGGCCTCCGGGGCGAGAAACTCGCGCAATTCGCGGAGCACGCGGGCGTGAATGGCCGGGTCTCGGATCACGCCCCGGCCTCTGTCCGCCTCGGCTTTGCCGGCTTCAAACTGAGGCTTCACCAAGGCCAGGATTCTACCCGAAGCGCGCAATAATGCAACGGCAGCGGGCAGGATCTTTCGCAGGGAAATGAAGGAACAGTCGGCCACGACAAGGTCCGCGCCATCGAAGGGCCGGGGAAAACTCCGAGGGGCGAGATGGCGGGCGTTGGTGCGTTCCATGACGACGACGCGCGGATCCTGGCGGAGCTTCCAGGCGAGCTGGCCGCGGCCCACGTCCACGGCGAAAACCCTGGCCGCGCCGTTTTGCAGGAGGCAATCGGTGAACCCGCCGGTGGAAGCGCCCAGGTCAATGGCGGTCAGGCCGCGCGGATCGAGTTGGAAATGGCGCAGGCCGTGTTCCAGCTTGAAACCACCGCGGCTGACGTAACGTTCCGGGGCAGTGAGGGTGATTTCGTCGCCGGGCTTGACCTGATCGCCCGGCTTGCTGGCGATCTGGCCGCGCAGCAGCACCTCGCCGGCCAGGACGGCGCGACGGGCCTTCTCGCGGGTGGGACAAAGGGCGCGCTGGACCAGGGCCTGGTCCAGTCGGAGTTTGGGGCGCGGGGAGGGCATCGCAGAATCGGATTGACTCGCATCAACTCAGAATATCGCCCCGGCGGCTCACTTGCCCGATTTCCCGGCGCTCCAAATGGCCACGACCTCGTCGGCGGAGAGCGCGTGGCTGAATAACTGCAAATCCTTCGCCTCGCCACTATACGGTGTCGTGCCATCGAAGCCATCGCAGACGCTGGCGCCCATGATCAAAGGCGATGGGTTGGAGACATCCGCCGCGCCCTTCACGGGCATCGTGTTGTCAAGAACACCGTCCACATAAACCACGTAAGTGATGCTCCCCGAACTGGTGGATTGCCTCATCCAGGCAAAATGATGCCACCGGCCGTCGTTAAAGGGGCCGCTGGCCATGAAACTCACGTGGGTGTCCGCCGGGCCTTCGTCTATCTCCAATCCGGGCTGGCCGATACGAACCGGTTCTCCGTTGGCGGGAACCGGGCTGCCGATGCGAATGCCAAAGAAATGTCCGGCATTGCAAGCGTCTCTCTTTTCCAGGAAAGCCTCCGTCATGCGGGTCGAACGGGTCTTCATCCAGTAAGCGATGGTGAAATCGCCCGTTCCGAAGTTTCCCGCGCCGGCGCCGAAGTTTATCCGGGCGTCGCTGCCGTTAAACGCAAAGGACTGCCCGGCATCCCCGTTTTCATAGCGCAAGCCGCCGGAAACCTGGCCGTCGTCGTGGCCGGCTGCATCCTTGGCATTTCCCTGCCCTGTCCAGCGATGCGCCAGGCCGTTGGTCACCGGCGTCTGCGCAACAGACCGGGTGGCGCAGGCCACCAGCATAAGAACCCCCAGCCACGTCCAAATCGGCGACCGGGAAATTGGGTTCGTTTTGTCCATGACAGCAAGACTCCTGAACTAATTAGTCGCAATCGGCCGCCGAACGCGCCATGCGCCCGGCGGCGATCCAATCCGGCATTTCGGGAGGATGGACCCCGACCGGCTCAATAGGCAATAATAAAAAACAACACGATTTGGAGAAGGGTGCAAAAAAAGAGCCGGAACGTGTGTTCCGGCTCTAATTGGAAAGATCTGGCGGCGACCTACTCTCGCGGAGGCTATACAACCACTACCATCGGCAATGCTGCGTTTGACGGCCGTGTTCGGGATGGGAACGGGTCGGACCACAGCTTTATGGCCACCAAAAATTGATAAAGAGCGACCTGGAAAAATTCCGGGAAGTTCGCTGAAAACTACACATGGATATTGGGGGCAACTCACAATTCGCGAGTTAAAATCGCTTTTCCCGTTGGGGAAAAAGCGATCAAGCCGCACGACCGATTAGTATTAGTCCGCTGAACGGATTGCTCCGCTTGCACGCCTAACCTATCAACCCGGTGGTCTACCGGGGGTCTTCAGTCCCGATAAATCGGGAGGGAAACATTATCTTGGGAGGAGCTTGGCACTTAGATGCTTTCAGCGCTTATCTCTTCCGCACATGGCTACGCAGCGCTGCCCCTGACGG
>Ga0326727_10002746_pt1 | contig 58702 bp, 36 predicted proteins | sample MB2enrmetagenome_FD_207643 | JGI IMG/M metagenome (GOLD analysis project Ga0326727, IMG submission 207643) | Lab enriched peat soil microbial communities from McLean, Ithaca, NY, United States - MB29MY | ecosystem: Environmental > Terrestrial > Soil > Wetlands > Peat | place: USA: New York... | reverse complement strand
TGCCATCCGCCACTTCATCCACACCCACAACCAGAATCCAAAACCATTCATCTGGCACAAAACTGCCGACCAAATCCTCGATTCCGTCGCTCGCTTTTGTACTCGAACTTTAGGGACGGGACACTAGTTCCGCGAGGCTTCTCGTGCGTGCGGCATAGCCGTAATGCTCCACTTTCCACGGGCAGATTGGCTGTGGATTAGTTTCGCTTTTATTTCGCTTATGCTCGTGGAATGGCATTCGGGTTCCCCACCATCAAGCGGAGACTGTTCGCGGTGACCTGCAAACGCTGCCGCCGCGACGTGCCCTCCGGGCGGGATGAGTTTCCGTTCCAGTCTGTCGCCGTCGAGTGTCCCCTGTGTGGCGAACTGCGCCGGTACCTGCCCTCTGAAGTCTTCCTCGGTCGGCCTGACCAACTCGTGCTTCACCAGCAACGGCACGGAGGTCGGTACCAGACGTTGATGCTGCCGCTCCTGAAGATTGCGGGTGGCGGCAAAGTGCATACCAAGCGAGACGCTGTAAATGAACTTGCCGCCCAGTTCGGCGTGTCCGAAGCGGGGCGGAAGGAACTCCTGCCAAGCGGTAAGCAAGAGGTCTTCGACACCGAAGTATCGTAACCCTGCTGATACGACAGATAGAACGTGTTGTTCGCGTCCAGGTTGAAATCCGCGCGAAGCCGATAGATCCATCCGTCGTGCTCGCTGGCAATGGTGGTTTTGTAATTGAAACCGCCGGGAGTGGTGGTGGGATCTGCGTTAGCCTGCGGCCAGATTTTTGCCAGCGCCATCGCGCCCGGATCGATGAACTGGGTAGGGATCATCCCGGGCGCGCAGGAGCCGACGCCCACAACTGTGCCATCGGGCAGTATGGTGCCGGTCAGATCGTTGCAGCCATTGGTATTCGTAGAGGTGATACCACCGGTCTGCGAACAAAACGCGGTATTGCCCGTGGTGGCGGTAAAGTTGCCTGACATCATGTCAGACGTGGGGATGTACGAGGTTAACTCGCTGGCGCTCCCGAGATTCTGCAGAAATCTCTCGTAGCCGCCCCAAAGCCGAACCTACTTGTGTGTAAGCGGAATTGGACCGCCCCCATTCCCGCCGGGATAGTAGTAGTAACCCGGCCGAGTCCCTCTCGCCTTCCACCGGCTTCCCGGTGTCACCGGTTATACGGCTTCCCTGCTCCGCCGATTTCTCGACGGGGCGAGGAGGGCTTCTCCAGTTGCTTAGCATGACCTTGTCACCGTGCCGTCCCTACCAACCCCGCCGAGGTGTTGCGCCGCATCAGTCCGTGCGACACTCCATGCTGCCTTCGCCCAAAAACGGGAGGCTCGGCCCTCGGATTTTGTCCTTTCGAGGCCATATGGGTTTACTGCATTACGGCCCGGTGACTCGCTTACCATCCTTTTCAGATGGCTTCGTCAATGGGCTTCAGAACGGGAAGTTTCCTTCCCGCCCTGCCATTCAAGCTACGGGGCTTGGACTTTTACCCCGGTGGGACTTGCTCCCACTGATCATGCCAGCCTTCGCTGGACGCACCGTTTATCAGGACCGATCCACGGCAGCGGGCCTCGAAACGCGGTTTGGGCATCCATGAGAAGGCCGGTCTGCTGGCGTCAACTGAAGATCATGTCCAGACAGATCGGCACTAGACGACTCGTAAGGAAGGAATCGGAAGCCTCGATACGCACCTCCTCTTTTGCGTCGAGTTGGGCGGCCCCGGGGGTGGCGATACTGTTTGGGGCAAACTCGTAAACGAGATGGTCGGCATTGAGGCGCGCAGTTCGCCCTTCTCTGCTTCGAAGTGTCTGCCCCGATGAAGCGGGGTTGATGCCTATTTGTCGATTCTGTTCACGGAGCGTCTATTTGTTTGCTCAGGTCGAGCAATGCCTTCAGGGCCCGCTCGAATGGCCCCGCATCGGCGGTAGCCGCCTGCAGGATCAGCGCACCTTGCAGCCGCGCCACCCAGTCTTCCCCAAAGTTACGCGCCCGGGCCGGCGGTATCCCCGCCTCAGTCGCCAGTTTCGAGATTCCGTCGATCCAATGCTCGAACGATTGCCGCAGGCGCTGACGCGCCACGGTTCCGATACCCGCGGTTGCGAGGTGCCCGAGCACACACGGAGTACGTCCTCCCCCATAGATCTGCTCAAGTGTTGCAACGATCTTACGAACGCGCACTTTTAATTGTTCGGGCCCCTGCGCCACTCCGAGGATGGCGCTGTCGATCAGGGCCTCCGCCCGGCCCAGCACGGCCTCCGCCATCTGCTCTTTGCCCCGCGGGAAGTAGTGATAAAGACTTGACTTCCCGAGTCCGGTCGCGCGCGACAGGTCGGCCAGCGAAGCACCGTCGAATCCACGATCACGGAAGACGGTGAAAAGCCGGTCGATAATTTCATCTCTCGAAGCCAGGGCAGCGGGCATTAAAGAACCTCCGTACTATACAGACCGTTCGTTACAAATAAAGTATAGATCACTACAAAATATTCTCATAAATCTCTTGACTCAGCCTCATTCGTTGACGTATTGTACCGATTGTTCGGTCTAATATGCCGAGAAAGCACAGATCAGATATTTCAGGAGATTCCAAATGTCCGCACCGACCATCTACCAAACCGTCTCAGTTGCCGACCGCCGCACTGGCTCGGCCCTCAACATCTTCTATCGAGAGGCTGGGCAAAAGGACGCCCCTGTTGTCCTGTTGCTGCACGGCTTTCCAACGTCGAGCCACCAGTACCGCGGCTTGATTAACCGGCTCTCCAGCAAGTACCGCGTGATCGCCCCCGACCTGCCAGGCTTCGGTTTCTCCGACGCTCCGGAAGCAAAGACCTTCGGTTACACCTTCGACCATCTCGCCGAAGTGATGGAGAGTTTCACGGACGCGATTGGCCTGACCCGTTATGCGCTCTATGTTTTCGATTACGGCGCGCCCGTCGGCTTCCGCCTGGCCGTCTCGCGGCCTGAGCGGGTCGCGGCCCTGATCTCGCAGAACGGCAATGCCTATGAGGAAGGGTTGAGCGAAGGCTGGAATCCCATCCGTGCCTACTGGCAAAACCCGACCGAGGAGAATCGCGGCAACCTCCGGGCGTTCTTGCAGGCCGGAACAACGCAGTTCCAGTACACGCATGGTGAGTCGAATACTTCGTTGGTTGCACCCGAGAGCTACACGCTCGACCAGCACTTCCTCGATCGTCCGGGCAACGATGAGATCCAGCTTGACCTCTTCGGCGATTACAAGGCGAACGTCGCTCTCTATCCGCGCTTCCAGGAATATCTCCGCACCCGTCGTCCTCCGATGCTCGCGGTGTGGGGTAAGAACGACCCGTTCTTTCTGCCTCAGGGCGCCGAGGCCTTCCGCCGCGACGTCCCGGATGCGGAGATACACTTCGTCGATGCCGGACATTTCCCGCTGGAGACGCATCTCGATGAGATTGCGCGAATCATCCGTGCTTTCCTCTCGCGGACCCTGGACGAGGCGCAGGGAGAGACATTCTTCGGAAAGTTGAATGACGCGTCGGTGCCCGCAGCAGCGAAAGAACTTGTCGCAGAGACAAGTGCCCTGTTTGGTTTTGTGCCGAATCTCATCTATGCCCTCGCTGTAGAACCGGCTGTGCTTGGTGTCTACATCAAGATGCTGCAGTCCCTCGGGGAAACAACGCTCGATCCGATTGCGCAGCAGGTGGCGCTGGCAGCAGCGAGCCGAGCCAATGCAGCAGATTATGCCGTAGCTGTGCACGCGACATTAGCCAGCAAACTTGGCGCTTCTGAGGACGTGGTTGACACCATCCGCAACGGTGGGGCGTTCAAGGACGCCAAGCTGGAGGCTGTCCGTCGCTTCGCGGCAGCGATCGCGTCGAAGCAGACACAGGTGTCCGACAGCGACGTGAATGCCTTCAAGGCGGCCGGCTACGACCATCGCGCGTCGGTTGCGGTTGCATTGGCCGCGGGCGCCAAGACTCTCGTCAACACGGTGGCCCATATGTCCCGGCCGGCGCTTGATGAAGGCTTCACGCCCACGCCGACGGCGGCTTCGACGAAGTAAGCGTGACCCAGGGGGTGGCGAGAGATCGTTGCCCCCTCAGCGCAACCCGGAAACAATTCAGCAGCAGGAAATGCCATGCAACGGTTTATCGGTAAGCGCGTGCTCGTGACCGGCTCGGGGCGAGGGATTGGTGCAGCTATCGCGCGGCGACTTGCGATGGAAGGAGCGCGCGTGTACGAGTATGTTCCCGAACATTCAAAGGAATGCCGTCAACATTCACTTCGAAGACTGAGGATCGGAACGAAGTCGCTCCATGATGCGATTCACTACCGCATCGGAGACGGACTGGGGCAGTTCAAAGGAACAACTGTCCGTCACGAGCCTGACCGTTTTGCAACTGGAGTCATATAACACAGTGCACGTGCGGCACTGCGAAAGATGCAGCTCCAATTCGCGGCGAACCTCTTCCGACACCCGATTATCCAGGTAGTCGCCAAACTCGGCAAAGAACTCTTCGCACGTAATCATTGTTCGGCTCCCCCAGGGCTCTTTGAGAAGTAAGGCGAGAGCCACTCGCGTAACATGAGGCGGCCTCTGAAAAGACGTGTCTTGACCGTAGGAACACTTAATCCGAGCCGGCGAGCTACCTCATCCGTAGGAAGCTGTTCGATGTCGCGCAGCATCAGCACAGTTCGATATGTCGGCGAGAGCTGCAAAATGCCTTTCTCAACGAGCTTCCGCACCTGCACCTTAGAATAGCTCTGCTCCGGATCGTCCTGCCATGCCCGCACTTGACGGGGCCGAAAATCCCCATCTTCTCCCGAATCCGCGCTATCCAGGCTTTCGGTGTCCTTTCGTTTGCGGATGTGCTGGAAAGCGGCGTTTCTGGCAATCGATGCAAACCAGGTACTCACCTTCGATCGGCCTTCGAAGCGGGCAATATGCTTGAATGCGCTCAGGAACACTTCCTGCATCACGTCCTGCGCTTCATCCGTGTCTCCCAAGATCGCGACCAGAGCGCGAAAGACCGACTGCGTATTCCGCCGGACCAGTTTCTCGAACGCACCAAGGTTACCTGCCTGAGCCTGCGCTACAAGCTCGGCATCCGGATCCGCAATCGCAGTGACTAAGGTAGAAATAGCGGGATCTCCGACCATAAGAGTGCCGGCCGGCGCAAAAGGTTTCATGATCGCCTGTTGGAATGCGGCAGGCACCTCGAAGTCCGGCTCGAAGCCGAGCGCCATCTGAAGGAAGTTCGAGAAATTGTTGAGCGCAACAACAGCAAAGCTCTCCAGGATCTGTTCTTCAGTGAAATTCCACTCGCGAAGTTCATCTACGTCCCGGGAAGAAAACTCCGTGTGGCGCGCTCCAAGCTTGATGGCGCAATCGACCAGGGCTTTGTCGGCTTCTGAAAGTGCTGAAAGATGATGGTCGACGGCGATCTGGTCGCCCTCCTCCGCCTCCACACCCAAGCCCCGCAGCATGTTGGAGTGTACGGCCACACAGTAGGAGTTGAGATTTGCGGCCGATACCGCAAGCAGGATCGCCTCTTTCTGGACTCGGGTAAGAACATCTTCCGGCTTGAGGATCTTCCCAACCGCTTCGATCTCGGCCTCGAGCAAATCGGGGCACAATGATTGGGACCGGAAGAAATTGGGGATGAAGCCGTGCGTTTGGTAGAGCGCTGCGTATGGAGCAAAGCTTTCAGAGCTGAGAAAAGGCGAAGGAAGGTAGGGGCCCTTTTCCGCATGCGAACTGCGACCTGCGTCTGGTGCGATTTGGCCCTCATTCTGCAGCAAGCCGCACTGCGCTCGCACTGCGGGCCGCAGGGGGAATTCAGGTTCGACGCGTAAGGCCGTGGAGATTGTGCTGCGATAAAGGGCCAGGGCCGCCGTCACCGCAGCTTCGAGAATGGCTTCGTCGGAGAGGCCTGTCGCCCTCAACGATACAATGTCCTCGCGACATACGGCGTGGGGGGTGCGGGCTAGTTTGCGGCAAAATCGTAACGCGGCGAGGTCAGGTTCGGGGAGGGTGGTATCGCCGGAATCGACAAGAAGAGCGTCGATCCGGGGGTCCGGCTCGGCAAGCGCGGACAACACAGCGCAATGCTCCGCCATTGCGTACAGATCGCGCCGGTCGCTGGCAATCGCCAGCAGGATGCGTTCCTTTTGCAATCGGGGAAGATTGCCATCGCGAAGCCGGGTAGCGCCTTCAAGGCTCGCCTGGGCTTCAATCAAACGTGGAAGCAGGGCCTGCGCGCGAACGAGTGCCGGCACAAAGCCGAGCGTATTCTGGAAAGTCGAAGGAGAATCAATAGGGCTTTCGCACTCTATCTTATCGGAAGTATCCACACGCCCTCGCCGTTCAGCGCGATTCCCAACAAGTCGAGTATAGCCGATGGGATTTGTCGCCGGCCACGAGGCCGCGGCCATCATTGCACCCTCATTTCTTCGCTCGTGCCGAGGCGAAACAGTGCTTGGATCGATTCTCGCGAAAGGAAAAACGGCCGCCTGCTCCATGGATCGCGTTTACTCAGGCAAGAAACGGGTAATCGGTGTATCCGAGGGCATCTTGTCCCTCGACAAGATTAGATCCGGCCGGCTCTCGAGCGCTTCTTAGCCTTTAAGGCAATCGAGGGAAGCCCGGATTTGATCTTGTCGAGGGACAGCACCTGCCGATGAGTTCTATCGCAAGAGCGACGTCGACATGGGAGTTGACCCGCTGGAGAACCTTGTCGACTTGGGCTGGGTAGATGTCGGCGAGTGGCTCGAATACACGGTCAACGTTAAGAAAACCGGCTTTTACACGATCCATATTCGTATTGCGACACCCAAGCAAGGCAAGAGTCTTCACTTTGAATTCAAAGGAAAGAACGTGACTGGATCAGTGCCTGTACCCCAAACGGGATGCTGGGGCAGTGACCTGCACGGCCACGACTGTTTTCAAGAGGCGGTGGCTTTTCACGTCCGCCTGACCAAGGGAGTGGCGAGGATGCGTTTTGTCCCCGAGCGTAAACCGGGCGAGAACGATCTCTTTACGGTTGACAAATTCAGGTTTGAACTTGAAGAGGCAAAGCAATGAAGCGGATTCGGCAATGCCGAGTTTCGGCGAAGGCGAGGGCGGCAAGAAGGACAACTGTTCCAACAGGTCGCTTTGGAGTTGTCGATTCTACTGGAAAGAAGGATTGAAAAACTCCGGGCCGATCCCACACGAAAGGCCCTTTGTCCCTCTCGGTTGAATTTGGCCGCAAAATGCACCTGTTTGGTCGTTTTCGCCGGTTCTGCTGGTTCATTGGGGCAGTTTCGGAAACGACGAACCATCGCGCGCCCTCAGAAAATCAGATTCTGCATCAAATTGCCAACAGAAATCGGCAATCCATAGTGCTATTCTCCGGCCTGCGGGCTTCTTCAAAGCGTGACATCCCGGGCGTTTGAGGGGAGTCGCTGCGGTCGAAACACGCTGCGCGCATTGGCTGTGCTGCACTCACTGACGGTGGTTTCGCCAGGAATCGCCATGTTGCCGGCCAGTCGCTCGACCACGCGTTTAGGCCGTAGGCGACTCTCAAGGCGTCCGCTCCGAAGGAATCTCCATCCCGGGGAAATGTTGAACGAGAAGAGCACGCTCGCGTTCAGGTGGAATCACGTGTTCAGGTTCATGCTTTGTGTCCTGTTTATTAGCGCCGGACTTTCCGCAGCAGCTAGCGGACAGGTGGCGCCGGCCGCCGCAAGAGGGATCTCCTCACTCTCTGCCGGTGTAACGATTACCGCTTTTCGGCCTTACCCCAATGCCGAAACAACGTTACCTGGCTACTCCGACAGAGTTTTGCTTGGCGCCGGCGCTTTTGTCGATTTCAATGTCTCGAAGTGTTGGGGAATCGAAGCGGAAGGACACTGGCTCCGATTCCACGAGTTCGCGCAGGTGCACGAAGATACTTATCTGATCGGTCCGCGCATGCTCGTTCCAAAGGGCCGCTTCAGGTTCTATGGCAAGGCGCTCTACGGATTTGGCCGGTTTGCCTTTCCTTATGGATACGCAACAGAGCAGGATCCGGTATTGGCATTCGGTGGAGGTGTAGATTACCGTTTGACGCGCAGAATCTCGGTGCGACTGCTCGATGGCGAGTACCAGCGCTGGCGCAACTTCCAAGACAAGGGCCTATCTCCTTATGGCGCCAGTGCGGGAGTGGCGTACCGGATTTTCTAGTCTCGTCTCGCATTCGTTGCTTTGGCCGGGACCGGCCGCCATTTTCTCAGTGAACAGTAATCGTCACGGGAACGGAATGCGTAATAGAGGGACTGTTTGCCGCTGTGGCAGTCACAGTAATGGTGAATGTGCCGAACGGCGTGCCTGGATTGACAATCCGCGATCCACACCCTTGCATTGTGATCACAGCAAATGTCAGCAAAAGCAAGCCGAAGTGTTTGCGCCGGCTTCGAGGCCACAGCAAAAACAGCGCTCCAGCCAGCAGAGCCTTAGGAAGAAGCCCGCGAGTTCCCGTCTTCGATGAAGACGACGCAGTGTGCGGAGGCGTGGTGGAAAACGTCATTGTTGAAGTTCCGGGGGGACTATCTATGTTGATATTGGGCGCCACGAGAACCGGATCGAGGCTGAACGTGCAAGTCGTCTCTTTTACTTCCGCACCTGCGCAGACGAGATTCACCTGCTGGTTGAAGCCGTAGAGCGAGGTCATCGTAACCGTGAATGTGGTCGACAGGCCAAGGCGAACCGATGCGCTCGCAGGCGTGACGGAAATGGTGAAATCGCCTGCACCGGCATTGATCACTTCAGTAAGAATGTTCGATGTGCCGGGACTGAAGTTGCTATCTCCCACATAGTGGGCTTTCAACCGGTGTGCGCCGGAATTAGAAAAGGAGAGCGTGACCGTGGCCGTTCCTGTTCCATCGAGGGTCGCGTCCTGCTCAGGCGTAACACCATCCAAAAAGAGAAACTGGACTTGGCCAGTCGGGACTGTGTTTCCCGAGCCAGCCACCTGGGCGGTGAATGTGACACTCTGGCCAAGATTTGCCGGGTTCGGCGTGCCGGACAGAGTCACTGTATCCGCCATGCCCAGCACCTGGTGCTGGATTGAAAGCGTGCGCGAATGGAAGGCAGAATCGCCACTGTAGGCTGCAGTAACCTTGTGGAATCCAGGCGACAGAACTACCGAATCAATCGCTGAAGCCGAGCCTGCGCTGAGTGTGGATGTAGCCACCGGCTGGTTGTCTACCGAGAAAGCGACTGTTCCCGAAGGAACCCCGTTCTTCTGATTGACAGCCGTTACATTGGATGTAATAGTGAACGGCTGTTTGTAGCCTGATGGTTCGGGCGTTACCGCCAGACTCATGAGCACGGGAAAAGAGCCAGGCGGTGGAATGTTGAGCATCACCACTGCTTCGGTTCCAGAAGCAAAAACCAGATCGGGGGCGCCGTCATTATTTACATCGACGGCCATCATTCGCCACGGCCAGTCGCCAGCGCCGTAACTGACCGGAACTGTGAAGCCGCCTCCCTTCTTGCCGTAGCAGATGCTCACCTCCGCCGAATCGGAGAGCGCGATATCCGGTATTCCATCAAAATTAAAGTCAGCGACCGCCGCCATGGTGAAATTTGGTGATGGCGCGGTCAATGTCACCGGCGCTTGAAAAGTCCCGTCGCCATTGCCGTAGAGGATCTGAACGCCGCCTGCATTCGGCTCCACAATATCGGGAATGCCATCGCCGTTTATATCTGCGATGGTCGGCGTGAAAAATGACATCGGAGTCGGAATTGGCGCTGACAGAATCAATCTTGGAAACGTGGCGACAGGCGAAATGAGCTGCCCAAGCGCAAAGGTGCCATCGCCGTTGCCCAGCAGAATTTGCACGGATTCAATTCCCGTATAGCTGTCAACGGTGGCAATGGCGGCGTCTACATAACCATCTCCATTGAAGTCACCCAGGCTGACAGCGCGATGAATAAAGCTGTATTCCGGTGAACTAACGGGCGGATATGGATCCAGGAGTGGCGCCGCAAAGACACTGAATGCCCCGCCACCCTGATTGGTAAGGAAGTATGCATAGTCCACTCCCACCAGTGCGAGATCGCTCAGGCCGTCGTTGTTGAAGTCTCCGCTTGCACCGCAACAGAAACTCGCAGCAGAGTCCGGGACGGTGAAAGGAGCGCCCAGGCTACCCGCGCCGTCGCCGTACTGGATCCATGCACCACCTTCAAAGCCCGCCACACCAGCAAAGCCATTGCTGCTGAAATCGCCCGTAGACAGTACACCGTCACTGGTATTGTTGGCGATGCCCGGCGCCGGATCAGGCCCAACATTCATCGTTCCATCACCATTGCCGAGCAATACACGCGTTTGTTCCGGACCCACGGCAGCGGCAATATCCGCATTGCCATCCTGATTGAAATCGGCAGTTGCCAAACCGCCGCTGAAATGGTCCAGCTCAAATGCGTAATCAGATTGGAAAGTCCCGTCCCCGTTGCCCAGCAGCAGTGTGATGCCGTCACCGCCGCGAACAGCAAAATCCATCTTGCCGTCGCCGTTGAAGTCGGCGTAGAGAGCCGATTTGAGCAAACCATATGTTTCCAGAGGCAATAAGGAGTGGCCCGCTGAGATGTCGAGCACAAGACTTGCTCCCAAATCGCGCGCCAGACCACCGACCGGGTAAGCGACGGGAGATGCGTAGTTCAAGCCGCCCTGGCCAAGCAGGATACTGATTCCGTCATCGCCTATGAGTGCAATATCCAGGATTCCGTCACCGTTATAATCGGCAATCCCTGCCACCCACACCTGCGCACCATTCGCAGAGGGAATCTCCGGTTGAGCGGTGAACGTGCCATCTCCATTGCCGGTGAATATCTGCACTCCGTAATCCGCCTGCGTCGTAATCAGGTCGGGGTAGCCGTCACCATTGATATCGGTTACAAGCAAACTTGTCGAGTTGGCATTCAACAGCGACGGCGACTGAAATGTGCCATCTCCATTGCCCAGATAGATCTGAATCTGACCGGGAATACTCGCACCACCAGCCGGAGCAAATGGCTGGTTGAGGTCCTGGATCTGAGTGAGGGTGATCAGGTCTTGATGGCCGTTCTTTCTCGTGTCGGCGGCAACGGCCAAGCCTGGACCATAGGGCCCATTGCCCGGAAGCTGCAAGATGCACTTTGGATACTTACTGAATGCTCCAGTTCCATCCCCTTTGAGCACGATAAGTTCGCCACTGTGCGGGTCAGGTATCGCGATGTCCAAATTGCCATCGCCGTTGAAGTCAGCCAGTGCTGCACCGCCGGTTGCGGGAAAACCATCACCGGCTACTTCGACCGTGCAAGCAGTTGAGTAGTTTTGAGTAGCGGATGACGTCTTTGCCGCTTGAAAAGAGCCGTCTCCATTATTCAGAAACGTGTCAATCTGTATGTCGGTGTTTAATTTCAAAAGGCACTCCCCACCCGGTAGAGGAACTAATTGGGCAGAGAGAACCCACTCGCTGACTACGACCAGGTCGGGTTTGCCGTCATGATTGATGTCGGCAGTAAGGATATTGGAGGCGTTTCCCTGGAGTGGTATGTCCGACGCATAGGCGCCGCCGAGCTGGATGGTAATCGTCTGCCCTGCCGTGAAGCTTCCGTTTCCTGCACCCAGCCAAATGTTGAGCCTATTTGCGCTGTCAATGTACGCGATATCGGGTTTGCCGTCCCCGTTGAAATCCGCGGAAACAAAATCGGCGGCATCATGCGCCGTATTGAAAATGGGAGCGGCCTTGAAGGATTGGGTTCGACCGTTTGGACTCAGCAGAACAAGCAGCGCCGCAATCGCCAGGAATTGAATGGGAATGCACGCCATCCGGCGAACATGCGAGCACGGCAGTCGCCGCAGGTGAACCGTCCAGGAGTTCATGCGGCATCCTCGCCAATCCGGATTGCAAACATTGCGATAAAATGGCTCCTTTTGGCGTTCCCATAAACTCCGACCGGACGCGAAAACGCGCACAACGCATTCACAGTGGATTGCACGCCTGCACTCATTTCTATAACGAATTGAAGTCGAGGTCTGACGAAATGACCGTCCCGAATGAGTCAGGCCCCACGGTGAGAGCGCATTATTCCGATAGAATGTGCTGCGAAGGTAATCATTATGAGTCTGCTCAACCTCTGCAGGATTTGGCCTCTAGCTCTCTTAGCATTCCCGGCTTTCGCGCAACCGAACGCACCGGTCTCATTAAAACAAAACGGCTGGATGATCGAGTTCTCTGTTACGAGCGGCTCGCTTCAAATCTCGGAAGACAGCCTGGGCCTGGTGGCTCGCGATCTCCGCCCTGCGCTCGAACTTCCTTCAGGCAGGCAGAGACTCACTCACTTTTCCGCGCATCTTAAGGATGACCGCCAGTTGGTGATTGAAACAACCGAACCCAAGACTGCATGGATAATTGACCCGCGACCTGACAAGCTGATCATTTCAACGACTACATTCCACGGCGTGCTCACCGGATCCGCGGCCACCCCATCCGGCCGCATCGTCAGCCGTCTTCTCGACCCGGAAGGCCTGGCCGTGACCTGGGAAGGGACGGGAGAGAACGCAGAAACCTACGGCGGACCACATCTCTCCAACGAATCGCACCTGCCCAAGCGCCACCCTGAAGTCACGTATCTGAGCCTGGGACACGTCTCGGCGGCTGGTTTACACAGCCTGTTCGATCAGGCCACCGACACCGCAATTGACTTTGGTGAGGACGCGAACCTGGCGAACATCGCCGGCGACGACGGCGCATTTTCTCTGACTTTGTCGGTTGCCGACAGTGCATCCATCACGCTGACGCCCAACTATTTCACAACGACGCTCGGCGTCCCGTTTTACGTGCGTTTTGACGATTCTCACTTTCATTCGGCGCCCATGGTCTGGTCGAGCTGGACAAGCTACTACGAAGCCGTTACTGAAAAGGACGTACTGCGAAATGCAGACTGGTTCGCTGCGAATCTGAAGCAATATGGATTCCAGTACGTGCAGCTCGATGACGGCTACGACCGGCGTCCGGAAGGACACTCCTGGATCGAAAACTGGAATACGGAGCGATTCCCGCATGGCCCGAAATGGTTGACCGATCACATTCATTCCGAGGGGTTGAAAGCCGGTCTGTGGCTGGTTCCAAATGCCTACGCTCCAGCCCTCAAGGACCATCCGGATTGGTATCTATATGACAAGCAAGGAAAAGTGCTGCTCGATTACAACACGCCCGCTCTGGACTCCACCAACCCGCAGGTGCTGAACTTTGAAAAAGAGCTATTTACTAAGCTCGATAACGACGGCTTTGATTATTTCAAGTTTGACGGCGAATCAGCTTTGCCGGTGTATGCTCCACCGGTCGACAGGAGCCGCTTGTATGCGCCACAGGCAGATTTCATTCAGAATTATCGGGATCGGCTAAAGCTCATTCGCGAAACAATCGGGCCGGATCGCTTCATCGAAGTCTGTCCGACAGGAGTGCCTCTGAATGGCATTGGATATGTAAACTCCTATTTCAACGGAGACGACCTTTATAACAACTGGCAGGGGATGTACTCCTTTTTCAGCGGCGTTCTTTCCAACCTCTTTCTCAATCACATTGTGGCTTATGTGATGCCCGGAGAAGGGCTGGAGCTCGGCACGCCCATGACGGTGGAAGAAGCTTCCACAAAGCGTCCCCAACCCACAATCGATACGGTGCGCATTCGCGAAGATCCGATGACCGGATTTGGAACAACCCTGGCCGAGGCGCGGACCCTGGTGAGCTATGTATCGCTTACGGGAGTGGCTTATCCGCTGGCAAGCGTGATGCCTGAGCTTCCTGAGGAGCGGGTCAAGCTGCTGCGCGCAACTATGCCCACTCTCCCCATCAACCCCATCGACCTGTTCAGCCGTGGGACCGAAAGCAGTTGGCTCAAGTTCAGGACGGAACGTCCCGACACCTACATCCATCATTACCCGGAGCTCCTCGACTTGAAGGTCAATGCGCCCGCCGGAATCTACGACGTTGCGGCTGAGACTAACTGGCGCAGCGAGGCCACTGAGCGGACATTGGACTTTGTCGATCAACTAGGTTTGTCAAAGGGGCAGCGTTACGTAGTCTTTGACTTTTGGAAGCAGCGCCCAGTCGGTATCTTTCGTGACAAGCTCGATCTTCAAGTTGATCCGCACGACACGGTCGTTTTGCTTATCCATCGTCTATTGGACAGGCCTCAGCTCATCGCCAACTCACGGCACATATCCGGCTCCTATTCTGTTGTTCGCCAGGAATGGGACGCGACAATGAAAGAGCTCAACGGCCAGTCGACTCCAATTGCTGGAGAGCCGTACACACTGTGGTTTCATATTCCTGCCAACGAAACCAAGGTCTCGGTGCAGGTGCACTCGGAATCGGGCAAACAAACTCTCTTCAGTTGGAAGCAAGACGGCGAATTCGCCCGCCTGACTTTCACGGGCACGGATGGGCCGGAGGACTGGAGCATCCGTTTCTGACCACCCGCCGACCTGCTGAAGGCGGGTATAAGACATACCAGTTTGTTTCCTTCAAACTCGCATGGATTTTGCCGGGTAATCCAAGGCCATTGTGCAAACTCCTGGAAGCGGTCGGAAATGAGCCGATAGGAATGCAACTTGCATCCTTGCTATGACGAATTGAGCGCCGAATATAAGAGAAGTCTCAGGTAGATGCGCGCAATTTTCCCGCGTCTTTAGTGGATGAGTCGATTCAGGCGAAGATATCCTCTGCTGACTGATCGGGCTGGCGAATATTCAAGCGAACGTGGGGGGGGGCCGGGTAGCCCGGAGCGCTCGAGAGCATGGGGATTTGGTCCCTCTAATCGTCTGATATCTTCGCCGGTTAATAGGCTTTCGCGGTCTGCCTGCCCTGGGAGGGCCCGGTTTCCAGCGGAAATCGGTGCTTTGCCAAACTTTTGGTGGGTGATAGCTTCCTCATAAAGATTGGCGCGTTACTGACAGACCATGTTGTTTCAGCTGGCTAGGATTTCATGCGATGGGGAGACCGATCCTGCCTGCGCCATGGGCAGCAATCGGTTGGCGCCCCGCAGATTAGTCACTGGGTTGAATTTGGAGACCACGAAGGAGACGCATGCGAACGAAAGCCACAATTCTCATATTCCTGCTGATCTTGGGTGTTCCAGTAATTTCCCTGGCGCAATCCGGCCTGGGCTCCATTACGGGGCATGTGAGCGATAAAACTGGCGCAGCCATACAGGGCGCCAAGGTTACCGTGACCAATACGGCAACCGGAGTCAGCATAGATTCCGCAACGAATGGCGTCGGTATCTATGTGTTCCAGCAGCTGAGCCCCGGTTCCTATCGTGTCGAAGCGACTGCGAGAGGATTCAAAACGGCGGTTCGGGATGGATTGAATCTGGACGTGGACGGCAATCTTGGAATCGACCTGAAGCTTGAAGTGGGTTCCACCAGCGAAACCGTGACCGTCACCTCGGCCGCTCCTCTTCTGCGGACTGAAGACGCCCAGAACGGTGAAGTGTTGACCAACTCAGTCATTGAGAGTTTTCCCGATCTCTCGGGGCAGGGCGAAGTGCGCAACGTGCTGGGCGCAATGCAGTTTGCTGGAAACGTACAAGGACTCCAAAGTAGCGGCGGTAAGGCGGGCGCGAATCTGGGTATCAATGGCAACATCTACTCGTACAATAACGTTCGCGTCAACGGCGGCCGCACCTCCGACACGGAGTACCTGGTGGATGGAATTCCGATCACCCAGAACATGGATCGCCAAATATCGAGTACCGTTCCCACAATTGAAGATACGTCGGAGTTCAAGGTAGTAACGAACGGCCTGGGCGCCCAATACGGGCACCTCTCGGGTGGCGCGGTTGACCTCTCGACGCAGGGGGGATCGAAAGATATTCATGGGTCGGGCTTTGAATTCATGCAGCAGGCTGCTCTCAATGCGAATACCTGGGAAAACAACGATACCTTGACCAACGGGAAGCCGCAGCCAAAGCCCGGCTTCCACCAGAACGATTTTGGCGTCGCCGTGGGTGGCCCGGTGTTCATACCTCATCTTTACAACGGGCGGAAGAAGACCTTCTGGTTCTTCAATTACGAAGGATCGCGCTACAACATCGGTGGCAACGCAGTTCTCAGCAGCGTGCCCACCCAGGCCGAGCGCTCCGGCGACGAAACGGACATCGGCACGGCGCTCGGTGACCCGAATACGCCCTGGGCGCAAATGTACGACCCGTACGGCCCGAGCACTTACCCCAATATGGTGTGCGATGGCGGAGGCGTACCGGGGCCAACCTGCGTCGGCAACCCGACGTATGAGCGCACCGGCCTGCTGGGCGGCGACGGAAGGCATGTTCCGTCAGGATATCTCGATCCGATGATTCAGCAGTATCTGAAATTCGTGCCATTGCCGAACCACCCCGCGGTTGCGGGAACCGCAACTGCCGACGACTACCTCAGTACCCCCAAAACCAAAAAGCAGACTGACGTCTATACGATTCGCCTGGATGAGAACTTGAATGACAAGAGCCGCATGTTCTTCCGTTTCACGCACAATAACGCATGGAATAAAGTAGGTCCGACCTATGTCGATCCGAGCGGCAAACCGCTGAGCACCTCCAGTGAGACGCTCACGCCGGACGCGTGGGGCATCACCGTCAACTACGATTACACCTTCTCGCCGACGTTGCTGCTTAACGTGCGCGCGGGCGGCAATTATTCGCCGTTCTCAACCGGCTCGTTCCTGCCGGGTGGCTTCGCCAACTCCGGGTTCGGCTTCGATTCCGATACCGAGGCGCTTCTCGGAGCGCACAACCTCGTTCCGATTGACGGCCCGTTTCTCGACGCTTCAAACGGCGGCACGCAAGCCGGATTGGGCGGCGACGGCAACCTGGTGACAAACGCAGGCACCAATCTGATCAACTCTACGAGCATTGTGTACGCGGCGTCGCTGACCAAGATTCTCAATCGCCACACGCTGCAGTTCGGGTATGAGGGCCGCAGGTACTACGACAACATCGAGAACTCGGCAGAACAAACCGGTGGAGACGAATTCCGGTTTACTGCTCAAGCGACGGACCAGTATGCCGAAGACACCTGGAACCCCCAGGGATACGCCAATGGAATTGGGCAATTCCTGATGGGCCTTTATTCCTGGAATCAGAGCAACGGCGGCTTCTCCAACTCGCTGCGCCAGAACTACTACGCTGCTTACGCACAGGACGACTTCAAGGCAAGTCCGAAGCTCACGTTGAGCGTGGGCATTCGCTGGGAGACAGAAAGCCCGGTGACCGCGGGCAAGAATGGTACTCTCACGGTCTGGGACAGGAATGCTCCTTCGCCTTTCACGGTCAACTCCGGGTGGAGCTGGGGCGGAGCGCTTGCTCAAGCTCAGGACGGCAACGGCAATCCCACCCCGTTGAGCACAAAATTGCTCAGCGAGGTGCAGACTCCATCCTGGGTGAATGACGGATTGCCAAAGGGAGCGCTCGAATTCGTGAAGACTCCCCAGCATCCCTCCGGGAACGCCAACGACTGGCATCCGTGGAACTTTTCTCCACGTCTTGGCGCCGCTTACCAAGTGAGGAATGATTTAGTAGTCCGTGCGTCGCTCGGCATGTTCTACCTGCCCACAGGTGGATCGCTGAACGGCTACAACAGTTCGAGCGGCGTTGCTTACACAGCTCAGGATGGCAACACAACACACACACAGGTGCAGACCGAGGGCATCGATCTTGATCCTCGCGGTCCGAACGATCCGCTGTGCGGATGCATCGAATCGCCTTCGTTCCCCGGCCAGGTGTTATCCAAGACAAGAGACAACCAGACTCTCAACCTGCAATCTGCAATTACCGGCCAGGCTGGCGCGGTAGACACCAAGTCCCATATGCCGCTTGAGTACGACTGGAGCTTTGGCTTGCAGTACGAAGCGAAGTACGGGTTCCTGTTCGAAGCCGACTACAACGGCAACACCAGCCATAACCTGCTGGCCAAGGACATGCCAGGCCACTTCCCGGCTTCTCTCTTCACGGGCGGTTCCAGCGGCGACAATGCAACCATCTACAAGACGTATGTGCCCTCGCCCACGGCGGGGCAGGCGCCGACTGGCGGCCAGGACGGACCGACGCAGTCGATCGGGTACCTGGAGTACGAATATCCCTACTTTGGCGAGTTGCAAGTCACAAATCGCAACATCGGCAAGTCCAACTACAACGCGGTGAATCTGCGCGTCGAACACCGGCTGACGAACGGGTTCCAGATCCTTGCCAACTTCACAATATCCAAGAACCTGGACAATGTGGGTGGCGCGGAAACAAACCAGAATGGACCCAGCCAGGGATACGGTCAAGGCGGCAAGGTTCCGCAAGACGTGCAGACCATTCGCGACGTCTATGCCCTCAGCACCCTCGATGAGCCCAGGCGCTTTACCGTCTTCTCTATCTACCAACTGCCGGTGGGCCATGGGCGGCGTTGGATGAACCAAAGTTCCGCAATTCTCGACGATTTGGCTGGCGGATGGAACATCTCCGGGGATTACATTCACTCCCCCGGCAGTCCAATTGTGTTCACCTCGCAAAATCAGTCCAGTACGGACCAGTCGGATCTCAACTTCCACAACATTTACGGAAGCTTCGCTCCAGGGGCGACGGCTTACAGCCTTAAGAACCCGCATTGGGGCGGCTCTAAGTCCTCAACCTACGACTCTCAAAAAAACCAGTCTCCAACCGTCGCGACGCCGGCATTCGATAAAACGCAGTTCTTGCCCGCACAGACATTTGTTATCGGCACCCTGCCTCCGGTGTACTCGATCATTCGCAACCCGGCGAGCTGGGATGCCGATCTATCGCTGAGCAAGAACGTCTCAATCTTGAGCAAGGACGGTACCCGTTATCTGCAAATCCGAGCTGACGCCATGAACTTCCTGAACCATCCGGGTTTGGGAGGCTACGACACAAATTTGGGCGACAACCAGTTCGGAACCATCGACAAGTATAACAACCATCCAAATGGGGAGCGCCATATCCAGATTGGCGCGAAGATGGTGTTTTAGAACTGCCCGGGCCTCCTGAAGGGATGGGGCGCGTCCCCATCCCTTTCTTTTTATGGATATAATCTCGCTGTGATGAATCTGTCCTCCCGTTTTCCCATCACGTGCAATTCTGCTGCTCTGTGTGCGGCTTTGCTGTGGGTCTTTGCATTTCCCGGCCCCAGTCTCGTTTCACAATCTGCTGAAAAGGGCAAGGAATCGGCACCAGACCACCGCGCGCTTGGAATGGACATGGTTGCGCAGCATCGGTGGCGCGACGCGGAGAAGGAATACAGGATCTATCGCAACGAACATCCCGACTCTGTCGATGCCATCGTATTGCATGCGCAGGCGCTGATCGAGATTGAACAGCCATTCGACGCGGCTCTTGAGCTGCAGAAATTCCTGCAAAACCACCCTGATTCTCCTCGAGCGCTCGAGTTGCACGCCGTGCTGGCCTCAGGACCGTTGCATGATGCTTCCGGGGCGGAAGCCGATCTTGAGAAGTGCGTCAAGCTCGATCCTAAGGATTTCTTTGCGTGGAAGTCTCTCGGCGATCTCTACCTCGATCAGTCCAAGGACGATGAAGCGGCAAAGAATTATCTTTCCGCTGTGAATCTGCGGCCGGAAGACCCCATCGCGATCGCCTCGCTCGCCTACGCTCGCTGGCGGACCAATGCGCAGGACGAAGCAGCCGCACGATTCAAGCAGGCCGTGCGCCTGGCGCATGAGACGAGAGAAGTGATTGGCGTGCAGACCCTGTACGGGCGCTATTTGCTGGATGCAGGCAAGAAGGAGGAAGCGATTGCCGCCTTCAGCAAGGTACTTGACGTTGACCGCAATTCAACAGAAGCTCTGACATGGCGAGCAGAAGCATATGCCAGCCTGCAGCAATTCCCGCAAGCGGAAGCGGATGCTCTTGCCGCCCTAGACCGCGCCCCAAATGACAAGCGGTCAGCATTGTTGCTGGTGAAGATTTACCGGCAACAGCGCATGACGGAAAAGGCTGAGAAGTACGCTGAGATTGTCCAAAAACTGGCGGCGGCAGAGGACGCTCGTTACGCGATGGGGAGAACGCTGAGAGACAACCTTGGTGAGGTCGAGCCGCTGCTGATAAAGGGGGAGTACAAAGAAGCCTCCGTGCGCTATGAGGCAATTGTCAAGACACTGCCCACGTTCTATGAGGCGTATTTCGATCTGGGCATGTGCTACGGTCAGATGGGACGCCTTCCGGATGCCGAGGCCGCGTTTCGGAAGTATCTCTCTTTCCAGCCAGCATCCGCGGATGGGCGCGCTTCGCTTGGAGTTCTGCTGCTTGAACAAGGCCGCGGTGCAGAGGCGATCCCGGAATTGGAAGAAGCGATTCAGATCGACCCTTCGCTGACCGAGGCACGGAAGAATCTTGCCAGTGAATACCTGCGAGAGTCGAATCCAAAGGCGGCGATTGCAGTGCTACGGCCTGCGGAAAATGAAAAGGACGAGCAGGTTCTGGTTCTGCTGGCGCTTGCGCTCAAGCAGACATCAACCTATGCCGACGCTCTTACCGAAGTAAACCGGGCACTTGATCTTCGCCCCGATGACGCAGACGCGCTTCAGATTAAGCAGCAGATCCTGGCTTCGACAAAGCATGAATGACGGCTGCATCAAGATCGCTCTATCCCAGGATGGCGGTTTGCTCAAGCTGAAGAAAATCGTCGCGGCAAGTGAGGCTGGGTTTGGTTCGTCAGCGAAGCTACCTTGTGCAGGCTACGGTTCCAGCAGCGCCAAGCGCGTGCATTTTGGCCTGGGTTCCGACAGCCAGATCTAGAAGATTGAGATTGTCTGGCCAAGCGGGGTCCGGCAGAGCCTGGGAAAAACGGCAGTGAATCAGATTCTCACGATCGAGGAGCCGGGGCCTTTGGTGAACGGGCGAGCTTGAAAGAGGTCCAAAGAGCTGTGAAGGCCTGTCGCGATGCAAGCTCATACTGAACTGCATCACCACGCTGAAAAATCGAAAAATTGGTGCGTCCAGCGGCGGCATGAAACGAGAATCTGCCGTCGTTTCGAACCTCCACATTGCAAGGAACGAGTGAGTTCCGGTTCACGCGTTGGCCGGCACTGTAGGCTGACATCGGCATCAGGGAAAATTCGTCACCATTGCTTGAAGCAAGCTGCTGCCGTGTAACGTTGAGCCAAATGGCGGTTTCCCAGACGTGGTGTGGGTGGGTTATCCGGTCTGAGGCAGCGTCCGCCGGCAATTCTCCATCAAGGCAGGCGAGGAAATCAGGCCTGTTCATGCGGGCCAGGGCATAAATCAGATAGTTGCGCAGCCCAGGGTCAAGCCGGGTGACAAAGCTGAGGTCCTGGAATTTCCAATAGGTATTGTGGGGCCCGTAGGAGAAAGCGCCGTCTTTTGTCGCACAGGGATAAAGGGCGATGGGAAGATCGGATCGGAGAAGCCGAATGAAGGCCCAGGGATCCAGGGCTACATTCCACTCCCCGCCCGGCATTTCGTTCTGGTCCTGGAGCGGCCCGAGTTCGAAATTGATTGTTGCAGTTCCGGCACTGATATGAATTCGCGCTACTTTGCGGCGCATGAGGTCGGGGTTGCGATTAAATGCCGCGGCGATCGTTCTGGTTGATCCAAACGAAAGGATTTCGACGGGTTGTCTGCTGGCCTCGAGAGTCTCGAGAAGCAGGCGAATGCCGGCCTGCTGGAAGGTTGGAACGTCCAGCATCTTGTCGTCGGCAGTTTTCATTGCAGAGAAGGGGCCAACCGCATAGGGAACCTGACGATCGAACAGGTAATTCAACTGTGTAACCGGCACAATTCCTGGTTCTCGAGGCCCATTGGGGTCGTGCCACATTTGCGGCGCGTTTGCCACAGGACGGCGAAAAGCATCGGTGACATCCAGGATTACGGCGCGCAGATCAACCTGCGGAAACGCGAACGCATACACCAAATCCAGGTTATCGCCAGGGTCCTGGAAGGGGTGATAAAGGTCCGTAATGTCGATGATCGGTACCCGGCCAGACCGCGGCTCGCCAGTGCCCTGCCCCATCGTTCCCGACGCGGAGCCAAGTGCAGCGGCGACTGCGACAGAACTCGATCCCGATAAGAAGTCTCTACGTTCCATTCTCTCTACCTGAATGACTGAGTCCGGCGTTTGGAGAAGGCTTAAGCTACATACGATCGACAGGCCAACCCAAAATGAGTATCTGTGAGATGACGATTCCGCGTCTATAACAGAAGCGATGCGAGTTCACAAAGAACAGTCAGCGCTTGTTTGACGGCCCCTGTTTTGCAGGATTGCCCGCAAAGCTCCGGTCCATTACCTGGAGACGTGCATGTCCGGCAAGATATTCCTGGGGTATTCCACCCGCGTGTTGGCGCATGGAGCTATCATGCTTTGAATAGGTGAGGCTCAGGCAAAGTGACTGCAGCTGCAATGCTTCTTCATCGGCGGAGCCGCGAGAACACGTGAATCTTTGGCTCAACCCAGCGTCCGGTTGCGGCTTTTGTCTGACTATTGCGCGGATTTACTACAGATTTTTCCGATGCCGTCGCTGATTATGCGAGTAACGAAATGCTGGCCTGTTTCGAAGCCAGGAGGAATGAACATGCAACAAAAGAAGCTAAACGTTGCGATCGTCGGGCTCGGATTTGGAAAGGAGTTCATTCCGATCTATCAGCGGCATCCCGCGACGAATCTCTATGCGGTATGCCAGCGAACTCCCTCGCTATTGAAGGAAGTAGGCGCTCTTTATGGAATCGAACGGCTCTTCACCAGTTTCGACGACTTGATCGCCGATCCTCATATTGACGCTGTGCATATCAATTCGCCGATTCATCTCCATGCTTCACAAAGCGTGGCCGCGCTGCGGGCGGGAAAGCATGTGGCCTGCACAGTGCCTGCGGCCACAACGATCGACGAGTGCTGGAGTATTGTGAACGCGGCCAGAGATTCGGGCAAAAATTACATGATGATGGAGACGGCCATCTACACTCGCGAATTCCTGTTTGCCCGGGAACTGCGCGATACTGGACAACTTGGGCGCATCCAGTTTATGCGCGGAAGCCACCAGCAGGAGATGGCGGGATGGCCCGGATATTGGGAGGGGCTGCCGCCGATGCATTACGCGACGCATGCCGTCAGTCCTTGCCTGGCAATTGTCAATGGGAAGGCAGAGTCAGTTTCATGTCTCGGTTCAGGCCGCATTGCCGACGTACTGGCGAGCAAATATGGTTCTCCCTTTGCTGTCGAGACTGCGCATTTCAAGGTGCGCGCACAGGACCTGGCGTTTGAAGTGACCCGCTCACTTTTCGAAACGGCGCGTCAGTATATAGAGAGCTTTGACGTTTATGGCGACAAGGCCTCGTTTGAATGGACCAGGATCGAAGGGGAATCCCCCATCATCCATGTTGGCGAGAAGCCGGCACGGACTCCAGTGCCTGACTACGCCCAATTGCTTCCCGAGCCGATACGCCGGTTCACGCAAAAGGGCGTCTACGATGCTGAGAACACGCATTTGTCCTTCACGCAGGGCGGCGGACATGGTGGCTCTCACCCACACCTTGTGCATGAATTTGTCAGCAGCATAGTCGAAGGGCGGCCATCGTTCCCCGACGTCTACCAATCGCTGAATTGGACTTGCGCGGGCATCTGTGCGCATGAGTCGGCAATGCGAGGCGGTGAACTGGTGACATTGCCCGGATTTGAGAGTAAATTGGCACAGAAATGAGTCAGCCGATCAGTCAATTGACCCAGGCGCGGGCGCACCCAGCCGAGTTCTCAGGCGAACTGGCAGGACATCGATTTCTCATGACGAGCGTCCGCACCGGGAACACTGAGATCTTCTGCATCGATCCGTATACGGGCACTGCGATCAATCTGACAAAGAGCCCGTCTTCCCATCAGCGGTATCCAAGCTGGGCGCCCGATGGAACCAGGATTGCGTTCACCTCCGACAGGCAGGGCGCGTACAACCTCTATGTCATGGATGCCGATGGCGGCAATGTTCGGCAATTGACCCATGTGGATGCGCCCCAGGTCGTGTATTTTCCGAACTGGTCCGGGGATGGTAATCGGATTGTCTTTGGACTCGCCGGATGTGAGCCGCCGCTGATGTGCGAGATCGATGCCAGCGGCGGAGCCTATCGTGTGCTGGGCGAAGGCCGCGATCCGCACATATCTCCCGATGGCAAACTGCTCGCTTTCACGCGATACCTCAGTTCTGGTTATTCGGTTTTTCTGATGGAGCTGGCCAATGGTGCGATCAAACAAGTAACCGCGCACGAGAACCCTATGGGTGCTGTCACGCCGACCTTTTCTCCGGATGGGAAGACCATCGTCTACAGCGATGCGGTCGATGGGTGCCTGGAGTTGTTCGCGGTTTCCGTCGAGGGTGGAGAGATTCGGCAGCTAACGGAACTGCGTCAAATCGCAACCTGTGCAGCTTGGTCTCCGGATGGCAAGTGGATTACCTTCCGGCTGACAGATGAGGACTTCTGGAATCAGGCGGACCGGATGGAAATCGCCTACGCTGAGCGGCGGGCAGACAAGCGGCCGGTTTGGGTGATGCGAGCCGACGGTCAGGAGCCGCACCCACTGGAGACCCTCCGTTACCAATGTGGAATTGACGGCAGCCGTGCCGTGTGGGATCCACTTGGAGGATCAATATGAAGATCGGTGTCAACTCGTTTCTGTGGACGGCCAATTTCGGGCCGGAGCAATTCAGCATTCTGCCCCAGGTCAAAGAATGGGGATTCGATGCATTTGAGATTCCTGTATTCGATCCTGCGAAGATCGAGCTTCGCGCTATCCGCAGGGAACTCGATGCCAATGGCCTTGCCTGCACGATCTGCGCCATTCTTCCCCCTGGGCTTAGCCCGATCGACGCTGACGCCGCTGTACGATCCAGGACGTTTGTGCACCTGGCGCGGTGCGTGGAGTTTACTGCGGAGATGGGTGCGAACCTTCTCTCTGGCCCTGTCTACGCGCCCGCCGGATATCTTTCCGGAAGGCGCCGCACGAGCGACGAATGGAACTGGGCAGTGGAGTGCTTTCAGGGGCTCGGACCGGTGCTGGAAAAGAACGGCATAACACTGGCAATTGAGCCGTTGAACCGGTTTGAGACTTTCTTTCTCAACACCCTGTCCGATACGGCGGCACTCTGCGATGCCATCGGTCATCCACGCATCGGAGTGCTGCTGGATACATTTCACGCCAATATCGAAGAGAAGAGCATTCCTGACGGATGCCGGATGCTGGGGCCACGCCTGCGCCACGTTCATGCCTGCGAGAATGACCGCGGCATACCGGGTACCGGGCACGTGGATTTTCCCGGCATTGTCAAGGCTTTGCGAGAGACTGGATACGACGGCTACCTGACCATCGAGAGCTTCGGTTTCAATCTGCCTGAGATGTCAGCCTCTGCGGCTATCTGGCGCGATCTTGCGCCCTCGCCGGATGCGATCGCGCTGGAAGGCGCAAGGTATCTTCGAAACCTGCTCGCCAATCGATGCTGACAGTCCTCTAAAGCTGGCGAACGACGAGTACTGTCCACGCCTGAAGCGGACGCTGAATCGTCAATGCCCCATTGGCATCGCTCTGCAATAGCTCCTTTTTCGTATTCCATGCCGCTGCTTTCAATGCGGCTGTCTCCTCACGAGTCGGGGGATCGGGTTTTCCCACTGCTTCCCAAGCCGCCGTGGCATTGCCGTGTTCCTTGTCGAGGGTCTCAATCTCAAATGCAACGCCGGGAGTGAGCCCAGTCAAGGTGAGCGATAAGTCGCGTGCGCTGCCTGTCTCAGTCATCTTGTCTGCATCGGCCAGCGATGATGTGCCAGGGATAGCGACTGTGACTTCAGGCGGGTAGTTATAGGCCAGAGCGGTAAGTTTTCCGGTTTTGGAATCACGGGTGACTACGGCTCCCGGAGTCTTGGCCAGCAACTCATCGCCCAGCTCATTCAGGAAGCGATATCCGTGAAACACCGGCTTGGGAATGCCCTGATAGTTGATCATTCCGAAGCCACCGTGAAAAATGCTGTCTCCGGCACCTTGCTCCTCAAATACGTCGGTGAATGTCCAAGAAGAGAGAGAATCGACCAGTCCGATTGAGTCCAGATTGCATTTCACAACATAGGCGGCCGCTTGCAACGAGTCATGGGTATGATCCCGGGATGAGGAGGAAGAACTCCACTCTGTCAGATGGATTTCCGCATGCGGATACGGACTTGCATCGACCAGTTTGCGCAACAGCAGTAGATCGTCGTGGGTGGAGTTGACTCCGCGGTGCAAGAGCACTTTGGACTTCTCGTCTATCGAGAAATCCATCGGGTAAGGATGCGTCGAGATGAAGTCCAGCGGCAGATGATTATCGGCACAGTACCGGAAGAAGTCGTTCAACCAGGTTGGCCGCCAGGGTAGATTCTCCAGGTCGGCGTGCGCGGCCACGGCCCTCCGGAGAACTTCCGGGTCGGGATGGAAGTTACTGGTCGCAGGTCCGCCCACGCGCAGTTGCGGATCGACCTGTTTGATGGTGAGCGCCGTTGTTTTGTAAAGGTCAAAATACTGGGCCTGGGTTCCAGTGAAGAAGCCGTGCAGGTCGGGTTCATTCCAGACCTCGAAATACCAGCCTCTGACCTCGTCTGCGCCGTATCGCTGAATGCAGTGGTTCAGAAAGTGACGCACGAGCTCCGACCACTTGTAATAGTCGTCAGGCGGTGAGCCATTTCCCTTCCACCAGAACCCCGTGCTCCCTTTTTCGGTGACCATGGCAGATGGCGAGAAGCCAAGCTCGACGAATGGACGAGCCCCATAGGCAAGCATGCGATCAAATAGGTCGTCGACGTATTGAAAGTTATAGACGGGCACGCCGTCCTGCTCGCGATAGACGAACATGTCGTCATGAAACAGTCCGTGAAAGCGTACGTAGCGGAATCCGCCGTATTTCACTGCCATGCGGAGCTGATCCTGCCAACTGGCACGCAGGCCCTCATTCGCGCGGCCGGCGCCGACGGTATTGCTCCAAAAATGCTTCAGCGGCGTTGCGGGATCGTGGCTGCCGGCGGAAATCTGAATCCCTGTGGCAGCCTGCTGTGCGACCGCAGTGTATGTTGTTCCGATTACAAGAAGGGATGCAAAGGCGCAGTTGAAAAGCCTCAAGGTCATCGGTAGTCCTCATGCACGCAAGTATTCAGCGGTGTTCTGCGGAATTTAGACTACCGTCAAGGCATCCCTGATTCTATAAGCGAACAGCTTCAAATGCCGACGAAAGCAGCAGCTCCCGCTTGTATATTGGGTGGTCCGCCAGTCCTGCTGGCTCTTCCGGATGTTGGGCCGGGACGTTTGTCGATTGCCGCTCGAGTCTGTGATTGATTTTCTGCCGATAGTGCCTAGGGGTCATCTGCGTTAGCCGACGGAAGATCATGCCGAAATAGCTCTGATCGCAGAAACCGACTTCCAGGCAAACTTCGGAGATGGGCATGTCAGTTGAGGCCAGCAGCTTTTGAGCCTTGGCGATTCGAAAGGTATTCAGATACTGAACGAAAGACTCCCCGGTGAGCTGAATAAACGTACGCCGGAAGGTCGACAGGCTCATGTTTACAATTGCCGCCGCGTCTTCAGTGGAGATTCTGCCTGCATAATTGTGCTCCATCATGTCGAACAGCGGCCTCAGACGATCCAGCGATGCCTGGCGCCGGGTTGCCGAAGAATGACGGGAGCCGGGAACCGCAACGTAGTCCATCAGGAGAACGAGGATCATTTTGACGTACGTCCTGACGCATAGCCGCGCCCGGTCGCTTTGTGCGGGCAGTTCCTTGGCGATCTCCCGAATCAGTTGATCAACCTCGCAAGGCAGGTTCGTGTCAGCGCAAACCAGGTGTCTCTGATTCGAAGCCTGTGTGAACAGGTAGTCAAGATACTCAAAATCGCTGCCCGCAGTCGAAGCAAGCAGGTCGCGGTCGAAGAAAAGTGACCGCACTTCTACTTTTGGTCCCGATCGCTCCGTGACCCTGTGAAACTTGGGGCTCGTCATCACGAACAGGTCGCCATCCGATTGGGTCACAAACGAGTCCTGAACCTGCCACACCAGCTCTCCTGAGATGAGGTAGACCAGTTCAAAATAGTCGTGCCGGTTCATACGGAACGGCCGGGTACCGCTCAGGCTGTGCTGGAAGGCATCCACCGGGAACGATGGGTCGAAGGGCCATTCATGGATGCCATCGGCATTCACCTGGGTCTCGGTGACCAGAAACGTATCTGTGGAAACAAGATCTCTGCTGACGCTCATGGGCACCCCGCAACGAGGCAAGAAATCGACTGCCGCAATATAACAAATCTAGCCAACAACTCGCCATGTATTTTTGCAAGCGGCTAGATAGTTTTGTCAGAGTGTGCAGAGAGAATCTTACAGAGTTGCTTACTTTTGCGCTCTATGCTCGGCTAATCGCTCAAATGTCCAGGAAGAAATACTACAAGGATGACACATGAGTTACCGACAATTTGGCCTGCTTCTTTGTGCTGGCGTCGCACTTTCAACAGCCTTCGCTCAGGCTCCGGTACCGGACTCACCGGCGATTGAAAAGCGTGTGGATGCCCTGATGGCCAGGCTCACGCTGGAGGACAAGATAAGCCTGATTGGCGGAGACGAGGGGATGTATATCCGTGCGATTCCCTCTATCGGCCTGGCGCACTTGCGGATGTCCGACGGGCCAGTGGGTGTTCGCACATGGGGCCCGTCGACTGCATATACAGCGGGTATTGCGCTGGCAGCATCGTGGGATCCGGCGCTGGCTGAACGCGTGGGCCGGGGACTGGGCGAAGACGCGCGTGCGCGCGGCGTGAGATTCCTGCTCGGACCTGGGGTGAACATCTATCGCGCTCCCATGAACGGCCGCAACTTCGAGTACTTCGGTGAAGATCCTTATTTGGCTGCGCGCATTACTGTTGGCTACATAGAGGGCGTCCAGAGCCAAGGCGTGGTGGCGACTGTGAAACACTTCGCACTGAATAACCAGGAGTATGATCGCCACGGAGTGAGTTCCGATGCCGATGAACGCACCATGAGGGAGATCTATCTTCCCGCCTTTGAAGCCGCCGTGCGCGAGGCTCATGTGGGCACGGTGATGAACTCTTACAACCCGATCAACGGGGTCCACGCTACTCAGAATGCGTACCTGAATCAGAAGGTGCTGAAAGGCGATTGGGGCTTCGACGGAATTCTCATGTCCGATTGGGCAGCCACCTATGACGGAGTGGCGGCTGCGAAGGGCGGTCTTGACCTGGAGATGCCCCGGGCTGCGTTTATGAACGCGAAAGCGCTGATGCCGGCGATTGAGCAGGGGGTCTTGCCGGTAAGTGTGATTGACGACAAGGTGCGCAGGATTCTGCGCACCGCAATTCGTTTTGGGTTCCTTGACCCGTCCACTGAAGTTGGACAGTTTTCCCGCTACAATCAGCAGGGAATTCAAACCGCCCTGGATGAGGCGCGCGAGGGCATCGTCCTGGTGAAAAACGAAGGCGGTCTTCTTCCTCTTGATGCAAAGAACATCCACACTCTGGCGGTGATCGGACCAGACGCCTGGCCCGCGGTGAGCGGCGGTGGAGGCAGTTCGACCGTCACTCCATATAGGGCAGTCAGTATCTTGCAGGGTCTGGGCGCGATCCCCGGCGTCAAGGTTCTCTATTCTCCGGGCTTGCCGTCACTGGATGATTTGTTTAATGAAACGCGCTTCACATCTGCGATGGACGAAGGCTCTGAGAATCGGGGTGCGATCAAGCAGGAGACCTTCCCGAATCGAGACTTCACGGGGACGCCCTCGATATCGTATATCGACCACATCGCAAGCTGGAAGCCGCTGGTTTGGAGTGAAGATGCGGGCATCAAAAAGAGCATTCGCTATACTGCGGCGTTCACGCCCGATGTGGACGGGAAGCATCTGCTGGTAGTGGCCGCTACAGCTTCAGATGCGTATAGCCTGAAGGTCGGCGGGAAAGAAGTAATGACGCAGGTCTCGCGCGAGAATCAGGGCCCACAGACCGCTGAGATCGTTCTGAAAAAAGGCAAGCTCGTCGTCATCACGCTCGACTATCTGCCGGGCGCAGCCGATCCGCGCATCAGTTTTGGTCTGCGTGGCGTGGATGAACTGATTACTCCTGAAGCCATGCAGATCGCTACGGAGGCGGATGCGGCCGTAGTTGCGGTCGGCTACGACGCCCCGGTTGAGAGCGAGGGATTCGATCGCAGCTACCAGCTGCCATTCGGACAGGATGCGCTCATAGAGGCGGTCTGCCGGGCGAACGAGAAGACGATTGTTGCGCTCACTTCCGGGGGAGAGGTGGAGACTCACAACTGGATCGATATTGTGTCCGCGTTTCTGCTGAACTGGTATCCGGGGCAGGAAGGAGGAACGGCGCTTGCGGAGATCGTCTTTGGCGCACGATCGCCGGAAGGGAAGCTCCCGATCACCTTCGGCCGCTCGTGGGAGGAGAACCCGGTGCACGATAACTATTTCGCACCACCCATCGCGCCTGGAGAGATTCCCAGGGTGAGGTATGCCGAGGGAGTTTTCCTGGGATACCGTTACTACACTACGCGTCATAAGGAACCGCTTTACCCGTTCGGGTTCGGGTTGTCCTATTCGCGATTCGCCTTCAGCAATCTGAAGATCGAAGCGGCCAAATCAGGCGGGAGTCAAAGCGTCAACGTTTCGTTTGACGTGGAGAACACAGGCCTGCGCGATGCCGCAGAAGTAGCTGAGCTTTACGTCGGCGACCCCTCTGCGAAGATTGAGCGTCCGGCCGAGGAATTGAAGGCATTCGAGAAGGTCCGGCTGAAGCCGGGAGAGCGACAGCACGTGAATCTTCAACTGGATCGACGTTCCTTTGCGTATTGGGATGTGAAGTCTCATGGCTGGCGCGTCGACCCGGGCCAGTTCACGATTATGGTGGGAGACTCCTCAGAGAATTTGCCGCTGACTGGAACCATTACGCTGCCTTGAATCCCCAGCCAATGAGCTGCTTGCTAAACCCGCAACTCAAAAGCACGATACTCCCAGGGCTCCATTTGAAATTGGGCCTTGCCGGACTCCACGGATATGCGCCTCTGGTCGCGGCGGTCGAAAAGCAGCGCGACAGGCGTTGCCGCCGGAAACTCGAGCGTTACGAGTCGCGCAGCATCAGAATCGTTGCCGCAGGTGATGACTGAGGGCAGCCCCTCAAACCACTGCGTCATGCAATTGGTGGACTGCAAGACGGACGCAGACACCTGCGCATCGCAAATCTCCGGATACAGGTCGAAGTATTCGCGGACACGACGACCGAGGGGAGCCAACACTTCGTGACTCTCTTGCTCCATGAAGACGCGATAGCCCTGCACCGCATTCCAAAGCAGAGGCTTCTTGACCGGCCAGCGCGGCGCGTCTGACGCATGTGGCTGCATGCCGTCCGCTTCGAACGCGCGCATTTGCGGATGCAGGAAGCGTGAAAGCGGCACCGTGAAGGTCATGCGTGTCCAGGCGTGGCCATGAGACAACGAACCATCGGTAAACTCGCGCGCCAGGTCGCCCGCGCCTTCGCAAAGGAGGATGGTGTTCGGGTCGGCTTTGTCAACCTCTTCGCGCACGCGTTTGAGAATGCGGCGCAGACCCCAGTTCCAGATATCCGGCTGGGGCGCATGGGCATGTTTGGGATTGAAGCAGCGGTGGTTGTCGGTGGCCAGCATCGAATCCATGAAGAAGCCGTCCACGCCTGTCGTGCGGACGATATCGGCCAGAGTCTGGGCAAACCAGTCCTGCCATCCTGTCTCCGCGGGGCACATATCGTAGAAGCCCCGGTAGTTTTCAGTGAATTTGCCGTTTGCGTCCATGAGCGCCCAATCACTGGCCTTTGAGCGGCCAATACGAGACCGCTTCCACACGATCAACCCCTCAACGTAGAGCAGAACGTGACCGCCCTGCCGGTGTGTCGCTTCCACCCCGCGGCGCATCGCCTCCCAGCCGCCTAAATTCTCAGCCGGATAGAAGTAGTCGCCTCGATTGAGCATGTTTTCCTGGGTGCCGATGATCTCCGGCTCAGCGAATCCAGGAAGGCTCATCATTTCGCTGCCAAGTTCATGACGCTCCTCGAGCAACAGCGGCAGGTCATACAAGGACTCCCCGGTACGCAGCAAACGGTCGGGCATCTCCTCTGAGAGGATTGTCGTGTCCCGGTACCATTTGGCCGGGCTGGAACGAAAGGGAACCCACTGCCTTTGCTGGCGCATCCATAGCGCAGCGGTTTTCCATGTTCCTGAGTAGGCATAGCTCAGAACCGGTCCGAGATCCACGCTGTCTCCGAGTTTGATCAACGGCAGCGTTCCGTGGGATTCGGCTTCGTCGTAGTCTGCCTGGCCACCGAACCGTTTGGCGCCTAACAGCAGTCGGCGATGGCGCCAGCCCACGAATGGGCCGTCCTCGCCAGCCGCCAGTGCCAGGGCCGCGTCGCCATCATCCGGTAAAGGGAACTTCGTTCCGACCACAGCACTTCTTTGGCGGCAGCCTCCGGGGTCCGCGGCGAAATCCGCACGGCTGTCTTCAACGAAGGCGAGCCCACGGCCGCCGCCTTCCACAAGAAACACGGGAGAAGAAAGGCCCCCAAGGTAGGTCGCCGAGTAATTCAGCGTGGCAACATGAGGCTTCTCGACCCCGGACAGTTCCCCGGAGACGAGGCGGTCGCTGCCTGCCGGGTCGAAGCGCACGCGCGACAAGAGGGGATAATACACATCCACATCCGTATCGTCGGGGCCGTTCCAAACTGCCTGGCCGCGCCATTCAACTACGTCGCCTTCCACGGCGATCTCTAACCCAACCTGCATGGGCAGCCGGGTGTTCTTCAAATACACCATCAGTCGAGCCGGCCCGTGATCCAGTTGCGTCACTTCAAATGTGTCCATCCCGTAGGTCCCCTGTTGAGGACCATTCAGGACCAGGAGAGTCAGCGGATTACCGACTGGACCTGGTCCGGCGCTACGCGTGGCCGAATCCCCGTACAGGATGGGTGGCTGGGTCTGCCGTTGGATCTGCTCAAGTGAGAACTGAAGGCCGCGGCGTTCGAAGGTCAAGATAACTCCGGCCTCAGTGCCGATTCTGATGACCTCATTTGTCTTCGAGTCTGGCTGGTTCAGCGAAGCGGCGCCCAGTCTCTGCCAGCAGAACGAAGTTGCGGCAGCGGCGGAGAGGCCAAGCATCTTACGGCGGCTGATAGAAGAGCAATCAACTGGAAAGGCCACTTGGATCACCTTAAATCTGCGGATTACAAGCAATGCACATTCTGGCGCCCAGAGACGGAACAGCGGCGGGCGCGCGGATACTGCCGTTCTGCCCGAAGGCTAGTCTTCGCGCACCCTTGCTTCTATAACAAACAGTGAGGGAATTCAAACATAATCATCATTGGCCGATTGCCGCTGGAGTTTTAGTCCTGGCCCGCCGCCAGAGTTCTTCAGATGGAATTGCGTGATCAACTACGAAGACCGCTGCGGCTGATCGCCTTCAGGAAGAGAGCGTCAATCCTCAGAATGACTGATAGGATTCTCATAGCTTGCGGAAGCGCAACCTCGCTAAGGTTATTCCGGTGATCCAGATTCCTTTGCACTCTCGCTTCGAGACGGCGTTCCACAGCGTTCTCACCTATGGGAACCCGGTCCAGGATGTGCGGGTCACTGCTGAGTTCATTAATAACGCAGGCACGTTTCAGGTGGATGCTTTTTGGGATGGAGAGCGATGCTGGCGGGTCCGTTTTTCTCCTCCCCACACGGGACAGTGGTCGTGGCGCACTCACTGCTCAATGACAGGCGACATCGGTTTGGATGGCCGGCGGGGCCAGTTCGAGTGCATTGAAGCTCCATCGACAAAAGAGTGGGTGACCAACGGGCCGCTAGAGGTTTCAGCGGATGGCCGCCATCTTGAATACGCAAACCATACGCCGTTTTTCTGGCTTGCGGATACCGCATGGAATGGCCCTCTCAAGGCCGGGCAGGCTGACTGGGAAACGTATCTCGCTGACCGCAAACTGAAGGGATTCAGTGTCATTCAGTTTGTGGCGACGCACTGGCTCGGCGACGACGCTGACGCCGAAGGACGAACTGCATATTCCAACCCCGAGAGGATCGAGGTTGATCCGGCTTTCTTTCAACGGCTCGATGAACGGATCAACAGGATCAACGACTATGGAATTGTTGCCGCGCCAGTGCTGGCCTGGGCGGCAACCTGGAACAAGGATGGCATAAGTCTCAATCCAGGCGCGTCGCTCAGCGAGCATCAACTCATCGTCCTGGTACGCTACCTGGTGAGCCGCTACGGGGCTCATCACGTTGTGTGGATTCTTGCCGGCGATGGGAGCTATCTTGGCGCGGAAGCGGAGCGCTGGCGGCGGGTAGGACGCGCGACCCTCGTGGGATCGCCTCGTCTCGCAACAATCCATCCCGCAGGGAGGATTTGGGTCGACAGGGAGTTTGAGGGCGAGTCCTGGTACAGCATTAACGGTTACCAAAGCGGCCAGTGGAAAGGCCCTGAAAGCTCCCGCTGGATCAATGAGAGATTATTGGAAGATTCTGCCGCTCTGGCAGCGTCTTCCAGACCGATGCCCACTCTCGATTTGGAGCCATGTTATGAGGACCATATTCCGCTGGATATGCCCGGGCCGGCCAGAATCGATGCTCTCGCAGTGAGGCGCGCATGTTATTGGAGTGTTCTCGCTGCTCCAGTCGCAGGCGTTTCTTACGGAGCTCACGGCGTCTGGAGCTGGGAAGAAGCTCCTGCTGTCCCCTTGAACCACCCTGCCAGTGGAATCGCTCGACCCTGGAGGGAGGCTCTGGAATTTCCTGGAAGCAATAGCATCGCGCATCTAGGGGCTTTCTTTAAATCGATTGAGTGGTGGCGTCTGAGTCCATGTGAGGAGATGCTCGAGGTTCAGCCCGGGATCGAATCGCCCATAAGGTTTGTGGCAGCTGCCTGTTCCCCAGAGCGGGATCTCGCTGTTGTTTATGCCCCTTTCGGCGGCAGCGTTTGTCTTCGGTCAGGATTCTTTGCGAAAAGCATTGAGGTGAAATGCATTGACCCAGCTACAGGTCTGGAACTCTGGACCCGGCCGCCGAGAGACACACACATGGTTCTCGACTGTGGCGATGAAGGAGATCGGTTGCTTCTCATTAGAACGCGGGAAGAAAGTAAGGTGCTTTGATGCGGACTACAAATCGATACCCGTTAATCTGGCTGTTCGCGGTTACGGTGTTCCTCGCGTGTGAACCAGGCTCGTTGTCTGCCGCCGCCGCGCAGGCATCCCAGCCAAAAGGGGAGGATGGGGTCTTTGATATCCGCAGCTTTGGCGCCGTGGGAAATGGAGTCGCTGACGACACTGCCGCAATTCAGCGCGCCATTGACGAGGCCGGCAAGCGGGGCGGCATCGTATTTGTGCCGCCGGGTCGATGGCTGTGCCGCGGCCATCTTGAACTGAAGATGGGTGTGCACCTCAAGGGTGTCAATGAGACTCCGCAATCCTGGGAGCCGCAAACCGGTTCCATTCTCGAGCCCACTGAAGGGCGCGGCGATGAAAACGCACCCTCTTTTATTGAAATGCGAAGTTCCACTTCGGTTACGGGACTTACAATTTATTACCCCGAGCAGAAGGCGGATAACATCCAAACTTATCCATGGACCATTCAAATCCGTGCCAATCCAGCGAATGCCAAGGAGGTGTCCTTCGATTCGACCATCAGCGACGTGACGCTCATCAACAGCTACAACGGCATCCGGACCGGACCTACCGAGAATGGACGCCATCGCATCATGGGTGTTCACGGCTGTGTTCTGCGCCGCGGGATTTTCATCGACTGGACCGGGGACATTGGACGCATTGAAAATGTGCAGTTCAGCTCGCACTTCTGGGCCAGCCCTGCTTTTGCCGGTAACTGGGACAAGGTCTTCAATTACATGCAGCAGAATCTTGAAGCCTTTGTTTTCGGCCGCAGCGACTGGGAATACGTGACCAACACATTTGTCTTTCCGGCCAAGACGGGCTATCGATTTATCGAGACCGCAAACGGTTCCACAAACGGGCAATTCTCAGGTATAGGCGCTGACGCCACGCAGACTGCAGTACTAGTGGAAGCCATTCAACCGCAGGGTCTGCTGATTACCAATGGTGAGTTCGACAGCCACCACATTGGTGCCAGTACCCAGGTAGTCATAGCGCCGCATTCCAGTGGCAGCGTGCGATTCGTCAACTGCGCGTTCTGGGGGCCGGCAGAGCACAATGCGGTTATTCAGGGCGATGGGTTCACTTCTTTTTCAGATTGCTATTTCTCATCCGATCTGGACGCCCGGGATGCGGCGGTGCTCGTGGAAGGCGGCAAAGTGCAGGTGCAAAACTCCACTTTCGATGCCCGCTCGAAGCACCACGATCCAGGCCACGCATTCAGCACGCAGGATGTGCGCTATCAGCCGCCGAGCATCCGCATTGCGCCCGGGACGCGATCCGCAATCATCCGGGGAAATAACGGATACTACGGCGTGAAGATTGAAAATCAGATTGGCGACAAGGCGATCATCAGCGACAACGAGCCGTATACAAATCCAACGGCGAATAGCGAAAAGTCGAAGCCATGAAGCAGCCTGCCGTTGAGACGACTGTGATCAAGCCGGGAAGGCTCCATGGCTTCGCTATGTCTGGCGAAGAACGCCTGCTCTACCTGGTTTACTTCATCTATTTCTTTTGCGGAATGACGCAGAGCTTTGAGAGCGTGATTCTTCCTGAACTCAAGGAGTATTTTCACCTCGGCTATCAGCAGCAGATGTATGTTGTGACGGCGAAGAGCATCCCCTTTGTGTTCTGTCCACTACTGGCTCTGTTCATCCAGAGAGCTGGCTATGTTCGCAGCCTCGGGATTGCCATGAGCATGTACGCGGCAGGAACGGCGCTGCTGGTTCCGGGGCTGGTTTTCTCGCACTACTGGATTGTCCTGATCGGCTTCGGCACTATCGGAACCGGCTTCACGCTGCAAATGATTGCCGGCAATCCCATGATCAGCGCGTTGGGACCGGCGTCTGGGGCGTCCAGCCGGCTGAATCTGGGCAACGCGCTTGGCGCGATTGCGCAAATCATTGCGCCGGCGTTGATGTCGGTTATTCTTCCTGCGACGGCCATGGCCGTTCAAACCAAGATGCCCCGCATTCTTAGCCTGTTGCTGGTGCTGGGCGCGCTGCTGGCCGTTATTACCGCCGCGACCTTCGGGATGCGCTCGTCGTTCACCGACTTTACGGATGTTTCCTCCGGGGTCGCTTCACCCCGCGCCGCGGAGCGGAGTGCCTGGAGAAACCCGGCAGTGGTTGCCGGCGCGTGCATCATTTTCCTGGTGCTGGGGGCTGAAGCTTCCCTGTTTAGTAACTTCCTCAATTTTGTCGAGAGCGGGAGCGCTGGTTCTCTCTCGTCGCACGTGGCGCAGCGGCTGTTCACGGTTTACTTTGCGTTGTTTGCCGGAGGAAGGCTTTCTGCAGCGTGGTTGCAGAAGAGAATATCTCCCGAAGTTCATCTTGTCATTAGCATAGCTGCCGCGCTTATTTCGCTGGTTGTACTCATATTCACCACGGGAATCGCGGCAATGGCCGGAGCTCTCGCGCTGGGGTTCTTTGTGTCGATATTCTTTCCAACGATTTATGCGATCGCGCTGCGAAACGCCGGTCACTGGAAGGCACAGGCTTCGGGGATGCTGACGGTCGGATTCCTGGGGGCCGCATTCGTCCCCGTACTGCAAGGGCGTCTCGCGGACCATGCCGGCCTGCAGCGATCATATCTTGTCGAAGCATGCATCTACGTCGCGATCCTGGTTTATGCGGTTGTTGCGATCCTGGGACAGCGAAAGCCGCCGGAAAGCGCAGACCCCGCTTCTTAATGAGGCTGAACAGCTGGCTGCGTACCGGCTGCCAGCGCCGCTTTCATGCGAAGAGCGTCTTTGTCGGATGGGTCAATGGCAAGAGCCCGCGAAACCCAGAACCAGGATGGCAAGAATAGCGGCGAGACGAAGCAAATCCATTTGCAGGGATTGTGATCGAGGTCCGTAATTCTGATTTCTGAGTCAACGATTCTGAGAAAACTACCATGGCTGCGAACGGCCAGTTTTATAACTGATCGTCCATCTCGAGGGTCTCGACCGTCGACGCTTCAAGGAATCTTTTGGCGTAAGTGCAGTGGTTTTAGGCATATACTGAATTCAGAATTCAGATAGACGTACACACAAATTCGTGGGGCGGCAGACGTATTGACGATCGCTAAACTCTCATGATTATATGCCGCTAGTGGTTCAGAAGAGTGGGGAACGGGGTTATGGCCTCATACTCGCTGGAACAAAGAGCGCCGGGATTCAAGTTGCAGTGGGAGAACGTGCATTCGGTTGTGGAGACGCAGACCAAGGCTGACGGGGTGCATGTCTGGTCCTTTCCTCCGTCGTTCCCTTTGGATATTAAGTTTTTCGCTTTTGGCAAGAACCGAAATATCCGCCTGAAAAGGCATGACTATTTTGAACTGGTCTATGTCTATTCCGGAAGCGGGGCCTACCAGGTTCAGGACCGTGAATTCCGCATAGAAGAGGGCGACCTCGTTGTTCTCAACGGTTATTTCTATCATCGCCTGAGCGAAGTCCGAACACAACCCTTTCGTGGGGTCGTCCTCTACCTTCAGCCCGGCGTCCTTAGTGCAGGCGACAGCACCGGAGGGCAGGCACAGTACCTGATGCCTTTTCTGCTTCAGGACGAACATTTCCCCCATGTGATACCACGGAATTTGGGAGTTCCTGCAAGAATCTTCAATCTGATTCTGAAGATCCACCAGGAACTGCCGGCGACCAATGATCGGTCGCGACTGGTCGCCCGCACTTATCTTGAGATGATTCTGGTCATGCTGATCAATCATTACAAGGGCCAGTTTGCGACGGCCGGCGCCTTTGAGCGCCGGCAGCGCACGCTGGAGCGATTGCGCCCACTCTTCGACTATATCGATGTCCATTATCCTGAACCCATCGCTCTCTCCTGCGCTACCAGCATTGTGGGCATGAGCAAGCCCCACTTCATGAGGTGCTTCAAAAAGGCGACCGGTCAATCTTTCGACACCTACCTCAATCGCTTCCGGATCACCAGGGCGCAGGCATTGCTGGCTTCCACAGATCTGCCAATTACCCGGGTTGGACAGGACGTCGGTTTTTCAGATCAAAGCTATTTTGGATTGGTCTTTCGGCGTCTCCTTCAAATCACGCCGCGCGACTATCGCAAGCAGGTGCAGGCAAGCTAGGGCGCACCCGCCGACCTGGTGGGACATGGTTCCCGCAACCCCATGCGTCAGGTCATCGGTGCAGCGCGTCTCTTTCTGGCAGCAGCCGGGCCGGCGGGGATTGATGCTTTTGTAAGAAAAATCCCGCTCATCCTCACATCTGCCGAATGCCCTGGTGCTCTAGGCTGGGTTCATATCGGAGTCCCGGGGTGAAAGGCGTGAACCGGCTGGATCGTTGGCTGCGCCATATCACGAACAAAAGAGCGCTCCCGCCCGTGCGGGCGAGGAGGAGCATCCTCAGATTTCTGCTATCCGCGGGAGCAGTCGCCGCGAGCTCGGCGTCAAAGGCTCTGCCAGCGGTTGTGACGGAGCGCGGCAAACCTTCGGGCAGCGAGAGGGGGCCCCAGCTTGATCCGGTGGACTGGGTCGATCCAAACATCGGGGGTATCGGGCATCTGCTCACTTCGGTTGCTCCTGAGGTGCAAGTTCCGCACGGCGCCGCTGCTATCTCACCAGTGGTGAACAAAGATGTCACAGACATCTACCTGGCGACATCGATGCAGGGGTTTTCGGTAGGCGCATCTGCGATCATGGCGGCTACCGGCACAGCCCGTTCGGTATCCGTACCCGTCCTCTCGGATTGGGATCATGACCACGATGTAGTCCATCCGTATTATGGCTCCTATCGTCTTGAAAGCTCTGGAATCCGCGTAGAGTACACAGTATCTCCTCACGCCACTTTCTTTCGGCTTACCTTTCCGCCGGGGTCTCCTGGAGTGGTGGTAATCCGACCGATTGAGAAAGCAATCTACAAGGCTGTGGGCAGTTCCGCTTTCACCGGCGAGGAAGAGCTAGAAGGTGTGCCGGGTTATTTATTCGCGAAAACATCACACCCGGCACGAATGATTCCGATAACATATCCCGGAAATGACATTGAAGGCGCAGGCGGCGGAAACTCGGCTTCCACGCTGGTACTTGAGTTCGATCGGCCGGCAGGTATTGTCGAAGTCCGCGCAGGCATCTCGAACATCAGTGTGGATCAGGCAAAGCGCAACTTGGAAAGAGAGCTGGGCGCAGCGACGTTTGAAGTTGCAAAATCCCAGGCAAGAAGCGAATGCAATGCGCTGTACAGCAAGGTGCGTTTGAAGGGTGGTACAGAGAAAGAGCGCCGCATCTTTTATACGTGCCTTTACCGGTCATGCCAGTACATGAAGAACATCACCGAGGATGACCGCTTCCTTGGCCCATTTGACCGTTCTATCCATGCCGCGGGCGGTCATGACTTCTACATTGAAGACAACCTGTGGGATACCTATAGGACGCGTCACCCGCTTGCGGCCATCCTCGAGCCCGGGCGGCATGAAGATATGCTTACGTCCTATGTGCGGATGTATGAAGAGTCGGGCAAGATGCCGCAGTTTCCATACATGCGGGGCGATTTGCTTTATATGAACGGCAATCACGCCGCTTCAATGTTTCTCGATGCATATGTCAAAGGTCAGCGGGGCTTTGATTTGGCCAAGGCCTACGAGGGGCTGCGCAAGGTGGCGACCGCCGAGACCGTGCTCCCTGACACGCGTGGACCTGCCACCGACCTCGATCGCTTCTACTACGAGCACGGATTCTACCCTGGCTTGCAAAAGGGCGAAGCAGAGACCGTGAAGGGAGTCAATCCAGTCATGAGGCGCCAGTCGGTTTCCGTTACGCTGGATGCGGCCTACGACGACTGGTGCCTGTCGGAACTTGCCAAAGCGCTGGGTAAGTCAGAAGATGCCGGGTATTTCGCCAAACGTGGGCAGAATTATCGAAGGGTCTTCGATGCTCGCAGCGGATTTATGGCCCCTCGAAATGCGTCAGGCGAGTTCATTGAGGGGATTAATCCGAAGTGGTCCGGAGGGCAGGCGGGCCGGGACTACTATACGGAGTGCAATGGCTGGGTCAACACCTTCCTGGTTCAGCATGACATCGGGGGATTGATAGAACTGATTGGCGGCCGCGAGAAGTTCATTGGGAAGCTCGATGCTTTGTTTGCCGAGGGATACGACGGAGAACTCAAGTTTGTGTTTCTTGCCCAGTTTCCCGACTCGACAGGCCTGATTGGGCAGTATCCGCAGGGCAACGAGCCGGCCTTCCACATTCCATACCTCTATTGTTATGCGGGCGCCCCCTGGAATACACAGAAGTATGTGCGCCAGATCATGAGGACGTGGTATTCAGACCAGCCCCTGGGTCTGCCCGGCGACGACGACAATGGCGCAATGAGCGCTTGGTATGTCTTCAGCGCAATGGGGTTCTACCCGGTTTGCCCAGGCCGGCCGTACTATGTGCTCGGCAGCCCGCTTTTTGAAGAATGCGAGATCGATGTCGCGAGTGGAAAGACCTTTCGCATTGTCGCGCACGATGTTTCCTCCATGAACAAGTACATCCAGTCGGCCACTCTCAACGGCGAGCCATCGAGCAAACCGTGGTTTAGCCACTCGACTTTGATGCGAGGAGGCACCCTGACATTGCAAATGGGCTCTGAACCGAACAAGAACTGGGGCGCCAGCCAGAGTGCGGCGCCTCCAGAGGAAATGTGAGGTCGGTTGAGCATCGTAAGGCTGCACTGGAAGAGAGGGCGTTTAAGAAGCGAAGCAATTGGGTGTCTGTCGATATTTGCATTGGTCTTCTCTGGTTTGTCTTGCAGGACCGGCATTAGACGTGATCCGTTCATTGGCACGTCGATCGATATTCTTCAGGATTCTGGCACACGTGTCCTGGCGCGATGGCCAGCCAGTGCGAAATTGGTAGATAGATTGGGCCAGATTGAATCATGGCGGCACGTAGGACGCTTTTTTTGCTGAAGTAAACATAACCTTGCACTTCTCCAGTCAGTGTAGGGCTGGATCGATGCGATACCAAGAGCTGATGAGGTTCCAGTCAAGATGATGTTCAGGCGATTGTTCAGTTCCGTTGTCTTTTGTCTTTTCCTCCTGAAGGCGCTCGCCTCATTTGCGCAAATGACTACCGGTGCCGACATGCCCGGCTTTGCCGACGCCTTCGGTCTTGGGAAAGACAAACAAGCGACCGACTTCAGCGTGCAGGAGATTGCTGTCCATACTAGTGCCGGTGACGCTGCCGGTTCGTCCATGGTGAATGTTCTTTGGCCTGGCGAGACTGCGGAAATAACTCTCCACTTTCTAAACAAGAGCGCGCAGCCCCTGCAGGCCTCGGGGATCATGCAGGTGATTCGATATGGGACTAGCGTGCCCGTCGGTGACGTCTGGGCTCCGCATGTATTCAAGATCGCCGAGGAGAGTCAATCAACATTTCAGGTTGATATATCGCCCAACGGGAGCCAGGACGTGGTTGTGCACCCACAGATTGGCGCGCTCTTTGGTGGTTATGCGTTGGTGGTACGGCTGCAAGGACACGGCTCCGCCTTTGCGGCGACGCTGGTTCGTACGGTCAAACCCGACCGGGGGCGGGTTCAGTTTCCGACCTACGCGCTCGATACGACCTGGGACGAATTCATGAACGAGGGCGTGTTTTCGCTGTTTGAGAAGTTGGGCATCAAGGGTATGCGAATGGGCGGCCCTTACGAACCCGCGTCCGAGCCCAACTACGCCGCCAGTATGCAACGGCTCGACCGGTACATGAACTGGGCAAAGAAGCACGATGTCACCGTGATGCTGACCCTCGGCGATGGCGACGACTGGGCCGATCAGCCGCTCAAGCAGCCGCGGCCATGGCTTGACGCCGGCGGCAAGATGCTGGATACCAAGGACGACCGCGCCTGGATGCCGTCCTATGACGACGATTTTCAAAAGTGGGTTCAGCGGACTACAACCAAATATGGTTGGCCGACGGGTAATCTCAACGCAGTTGAATTGTGGAATGAACCCTGGGAAAGCATTTCAATCTCAGGATGGGGCGCGGATATTCAACGCTACCGGGAGATCTTCACCCACATGGCTCTCGGCGTCGAAGAGGCGCGCAAGGCGGCGGGCGTCAAAGTGCTGATCGGAGGAACCTGTTCCAGCTCCAACGCGCGCGACAAGCTCTTCTCCGACGGATCGGACCACTTTCTGAAGTGGCTGGATTTCATCAGCATTCATTACCAGGCGCTGGCTGCCGATCCCTCCGAGGTCCCCGAGTGGATGAACCGCAAGAGTCCCTACGGCCCGGTGCGCGTCTGGGATACCGAGAGCTGGATCGCCAACTCCGAAGACCGCGTGGCCGGTGTGATCGCCTCCATGCGCGCGCAGGGCCAAAGCAGGACGGCGGGCATCTTCGACGGCAATGTTTATGACAGCAGGAATGTGAAGGTTGGCGACCGCGTGTATCCGATCGTGCAGGCTTGGTCGCCAGCAGCGGCTGTTGCCGCAACCCAAAAGTTCATTGGCCAACGGGAGTTTCGCCGCCTGCTCTTTCAGAACGGCCTCCCCTGGGTTTTCGTGTTCGATGGTTTGCCCGCGAGCCAGTCCGGCAAGCCAAACCCCGATGACGGAACGGTGGTTGTTCTGGGAGATATGGCGAAGATCTACGATCCGGCGCGAACCCTGTTTCGCTCGGTCGCGGTCAGCCCCGATGCAACGATGACCATAGCCAATCCTCGCGGAGCGATTACCCTCTACGATTTTTATGGGAATCCCGGGAAAGGAGAGGAGGGAGTTATCAAGGTCCCTCTGGATGGGCGCGGTTTCTTCCTGCGAAGCGATCGTACGCCTGGATCATTTGGCAGGCTCTTGCAGGCTCTGCGGGCAGCCCGCATCACCGGTTACGATCCCGTCGAGATAGTGGCGCACGATCTTACCCGGCCCATCGGGCAACATCCCGCTTTACGCATGTCTCTGACCAATGTGCTCAACCGCGCCGTCTCAGGTCAGGTGCGTGCCACGCTTGGGAATCTTGTGCTTGCCCCCGCAGCGGTCCGGGTGTCACTTGCAGCGCATGAGACCCGCGAAATCAACGTGACGGTTCAGTCCGGAGTTGCCGCGGACACAAATCTTTACCCGCTGCTCGTCACCTTCGATGGGGGCGCGGATGGACGAGTTGAACACTCTGAGACACTGCGCGTAAATTACATTGCCCGCAGGACAATCGCCATCGATGGCGATTTGAGCGATTGGAAAGGGGTATTGCCCCAACAGCTTCCGGCCACTGGCGTAGACGCCAGCCTGACGGAAAAGGCGTGGCTTCCATTCAAGGACCGAGGCCAGCAGACAGGGATTTCCGACGCGCCAATTGTCTATACAGCCTATGACGACAAGAACTTCTACTTTGCGGCCCAGATCCCCGATACTACGCCCGACCCGGGAATGGTTCGCTTCGCAACCCGCGATGACGACAGCTATTTCTATCCGGACAACGTGACTTCGAGAGACGGCAAGCAACTGAATTGGCCAGACGGGGTTCGGCACTATTCGTATCGCAAGAACTTCGACATCCCTTCCGGAACAGGCGAGCAGGATAACGTGCAAATCGCGTTCAACGTCCTGGAGCAGAAGCCATGGCTCTCGCACCCGCCAGGCGTGATGCCCCACTTCATCACCTATTGGGATACAGACTACGAGTACGCGCTGAATCCCGTGGCCGCCGAGTACGGTGGAGGAACTGAGGTGTGGCGTCTGCAGGCTCCTGGAATGCCGCGAAAGCACTTCTTTCCCAGGCAGCCGAAGTCTCCCGTCGACGGAGGCGCGGTGCGGGGCGCAGCTTTGGTGATCCGCCGCACGTCAGACATGCGTTTCGTGGAGGCCTCCATTCCGTGGACCGAAATGCCCGCCGTCTGGCAAAGAATTCGCGCAGGAAAAACTGTCAAGTTCACATGCCGAATCAATGACAACCATGCCCAAGCACGGGAACTTGCGGCCGGCCGCAGTGTCTCAAAGTACAACTCCTTTAGCTTTCATGACGACTGGCAGACGCACTGGGCGAATGAACTCGAATTCGGCGTGGAGAAGTAGCCGCGGAGAGGCGCCCTGCGCGGTTGCAATCGCGCGCGATGCAATCGTCAGAACAACTGCCTAGATTCTCACAGAGAAAACAAGACCGTATCCAGTAGAGTGAGACTTCGAATGCCGGCGGGGCGAAGCGCGGTTTCTGCATGAAATTGTGCGAATCTAATCGCATTGCAGTTCCAAATTAGCCCTTCGGCCGAGCGCGGCTCGGGGAGTGGCGATGCAATTGAGGGACGTGATGAGCGATCTTCGCTTTGCTGCTTTCGGAGCAGGATTCTGGACGAGATTTCAGTTGAGTGGGTGGCAGGAGATTCCCGGAGCCAGGTGCGTTGCGATCTACAACCGGACTCTTGAAAAAGCGCAGGCCTATGCCCGCGAATTCCAGATTCCGGCGGTTTACGACGATGTAGAGGCGTTGCTCAGCAATGAAAAGTTCGACTTTGTCGATATCATTACGGGTCCGGAGACGCACGAGCAGCTCGCATTGCAGGCGCTTCGGCATCGTCTTCCCGTCATTTGCCAAAAGCCGCTGGCTCCGAGTCTTGCGGCCGCTGCCAGAATGACAGCGGCCTTTGAAAACGAAGACGTGCCCCTGCTGGTCAACGAGAATTGGCGCTGGCAGACAACGATCCGCCAGGTAAAGAATCAACTCGACAATGCGCCGATCGGGCGGCCGTTCCGCGCACGCGTGGATATGATCTCCGGCTTCCCGGTGTTCAGGAACCAGCCGTTTCTTAAAGATCTGTCGCAGTTCATTCTCACCGACTTGGGAACGCACATTCTGGATGTCTGCCGGTTTCTGTTTGGAGAAGTCCGCAGTGTGTATTGCAAGACTTCAAAGGTGCACGATGATATCGCCGGCGAAGATGTTGCGACAGTTGTCCTTGAGACAAACAGCGGAGTCACCGTGGTGGCGTCAATGGCCTATGCGGAAAACTTCCTGGAAGACGAATGCTTTCCGCAGACACGCATCTTTGTCGAGGCGCCGCACGGATCCCTGGAATTGAAGTCCGGCTACAGAATCCACGTCACCACGCAGGACGGAACCCGTGAACAGATTGCGGCGCCGGCGCATTATTCGTGGGCCGATCCCGCCTACGATGTGGTTCATTCCAGCATCGTGCCATGCCAGGCCAACCTTTTGCACGCCTTGATGGGCATTGAAACAGCCGAAACTGCGGCCAGGGACAACCTTAAAACGCTGCGCCTGGTCGACGCTTCGTATGAGTCCGCACAGTCCGGACAGGCGGTTCTCTTCCAGTGAGTTTATCGCTGCCCCAAAACGTACTGCTATCTGGCGCCGAGCGTGTACCGGCCCCGGACAAGAGTCTCAGGGCAGGGCCTCTACGTCTCATCTTTCGCGATGGCGTTTTTCGATACATAAAGCTGCAGGAGCGGGAAATCGTTCGCGCTGTGTACTTCGCTCTTCGCGATGAAAACTGGCGTACAGTCCCGGGAGTTCTGTCTAACCTCTATATCCAGACTGCACCTGCGAGCTTCAAGATCGGCTACGACTGCGTCCACCAGGAGCAAGGCATCGATTTCCGCTGGAAGGCCGAGGTCACCGGATCTACAGACGGCACTATCGAGTGGAGGATGGAAGGCCGGGCATTTACGTCGTTTCAGAAGAACAGAATAGGCATTTGCGTTCTCCATCCCCTGGCCGAATCTATCGGCAAATCATGTGAAATCACGCATGCGGATGGAACCATTGAGCACAGCTGCTTTCCAGTTGGGGTTGCACCACATCAGCCATTCATGGATGTGGCAGCAATGTCGTTTCGTGTGAACTCGGGTTTGGATGCTGAACTCTCCTTCGCCGGCGATGTCTTTGAAACCGAGGACCAAAGAAACTGGACGGACGCCTCATTCAAGACTTACTCGACACCTCTCTCTCTTCCATATCCAGTCACGATTCAGAAGGGAACGGTTGTTAGCCAGACGTTCACGCTGAAATTGCGCGGGACACTGCCGACCGTCGCAATCGAACCACCCCAGGACGCAGAAGTGGCCATTACGCTGCATCCTGAGATGCGTACTAAGCTGCCGCGGATCGGCTTCAAATTTGCGGGCTCACGTCGTCGCCTGTCGGAAGCAGGTGTGCATCGTTTCAAGGAACTTCGCTGCGATCATCTAAGTGCTGATCTCCACCCTGGAGTCGCTGCAAGCGAAGAGGAATTCTGGAATGCGGCCGAAGAGGCAAGGCATTTGAACCTTCCGCTCGAGGTTGCACTGGCTGCTACCAGTGAGTCCGCGGAGTTGAAGCGCATTCTGAAAGAGATCGTCAATCGGAAGGTCGGGATATGCTCCTGGCTCGCCGATGCGCAGATTCAGCTTCCTGCCCGCATCGCAGAACTGAGAGAACTCGAAGCCATCGCACCGGTCGTGCTTGGCGCGGCTGGTAACTTTGCTGAACTCAATCGCAATCGGCCATCGATACCTGCCCTTGCGGGTGTCTGGTTCTCGCTGTGTCCCCAGATTCATGCCACTGACGACACGACACTGATTGAGAATCTTGCCGCGCAGCCCTCCGTTCTTACCAGTATTCGCGCCTGGAACGGACAAGCGCCGATTACTGTGTCTCCAGTAAGCCTGAAGACCAGGTTCCCCGGCAGCCTCGATGGCGAGTCGTCTCCTGGCGGCAATGACAGGCTGCCCGAAGATGTGGACCAGAGGCAGGCTTCTATGCTCGGTGCGGGTTGGACTCTTGGAACTCTCAAACATCTGGCCGAAGGCGGAGTCGCCAGCGTCACCTGCTACGAGACCGCCGGGTGGAGAGGAATCATGGAAGCCGAGGCGGGATCGCCTTCTCCCTCCCGCTTTCTCTCGATTCCAGATGCTGTCTTTCCCATGTACCACGTCTTTGCGGATGTTGCCGCATTTAAGCGTGGGGACGTGATTCGCTCCGAATCCAGCGCCCCCTTGAGAGTTGAGAGCCTGGCCTTGATTCAGCCCGCGGGATTGCGTGTGATGGTGGCAAATCTCTGCGCAAGCGAGGCGAAAGTGAACCTCAATTTGGCCGGGATTGCGGGGCCGACTGAACTGCTGACTATCGACGAAAGCAACGTCGAACGTTTCATGATCCAGCCGGAATCCCGGCGGCAAACGGGCGCACAGCAACTCGCTGCGCACGAGGGGAGCGTGCGATTCGATTTGAAACCCTATGCTGTCGCAGCAATTGATGTCTTGCGTGGGGCATCGGAATCTGGAGCGGAAAGTGTCGCTCCGGGAGGGCGCCCGTGAAACTCGGGATTGGCACTTACGCATTCATGTGGTCCATCGGGTTTACTGGGGCTGAGCCTGTGAAGCCGATGAACGCCTTCGACCTGTTGGGAAAGGCGATGGATCTCGGGGTCAAAGTGGTTCAGTACGGCCCCAACCTGCCGCTGGACAGTCTGAGTCCAGACGAACTGTCGTCTTTGCTGGATCTGGCGAAGTCGGGCGGCGTCACCATTGAAATCGGAACGCAGGGCCTTGAACCAAGCCACTTGTGCAATCAATTGATGCTGGCGGCCAGAGTCGGCAGCAGGCTGTTGCGCACCACGACGGAAGGGCCCGACGGCATTGTTGTTCCGCTGGAACAAATGCGGAGGCACATTCTGGAGATTGTTCCGGCGCTGGTGGAGCATGACGTATTTCTCGCGATCGAGAACGGGCGGGTGCCGGCATCGACTCTAGTCGACCTTGTCGATTCGGCACACAGTTCCCATGTCGGAATCACACTCGATACGGTGAACTCACTTGCAATCCCAGAGGGTACAGAGCAAGTGACCGACCTCCTGTCGAAGCACATAAAGTGCCTGCACGTGAAGGACTTCATCGTGGAAAGGCTCTGGCACAGGATGGGGTTTTCTGTGCAGGGCCGGCCTGCGGGTGAAGGCCAGTTAAATGTTCCCAATCTTCTGGAGAAGCTTGTCGATGCGGCTCCAGAGGCCAACGCAATCCTCGAACTGTGGCCGCCGGAACAAGACACACTCGAAGACACGATCCGGCTGGAGCATGCCTGGGCGGCGCAGAGCATCTCGAATTTACGGCGTTACATCTCAGACTGAATGCTAAGAAGGAATACTCGTATGGAAAAGACAGTGGTCATTGTTGGCGCGGGAGGCAAGATGGGGTTCCGCGCATCGGAAAAGATTGGTTGCATGGAAGGGTACCGCACGATTCTGTGCGAAAAGGATGTCGAGAGGGCGGAGGCACTCCGGGCGAAGGGCTTTCGGATAGACCCGATAGAGGGAGTATTGGGGAACGCTGATTTTGTCGTGCTGGCTGTACCGGACGAAGCCATTGGCAATCTTTCTCATGCCTATGTTCCGCAAATGAAGTCCGGCTCGGCGCTGATAGCGCTGGATGCAGCCGCGGCCTATGCAGGACTCATTCCGACCCGGCCGGAGATCACGCAGGTCATCACCCACCCATGCCATCCGCCATTCTTTACCGAGCAGCCGAACGTCGAAGCGCGCAGCGATTACTTCGGAGGAATCGCCGAGCAGGACATCCTGGTGTCTTTCGTTGAAGGATCTGAAGAGGTCTTCGCCGAAGCAACGCAGATATGCAAATCGATGTTTTCACCGGTGCGGAACGTGCACCGGGTCACGCCCACTGAATTCGCCCTGCTGGAACCCGCCATGTCGGAGATCATTGTTGCCACCGCAGCCACGTTGATGAAGGCGTCACTGGATATGGCCATTGCGAAAGGCGTTCCACCCGCGGCAGCCCAGGCGTTCATGGCGGGTCACGCAAGAATAGCAATGGCCATCGTATTCGGCGCGGAGAAGTCGCCATTTTCCGATGCGTGCCAGGTGGCCATCGGGTGGGGAATGGACCACGTGATCAAGCCGGATTGGAAGCGCGTATTCGAGGCCGAGACCCTGCAACATGTGATTGACCTGATGCTGAAGACGAGCAATCAGGCGGCTACTGTTTAGGCCTTCGCGCGTCGTTGTCGGTGCGCGTTCCACTTGATTCCGTACCTGCGTTCGATCCGCGCAACGCCATGGTCGTCCTGGTGGTGTGCTTGGCGAATTTGTAACACTTTAGATGACAGTCTTCGGCCAGGGCAGGCCTCACCAGGGAGTTGTAACGCAAAGACTTTAGGTGTGACGCCCCTCGAACGGCGTGCTTCTATCGCAAATGCCTCTCCAGAATCCCGCTGTCTGGCGATTCGGCCCATCGCTTGGTAATCCAGTTGGCCGTGCGCGCCAGCTCTTCAGTGGCTTGATCGCGCGCTCCGGCATAGCGGTGAGCAATCTCGGCGATACGCACAAGCCGGTCGCGGTACTCCGTCAGCTTCGCCGGGCCAAGCAAGCCAAGATCGATCCGGCCTTTCACATAGCTGGGAGTGGCGATTGCCGAAGTGGAATCCCAAGTGCGATCAAGGAAGAAAGATTCTTCAACAAACTGGAGGTCGTCGAGCAGCGCTTCCGAGGCGCTCGCTTGAGAGAGTTCGCCTGACAGCGTCCGGCGGAATTCCTCGAAACGAAGATCTGGATCGCGTGAAAACTCCCGGTAGGCCAGTCTATCCATCCGCATGAACAATTCGTTGACCGGGGTCTCGCCGGGCTGGAGCCAACCGAATCCGAATGGACTGGACCGCTGTCCGATCAGGAAAGCCTCGCCCATATCCGGTCCGGAGAAGGTGAAGTTCCAGGGCTCGAAGGATGGGACAAACCCCGTGAAACCCGCCTGCTTTGCCCGCTGTGCTGCCGCCTGAATCAGTTTCGGGCGGCCAAAGGTCGGCGACGGATCCCAATACAGCGAACTCTTTGCCCGCCGGATTAACTGCGGCTCCAGTTGAGTGCTGTGGGGAGTGAAAAAGAGCGTCCAGCGCGGATCGAATTGTTGCTTCGCGCCTTTGGCATACAATCCCGGAACCTCGCTGCCACTGAAGTAATGCGGATAGACTGCGATCGTCGCATCCGGTTTTCTTCTCCACATGTCATCGGAGATGCTGCGTACGAAATCGAATTCAACGTCGTAGTAGGATTTGGAGCAATCATTGCAATAGGAGATGGCATAGTCGGACGATTCAAGGAGCAGGCCATCGGCATTGGGATAGAAATCAAGCATCTCCGTCGTGTAATCGAACATGAACCGTTGCGCTTCCGGTCTGTAGGGGTTCAGATTGAACCCCCATGCATCCATGCCGAATTCAGCAGTGTAATTACCCTCGCGGTTAATGGCCTTGAGCTCGGGATGTTCGATCGCGTATTGATTAACACCGTCGTACCCATAAGGAGTGATGCAGAGCAGAACCTTCATGCCCAGGCCGTGGCCGTAGTCGATCAGCTTTCCGGCAAAGTTGTGTTTGTTGTTTTCATGACCGGCGTTGTATTGCCATGTGATGGGGAATTTGCGCGAAGGGAAAGCTCCGCCCATCCACAGGATGACGAGATTGCCGCCATCCTGCCTGACTGCATCCAGTACGCCCTTCCAGGTTTCAAAGGTGAAGAGTGGCGCCCGCATGAAGGTAATGTAATAGCCTCGCTCTCTGAAATACGGCTGCGACGTGACGCCACGACCTGGCTCGTTGAGGCGCATCCCCGATGATGCGGCAGCAGGCGCGCCCATAGAGGCCAGAGTGGCCATTGAGATACCGGAGTGAATAACTTCCCGGCGACTCCAGGACTTCATAACTTTGATTTCCTCCACAACTGCGCAGATCGCGGATTACTTTAACCGAGACTTACCGAGAAAGCCGATGGTCTGCAAAGCAATGGCGTTAAGGATGCCGGGCGGGTGCAGGTCCCATCTCAGGCACCAGCCTTCTATCAACATCACCAGCCCAGAGCAAGACGAAGCACCGGCTCCAGATCATCAGCCATATGCATGTGCTGCGGGGCGTTTGGATGCGCATTGCAACCGTTCCCCGGATAGTGCTCGGCCTGTATCCAGGCAATACGTGCATCCGCAGCTTGCGCCACAGCCTCCTGCACATATTTCCGCAGCCGTGGATCGGTGACGATGGCGCCCTCTGTAGCCAAAATGAATGCCCGCGGATACTCTGTACGCAGGGTCTTCAGGAAGCGCACGTAGTCAGTTACAAATCTCTCTTCGTCCAGGGGCTTGGTTTGTTCCTGGTTGAAGTCGTTGGTCCCCAAAGAGACGACTATGGCGTCGGGGGTCCATCGCCGGTAGTCCCAGGTCGCACGATTCTCAGTCTCATCGGTTGGTATTGAGAGGTCGATAAACTGCGGAGCATTCAACACGCCTTCGGCGATTCCAAGACCACGGTAGTCTCGATCCAGGCCTCTGCCTCCGTAACACACCAGATGCGTCTGCGCATCCAGGCGCCGCCCCAACTCCATTCCATAGCTGTGATAGGCGTCGCTGATTGGATGAGCGGGATCTTCAGTGCATGTGGGGTTGTTATCCACTCCGGCACCGCAGGTAACGGAGTCGCCCACAAACAGCAGCTTCCTTATCGGCAGTTGAACAGGTGCAAGCAAACTGCTGCCCGCCGGCAGTTCGATGCCCATCAGTGTTACGACGCCTTGCCATGTCTCCGTTCGCTTGTAGACCTCCACAATATGTGGCCCCGCATCGAGTCCGCTGGCCAAGACAAGAGTCTGTTCGCCTTTGTGCAGCATTCTCAATGCCGGCGCGCTGTGGTCGATCACAACCGTCAACGCCGACATGTCCGTGGTGCTGCTTAGTTTCAAGGCCAGAGAATCGCCGTTGAACCGTAATAGCATCCCGGTTCCGGGATACCCCAGCCGGGGGCGCTTCGTGTTGATGGTGTCTATCTGCCCTAGCAGTACGATGCGGGCATCGTCCATTTCCACCAACGGACTCACCGCAGCTCCCATGGATTCCTGCGCAGGCAGCGATAAAGCCGACGCCGCCAGAATCGCAAACAGCACAATCCGAATTCCCCTCTTCATGTCTTATCCCCGAGCGTCCTTCAATGCGTTTTCCAGGCTATTTTCCCCAGCGGGAGAGTCCCGGCGGGGGAAATTCTGCTGCATCGTCGTCCAGGACTAGCACCCAGTCGGGCCCATAAGATGGCGTGCGGAACTGCTTATCCATCCCGCCATCCAATACGCCTATCAGCGTCCCAATACCTGTTCGTGGGTCATACCACCAGGCGCGAATCCTGCTTGCTTTCAGCTTGCCCAGGTCGACCGTTGCATCAGCATCGTTGGCGGGGAAATAAACCAACGCGTAGCTTCCATCGCGGTCGCGGGTTGCCTGGATATGCTGGCCTCCCCGTCCCGCATCGCCCACGATTAGTGATTGGTCAGGAGCCCGGGTGAAGAACGGGCGCGATTCCATCAGCGCACGCAAAAACTGCATCTGACGGCCCCCGGGGCGTTGCGTCGCGTCGATCCAGTCGCGATCCGCGTGATTGATGGTCCCATTGCGCGCATTTGCAAAGCCCCATACCGCATGATGCCCGTAAGTAACTCCGCAAGCGCCCGCGAAAACCGATCGATAAACCTGCTTGCGCACATCGATGTCGCGAAAATATCCAGTCGCTGGGTCCCACTCCGGCCATGGATTATAAGGATGATCCTCATAATTCGGTTCTAGGTCAAGCGTCGGCTTCACTGGTGTCATTGCGTAGTCGCGGGCAATCCATTCCCATACCGGCACGTCGTGTCCGCTGCCATGGCCACTCTGCATGCCGTTTATCGAGAGCCATGGCTCGTTGTGAAGAAACACTGAAGAAGACTCTACGCCGCCCTGAGGATGGTAGGTGATAACGGGTTTCCTGCCGAGCCCGTCTTCAAGGCCCGCGGCAATTTCGCGCCAGATCGGGGTCCAGTCCTGGTCAGGAGGGAAGCCGGCCGCTTTGCCTGACGCCTGGATATAGGTGTCTTTTGCTCCTTTAATCCGCGGAGGCCGGTCTCCGCCTAAAATCCAAAGCACGTTGGTTCGGTCCCTGATGCGTTGCGCCAGATAGCTGGCGAAGAAGTGCGCGTCGCTCAGGTTGTCCAGGCGAAAAACTCGGGGACCGCTGCCCCAGGGCGCCGTGAGCTTGTCGCCCCAGGTGGGCAATAACGCTACGTAAAGGTTGTTGGCCGCAGCCTCGTCCACTATCTCCGCGACGCGATCGAAGTAGGCTGGGTTTGGCCGCCGCGGGTCATTCTCGATGAGCGGTTTCAGCCCCAGGGCGCTGGGCTCGGTGACTCCGTTGAACTCCGACAATACGACCGTTTGAATCACCGTGAACCCTTGCCGACCGCGGGTATGCAGATAATAGCTGGCTTCTTCGCGCGTAGTGTGATGAATCAGTTCCCACGCAGTATCTCCCATCCAGAAGAAAGGCTGGCCATTTTCAGTCGAAAGAAAATGCCCATCCGAGTGGACGCGGATCCGGGGCAGAAAATTGACTGGTTCCGGCTTGAGAGGCTCCGCGCCCGAAACTCTCGTAAGGGTCTCTGCTCCCAAGGCCACCGCAGCCGAGCCAAGAAATGTGCGCCGGTTCATTTCAGTAATCCTCCTTCAGAATTCATTTCACAACCCACATTACTCTCCACATCTGGTCTCGTCCGGGCTGCGGGAGTTAGTAGCGGACGGACAGCCGCCGTGGTCGCAGCGCGTCCATTCGTTTGTAGAATTCCGTGGTCTTAAATTGAATACTCGCACAGATTGCCGGGCATTTTTGTCGTAATCAAGACGTAGGTTTCCTGCGCTTTAAAAACACCAATCGTAGTGTTCTTCAAAACTTGTTTAGAACAATACGCAACAGCAATCCGTCCCGTAGGCTTCGTAATGTCAAGAGCGGAATAAAAGTAGTCCACTGGGCGGAGGAACAGGACGGAAGTAGAGGATCAGGATCAGGGTATTTCGGGGGCGCGCAGGGTGTGGGGCGCAGCGGAAGCACCTCTGTTCCAACGAACCACGCCTGGAAAGGGCCGACGGGCAAATTGACTGCAGAGATTGTCTCCATAAATGATTGATTATAAGTATCTTACAACATTTTCTGGATGCGGATTGGTGAGAATTTCACGTTATGCGTAAATTAATGGCGGAACTTTCACTTTATTAGGTCTCTTAATTTCACGTTATGGGGTCGCGGTCCTCTTGAGTGATTGAAAACCAAAGCCGTGAACTTTCACCTTATGCGTAATCCCACAGCAGCCGTTTTGGTAGGTCCGGGTTGGCCAAGAACGTACGCCCGTAGGCGACCGCGTCCGCATAGCCTGACTCGACTGCTTGCTTACCGCGCAAGCCGTCGTATCCGCCGTTTACGATGTAAAGACCCTTCCAAAGAGTCCTCAAGCGTCTTAATAGGGCGAGATCTTTCTCATCGTTTGGCTTCCCTTTCTGCGCCAACTCAACAACATGCAGGTATCCCAGCTCGTAGCCATTGAGCCGCGCAACGGTCACAGAGAAGGTTTCGTCAGGATCTTCATCCATCATGTCATTGAAGTCAACGGTTGGGGAGATCCTCACGCCGACGTATGATTTGTCCCAGACTTCCAAGACCCTTTCAACGGCCTCTATGAGAAAACGGACGCGGTTTGAGGTGCTGCCTCCGTATTCATCTGTTCGCCGGTTTGATCCCGTTCCGAGAAACTGATCAATCAGATACCCATTTGCCGCATGAATCTCAACTCCGTCGAATCCAGCCTCTTTGGCATTGAAAGCGGCCGCTCGATAATCTGCCAGCGTTTCTCTGATCCCTGATGGTGTAAGCGCCACGGGTTCGGAGACCTGTGTGCGCCCAGTTGCAATCAACGTTTGGCTGTTTGCCCGAATGGCGGAAGGGGCAACGGGCCGCGTAAAGTTGGGCAGTAGCGACGTGTGGGAGATCCTGCCAACGTGCCACAACTGGAGAAAGATCTGTCCGCCGTTTCGGTGAACTGCATCCACGATCCGGCGCCAAGCGTCCACCTGCTCTCGGGTATGAATTCCCGGCGTGTTTATGTAGCCCTTCCCCATGGGCGAAATTTGCGTTCCCTCAGTAATGATCAGCCCGGCGGATGTGCGATGAGCATAGTAAGTTGCCGCCAGTTGACCGGGGGCCCCCTTGTCGCCAGCGCGATTCCGCGTGAGCGGCGCCATGAATACCCGGATCTTGAGCACCAATGATCCGAGTCGAACATTATCGAATAAGCTTTTCATTCTTCATTCCTTGTGCGTGGTTGATTGTTGCTTCTGTCTGCGTTTCCTTCCAAACCATCGCAGCTGCAATCACTCCAGGAACAAGGACAGAAATCCGACCGACACTCGCGATCTTGAACATCGCGGTAGGACCCGGCTTCCGATCGTTGAATGTTTTAGGGGGTTCAGAAGCCAAAGGATATCCCTTGGCCTTGCCACCCCGTGGAACGCAGGAACTGCTCCCAGGTCAGAGTCTCAGGATTGATCTTGCGGCTCCACAACAGATCGCGGTCTTTACGGAAGTAACCGTACTCCACCGCGTACTCAACCATCCCCAGGCTCTCTCGCACAAGCCCCTCGTTCGCGCCAAACGCGGGGAAATGGTGGAGTAGTTCCTCGCGCGTGTACGCCGAACTGTACTCTGCCTTTTTGCCGGTGACACGACTGAAGGTCTCAACCATTTCTCCGGGCGAGATGATTTCGCCGATCACAGGCAAAGACTGGCCGGCATACTTATCCCGATTTTCGAAGATTTCCAAAACTGCCGGCCCCGCCGCAGTCAATGGATCGACAAAAGGCGCGCGAAAATCCCTCGGCAGATAAATCGGAAATACCAATGTGTCTCCGTCCATGCGCGGCGGGTAGTATTCGAGCAGGTTGGTGTAATAAAGCGCCAGGTAGACGAAGGAGCTGACGACCGGCAGCGTGCGAATGTACTCCTCGACCTTGGCTTTATCGGTGAAGTGAGGCGCCCACTTCTTTCCTTCGGTGATCTTGTCTACGTTTTCCAGGCCTGAGTAAACGATGTGTTGCACGCCTGCCTCAACGGCGGCATCCGCTTGCTGTTTTCCAAGCTCCGTTTCGTGAGTCGCTGGAGGCATGATCATCGGAGTCATGAGAAACACGCTCTCCGAGCCCCGGAATGCATTGACGAGGTCCTTTGTATGCCCAACTTCAAGCTGCACACTCACGAGCTCCGCGCCTTGTCCTGCCAGTTTGAGGGCTTCGGGGGAGTCAGTTCGGCGGGTAAGAGCGCGTACACGATAACGTCCGCTCTGCAACAATGAGTGCGCCACACTGCGGCCTTGTTTGCTCAGCGCGCCCACGACGGTAATGAGCGGTTTGCCCTTTGATGACATCATCGTTCTCCTGTGTTGTTGCGTCGGACTGCCATGTCTGCTTTTGCTCGGCACGTCACGCCGCTAATGCGGTGTATCGTGGTTTATTTTTGCTCTGGCGAGTACCGCGTTGGACCGAGTCGCCGCGGCCCGTTGTCTCGTAGAAGGATTTCACTACGCCGACATTGCCCGATATAGGAGTGAGCGTAGCAAGAAAGGTTTCATCGCTTTGGGTGTTCAATGAACCACGAGGCCAGTGCGCAGAGACAGAGAACCTGAACAAGTCGATGGACTCGGCATGAATGCATGGAAGGCTTAGAGGCGCCGAACCCCGGGCCAGGCGATCACCAGATCCGGCGATCGCCCTCCCGGATCACCGCATCGTTGATACTGGCGAAGCGGCGCCGCATCAGGCCACTCAATTCGAATTCCCAGAGTTCCACGCCATAGGATCGATACCACTGGCCGCCCTGGTCGTGCCACTCATATTCGAAGTGCACGGCCATTCGGTTCTCGCGAAAGCCCCAGAGCGACTTCCGCAAGCGGTAGTCGAGTTCCTTAGCCCATTTCCTTTGGAGGAATCCCCGGATCTCCGTCCGCCCCTTGAGGAACTCCTCCCGGTTGCGCCATTCGGCGTCTTCGGTGTACGCGAGAACTACTCGTTCCGGATCGCGAGTATTCCAAAGATCCTCGGCCAGCTTGACCTTTGCGTTTGCGGTCTCTTCAGTGAAAGGCGGCGTGAGCAATGGCGTCATCTTTGAATTGACTCCCTTCCGACAATCACGCCGACTTGCGAAGCACGATCTTCGGGAAGTCGACTTCGACGCCGGCTGTGTTGTTGAAGTAGTTCGTGAAAATGTTCAGAGCCACTTGGGCGACGATCTCAGCGATCTCGCCATCCGTGAAGCCTGCTGAACGCACCGCGTTCACATCCGCTTCGGTCGCTTTGCCCCGCTTCTCTACAATCTGACGTGCGAACAAGAGTGCAGCGGCGGCCTTCGGGGAGCTCGACTGGGCATCCCGGGCCGATTCGATTTCCCCATCCGACAGGCCTACCATCTTCCCGATTGCTGTGTGCGCAGACACACAATACTGGCACTGGTTTTGCTCTCCCACTTCGAGAGCGAGTTGCTCACGTAATCTGGGGTTCAGGGATCCGCCGGCCAGCGCACCGCTGAAGCTAAGATACCCCTCGAGCACAGCGGGCGAGTTTGCCATGACCCGGGTCATATTCGGCGTGATCTTCAACTTTGCCTGCACTGCCTCTAGAAGGTCCTTCGCCTTCCCCGTTGCTTCCTCTGTTTGAATGGTCTTAAGTCGTGACATC
>Ga0326727_10002745_pt1 | contig 58736 bp, 49 predicted proteins | sample MB2enrmetagenome_FD_207643 | JGI IMG/M metagenome (GOLD analysis project Ga0326727, IMG submission 207643) | Lab enriched peat soil microbial communities from McLean, Ithaca, NY, United States - MB29MY | ecosystem: Environmental > Terrestrial > Soil > Wetlands > Peat | place: USA: New York... | reverse complement strand
CACCGTGACAGTTGCGCCCATTTTGGCTCTATGAGTGCGGAGCACCACACCTTCGAATACCTGGATGCGTTCTTTTTCGCCTTCACGGATTTTCACGTGCACCTTCACCGTATCCCCGATCCTGTAGGCCGGGATATCGATGCGCATGTGATCTCTTTCGATCATTTCGAGCAAGCTGACTGCCACTTTCAATCCTCCTTAAATAAATATGAACGAGGGCGCAAGGAACCTGCACCACCGCGAAACGAATTTCAATTGCACTATCAGACTAACTTCTTCCGAGCAGCCTGTCCATAAGGATCGAGGCCGCCGAACGGACCGGAAGATGATTGTAGCCGTTAACTCCGGCAATAGGTGCTAACACGGCATCAACGACGCCGAAAATCTCCGGCGCAAGGCCCCAGCCTGTCCCTAAAAGAAGCAGAAAGGGCCGGTCTTCCCTCTCAAGCAAATCCCGGGCATCGCGATGGGGCAGCGCACCCGTCTCATTCTTTGCGGTGGTAGCCCAAAGGACCGGGATTTTTCCTGTCTTTTGAACGATATCCTCGGTAGCGAGGGCCAGACTTTCCACAACCTTGAGAAGCTTCAAGGCCTGCCGTCTCTCCGGCAGGATTTCGCCGCCCCTGCCATCGATCCAGTGGGCTGTAAGCCTGTTTGCGAGGGCCTGCTGGTCTTTGAGAGGCGTGACTATATAGCATGCCGGCACGCCGTAAGTACAGCACAACCGGGCCAGGTCGTGAAGATCGAGATTCGTTATCGCCGAAGCGATTAAATCGCCCATCCTGTTCAAGACGGGATAATGCAAAAGCGCCAGGAAAAGTTGCGCCATAACCGATCCAGTCTAAGCGTTCTGTAAAGCTGGAAGCGAAAAGCTTCTTGCTACTTGCTCCCTGCTTCCGGCTCTCTGCGCCTTGCCGTTTCGAGCAGGGCAAGGTCCTCAGCAGTAAGATCGAGACGGGCAAAAAGGTCGGGTCGGCGCATCATGGTTCTGAGCAGCGCCTGTCCCCGCCTCCAGCGGCGAATACTTTCATGGTTCCCGCTGAGCAGGACCGGCGGAACGCTCATGCCCTCGAAATCCTGAGGGCGGGTATATTGAGGATGCTCGAGAACCGGTTCGCTGAAAGAATCCGCCTCAGCCGAACCCACATTCCCAAGCGCTCCGGGGAGAAGCCGGACAACGGCGTCCACTACGACCATAGCCGCAAGCTCCCCGCCGGTCAAAACATAGTCGCCGATCGATATCTGATCGTCTGCGAAATGCTCGGCCACTCGCTCGTCAACACCCTCGTACCTGCCGCAAATGAGAATGAGCCGCGGAAGGCGGCTCAGTTCTCGAGCAATCTCCTGGTCGAAAAGCCGCCCCTGGGGAGTCAGCAAAACTCTCCTGGCTGCAGGGCCGTTGTCAACGATCGCACGAAGGGCCCTTACTATCGGCTCGGGTTTCATGACCATGCCCTCTCCGCCTCCAAAGGGCCGGTCGTCCGTAATCTGATGTTTATCGGTGGCAAAATCGCGTATGTTGTGCACCCGTACCTGAATCAGGCCGCGGTCACGGGCTTTCCCCACTATGCTTTCTTCCAGGGGTGAAGAAAACATGCCGGGGAAAATAGTCAGAATTTCAAAGATCATTTATTGGAGGCCTTCCGGCAAATCCACTATAAGCTTTCTACTCTGGAGATCCACTTCACAGATGACGTCCTCGACTGCCGGAATAAGCAATTCTTTCTCTCCGCTTTCCACGACATAGACGTCATTGCCCGGGGTTTCGAAAATGGCGCTCAAAGTCCCCAGCGGCTCGCCCTCTTTTGTCTCCACCGAAAGCCCGATGAGTTGGAAATGATAGTATTCGCCCTCAGACAGCGGAGGCAGCCGGTCCATTTCGATGAGGATTTCTTTTCCCGTTAACGCCTGGGCCCGGTCAAAGGTTTCGATTTCTTCGAACTGAGCGATCCAGCCCCGTTTTTGAGCGCGAAGGCTTACTAGGGTCAACTGGAGTTGCACTCCGTTTTCGATAAAAAACAGCTTCTCGCCGGCTCCCATTTCCCCCAGGGTTTCACCATAAGGACGGACCTTCAGTGCACCTCGGATCCCATGAGTTTTTACCACTTTCCCAACCGGGACCAGACTGGATTTGTCCATCTGCTCTATTCGATGATTTCCAGAACGGCGCGCTTGCGAATTTTCGTTGACGCAGCGCTCAGGATCGTTCTCATAGCGCGGGCAGTGCGCCCCTGCTTGCCTATCACTTTTCCAAGGTCTTCTTTTGCTACACGGAGTTCAATAACGGAGGTCTGCTCACCCTCTATTTCCGAAACTCTCACCTTCTCGGGACTGTCAACCAAAGCGCGAGCCATAAACTCGACCAGTTCCTTCAACATGATTTCCTCCAGAAGAATGCGGCTGCCATCTACAATTGAGAGTTTAGCTGAGCTTTCCGTGCTTTTGGATTAGGTTGCGAACGGTGTCGGTCGGTTTTGCACCCTGACCCAGCCAATACTGGAGTCTGTCGCTGTCTATCTGTACCTTCGTCTCCATCGGCAGAGGGTCATAGGTCCCGATTCTCTCTATAAAGCGGCCGTCGCGGGGCGCCTCAGAGGAAGCGACAACAATCTTGTAAAAGGGCCTTTTTTTTCTACCGCCACGCGCCAAACGAATTTTAACCGGCATTAATTTTAGACCTCCTGAATGAATTGGGCCAAGCCCAAGAGAATATTTCGCACTAACCTGCGCCCGTCCCTTATAGACCTTCGATACTAATCGGAACCCTGTTTCCCCTCGATCAGACCTGGGGCACGGTGTCCCTTTGATTTCGCATAGTAAAATTTTTCATATAACGCATGATGCACAGATTAGAAAGGGAAAAATGACCCCTTGCGCCTGAATTTTCCCTTCTTCTTCTTGCCTCCGTCCCCGGCGCCCAACATCTGGCGCATCATGCGGCGCGAATCTTCATAGCTCTTGAGAAGTCGATTTACATCTTGAACGCTCGTGCCGCTCCCATCGGCAATTCTTCGCCTGCGGCCCGCGTTCAGTATATCTGCGTTCCTGCGCTCCTGCCTGGTCATGGAATTGATGATGGCCTCCATGCGAGCGAACTCTTTAGGATCGATCTGGGCTTTCTTCAGCTCTTTTAATGCCCCCATGCCCGGAAGCATGCCAAGTATCTGCTCAAAAGAGCCCATTTTCTTCACCTGCTGGAGCTGGGCGAGGAAATCCTCGAGAGTAAAAGTGTTCTGCTTGAATTTGCGCGCGATGTCCTGGGCTTGATCGACATCAAAAGCATCCTGTGCTTTTTCGATCATCGACAAAACGTCGCCCATCCCGAGGATTCGCGAGCTCATCCTGTCGGGGTGAAAAACCTCGAGGGCATCCAGCTTTTCACCGACGCCGATAAGCTTTATCGGGCAGTTGGTGACCGACCGGATGGAAAGGGCCGCCCCGCCCCGCGCGTCGCCGTCGAGCTTCGTAAGAATGATTCCGGTAAGGCCGAGCTTTTCGTTGAACGAGCCTGCAATCTGCACGGCGTCCTGGCCCGTCATTGCATCGGCAACCAGAAGAATCTCCGATGGCTGGAGGATCTCTTTGAGCCGTGAAAGTTCCTCCATCAGTTCGGCGTCTATATGCAGCCGCCCCGCGGTATCCACCAGAACAGTGTCACAGTTCTCCTGCCGGGCGTAGTTTACGGCCTCTTTGGCAATCTGTTCGGGGCTCTGCCGGGTTGTCGAGGGATAAACCGGGAGCTTCAACTGGCCCGCGAGCGTAATCAACTGGTCGATTGCCGCCGGCCTGTATACGTCGGCGGGAACAAGGCAGGGTCTTCGGGCATCCTTGGAGAGCTTTAGGGCGAGCTTTCCAGCCGTTGTGGTCTTGCCCGAACCTTGCAACCCCACGAGCATCACCGCTACGGGGGGCCGTCCGGAGAGCTTGAGGGGCTCTGCAGCGCCGCCCATCAGCGCGGTCAGCTCTTCATTGACTATCTTTATGACCTGCTGGCCGGGCGTAAGACTCTGCATCACTTCATGGCCGACGGCCCTTTCAGCGATGCTGGCAACGAAATCCTTAGCCACCTTGTAGTGGACATCGGCTTCGAGCAGCGCCATCCTCACCTCGCGGAGCGCCTCTTTTATGTTGGCCTCGGTGAGCTTTCCCTGGCCCCGCAGGTTTTTGAATATCTTCTGAAATTTGTCGGAAAGATTATCGAACATTTTCCCCGCCGGTCATCTTACGAGATAGTTCCTCATGTTCCTCCGGGACACCCTGAAACCATGAAAAGACCCGTAGGATGGGTGGAGCGAAGCGCAACCCATCAAGTCTTTTCGAACAGTAGGGTGGGCTAAGAGGAGCGCAGCCCACCAGATCTTTTCTGGAACAGAAAGTTAACATATCCTAATAACGCATGTTTGGACAATCTTCAAGGGTAGTAGGTCCGCCTACTCCAGTACGATTTCCGTGAAAACCTGCGGATCGGATATATTGCTTATTTCGGGTTTTCCGGCCCAGGCCATCGTGAACTCACGAAAATAGCTCACAAGAGCGATGTTGGCACTGAGGCGCATGCCGGGTTTCAACTCGTCGAGTCCGAACCATTGTGCCGGGAAGAATGCTTCGACTGCGATGTGGGGCAGAGATTTTTCTATCCTTTGCACGTGCCCCTCTATGGGCAGCTCTTGTACGGGAACGCCCTTTTCCAGCCGAAAAAGCTCCGGCTTTATTTCAAACCCGTCAGGATAGGCGGAATTATTTTGAGCAATGAGATAGACGGCCAGATGGTTGCGTTTGCCTTCCGCCTCGACGGTAAAATGAAGCTGGAAAGACTCGGATTGGGGAAATCTATCCTTGTAATCCAGGAAATTCGGGTCAACGTAAGTGTCCGACAGGCTGAAGAGGTAAAAACCCTCCGGTCTCCATGCAAGGTGCACATCCCCGAAGGGTGCGTACGGAGCCGGCGCCGTGAAACCTGAAAGCAGTGTCTTTTCCTTTTCCCACTCCATGAGCGTCTGGTCGCAGACATCTATCGGGCGCTCCGCCCGGACTATGCCGACCGGCCGAACTCCAGCACCCTCCGGACTCTTCGGTTCCCCCGCGCCGTTGGCAGCCTCTTTTTTCGCCCCGGCCGCGCTCCCGGCGTGGAGCGACTCGAGTACGGAATTGAGTTTCTTGAAATCCTGCGTCAACTCTTCATACGGCCTGTTTGAAGTGTCGATAAGGCCCATATTGTAGTCTTCACCGTCTTCCCGGCCCCCGAGCGGCTCATCGCAATACTGAAACCAGTGCGCGCCGACCACGTTCGGGAACCTGGCGAAGCTGAGCAGGGCGTTTACCAGTCCCCACGACCTCTCGGTCTGCGTGGGGACCGTCATTAGGTGCCCGGGTTTGGCATGGACATTTCCGGCGGTTTCGTTGCGGTTGCCGCTCCGGTTTTCGGCCGCTGCGAAAAAGAACTCGCTTACCAGGACGGGCTTGCCGCTTAGCTTGCGCAAGCCTTCAAAGAAGTAGGGAGCAACCCAGCCGTCTGCGACGTCAATGTTGTAGTTGGTCGAAATCACGTCCACATTGTCGCCCATCGCCAGGACCGCGTCCTGGTGATAGTAGAGCGGAAGCCTGTCGCCAAGCACCAGCGCACCCGGGTGAGCGGCGTGAATGGCTTTGTACATCAGTTCGTAATAGCGCTTCGCGCACGCGCTCATGAAACGGTCTACCAGTCTGATGCCGTTTCCGCCGGCCCTCAGCTTTAAACTGGCTCCCGTCTTCTTCAGGTCCTCAAAATCCCCGGCGCCGCCCTGGGGCGACCAGTCGGCCAGCAAAGCCTCCCAGTTCCCCTCATAGCTGTCGTAGATCATTTGCCACAGGAAGCGCTTTGTGTGGTTTTCCCAGGGAGCCTTCAGAAACCAGATGAAAAGCGAAGAATTCCACCAGCCGACTTCATTGTCGCTGAAATAACCGATCAGTTGGGGAAGATTCCTGTAGGGGGCCGTAAGCTCCCGGGCCATTTCCATGGTCCGTTGTTCCATTTGCGGATCGAAAGGATCGAACCAGTGGAACCGCGAATGCCGGCCCAGCTCCAAATCCACCGTAAGCGGGAGATCGAGACCGGGCGAGCTGTCGGACCACCCGCCCAGGGTATTGAATCCCCATTCCCGGATCTGGGCGCCGACTTTTGTACGCCATTGTTCGATGGAAGGGTAGAAATTGGCCCAGCAGTACGCCTCTCCGGCCCTGCTCTTTTCGCTCTCCCGGCCGGGAGCAACGATATTGACACCTTTTGAATAGAAGGGTTTCCCCTCCGGATCAGTCAGCCACTTGACCCCGTTGATCTCAGCCGTGCCCCATTTTTTGCTCTTGAACTCAGCCTTTCCTAAAGCAGGGTCCGGGGCGGTTTTCACCTCCGAGTCCTGTGCGAAAGCCAACTGGGAGAGCGATATCACAACCAGCAACAAAATTAGACGTCGTATCATTGAAAGAAAAAATACCTCGTTGAAGAATAAACAGGTGATTATGGATTTTCGGGGGAACACCGCTTAAGTCTCACCCCGGCGGCGCTGCGGAGGCCCTGACGGCGGCCCGCTACTCGGGAGAGCTTTACTGAGTCGTTTTGCCCTCCGGGGTGTCATCTTCCGTGTCGAGGCGCTTGTAATAGGCGGCGTACTCCTGGGGGACTGTTATAACCTGCATCAAATTGAGGCTGCCGAACATTTCGGAGGGCAGCAGAAAGTTCTTGAAAAACAAATTGAGCATCTGGAGCTGAGAGGCATGAGCGAGTAAGGCGCGCCGTTTGCCTTCGACCTCTTCCAGGCTCAGCGGCAGCGTAATCCAGTGCGTATCGGCAAGAGTTTTCTCCGAAACTTTGCTGTAGCCGCCGACTCCTGTGCTGGCAACCTCCTTCGACCAATCAGCCCCACGAGGGTAATCCTTGTAATGCACCAGATAAGTCAACACCTTGGCCGGAAGGGTATCCTCATCATCGTAGATGGTTCGGAGAGCGTCGAGTACGAAGACACCGGTGGCTGCGTGGTCCGGGTGGTAATCGCGGGGATCGGGAATCACTACCCAATCGGGCGAAAACTCCCTGAGCACCTGCTCGATCTCATCCTTGAGGCTCACGCCCGAGTACTTTACCCACCGCTTCAGACCTGCTCTGTGTGGACGGTCGAAGAGCGTATGAGGAGATATAAATGGATGGAGGTTAGACCAGTAGGCTTCCCACAGCTCGTCTATGCCGGCATCGGGGAAACCCAGAAAAGTGGCGTCTTCGGACTGAAGCCCGAGTTCGCATAAAGCCTGGACCGCTTCCTCCTGCCTCTTCTTCCCGTACTCGATGAAATCCTTGGCGGAAACGCGCTGATTCTTCATCCTGAGTCGAACGGCGTAAGTGTAACCATCCCCGTTTGTGACAAAGACTGCCCGTACCTTGCCTTCCTTTTCGAGCACGCGTTGAATCAGCCCGGATGCGGCGATCGATTCATCGTCCGGATGGGGAACGAAAATCATTACCCTGACGCCGGCGGGGACAGAAAGTTCGCCGTGAGGAATATAAGAGAAAGGATCGGATTTGGATGCAACGGCCGGCGCCACATAAGGTGTCTGTTGTGTCAAGTCCTTGACCGAGTTGGATGTAACCGGAGAATAAATGGGAAGGTTCTGCAGGTAATCCCATTCGGTGATCACCTGCGATGAACAAAAAACCGGTCCGGAAAGTATAACTACTAAAATGAGCAATAACGCTCTCATCGTATGTCTTCCTTCAAGCGGAGCGCCCGGGAGCTTTACCAAATTTGCCTGACGAACACCAGTAAGCAAATAAACAGCAAAAATGGGATTACGCATCCATCGGGAAAAATACATTAATGTCGCATATTTTTCCAGTGCGAAGCTGCTGTGCTTTCTATTATACATCGGCATAAATAATTTGCGACATAACCGGTTTGCGTCATCCCGGCGCAGTGAGGATTCGCGCGAGTAATACTGACGCCGCGCTTAGATGGCCTATGCCGGCTCGTCCAGACCGAATTGAGAACGGTAAAGCGCGGCGAAATGACCGTGGGCATGCACGAGTTCATCGAATGGACCCTGCTCGATGATTTCACCGTTGCGCAGGACGATGATCCTGTCCGCCTTGCGCACGGTCGAGAGTCTGTGAGCTATAATGAAGGTCGTCCGGCCGGAGGTCAACTGTTCCAATCCCTCCATAATAAGGGCCTCTGTCTCGGCGTCTACCGAAGAAGTTGGCTCATCGAGAATCAGGATCGGCGAGTTTCTCAAAATAGCGCGGGCGATAGTGATGCGTTGCCGCTCTCCCTCGGAAAGAGTTGCGCCCTGCTCGCCAACCAGGGTCTCATATTTATCCGGGAGCCTATCTATCGATTCGTGTATCCGAGCAAGCTTTGCCGCTGAGATGACCTCTTCCAACCTGGCGTCGGGCCTGCCGTAAGCTATATTTTCCCGCACGGAAACCGGAAAGACAAGGGGAGGCTGAAGCACCATCGAAATCTGGCTCCGAAGCGACTTCAACTGGTAGTCGCGGATGTCGGTCCCGTCTATGAGGACTCTTCCCGCGCGCGGGTCATAGAAACGAGGAATGAGGCTGACCAGTGTCGATTTCCCGACCCCGGTCGGACCTACGAAAGCGATGCTCTCCCCGGGCTTAACGCTGAGGTTGATGTCTGCCAGCACCGGCTGCTCGGCTACGTAATTGAACGAGACGTTTTCCCAGACCACTTCCCCCCTGGTGCCCGATTTTGGAAATGCCTGTGTCCCTTCCTTGAGGTCTTTTTCGACTTCGAGTATCTCGAAAACGCGCTCTATACCTACTTTAGCACCCTGGATCAGCCCCCAGGTCTGACATATTGCGTTTAGCGGGCCATAGAGCGAAGCCAGGTAGGTCGTAAAGATTATTATCTCTCCCACCGTGATCCGCCCCGACATGACGTGCATGGCTCCCACCCAGACGACCAGCGCGGTCCCCACGGCCATCACGACGTTTACAATGCCGGAATAAAATGTCTGAAGGGTGTATAACCTGAGGCTCGCCCCCAGGCTCTGGTCGCTTGCGCTCATGAACTTGCGCTGTTCTTCCTCTTCCTTTGTAAATGCCTGTATGATGCGTATGGCCGACATCGCCCGCTGCACGACTGAATAGACCTCGCTTTCCCGCTGGCGGGCAAACGTGGCGGCCGTTGTAATCCGGCGGCTCATCAGGGAGATGGACGCCAACAGCACGGGGCAAACCGTAAGGGAAAGAAGAGTAAGCTGCCAATCGATCTTCATCATCACGTAAAACATACCGCCCAGCAGTACTATGGCCGTTAAGATCGGGAAAACGCCATTCATCGTCAGGCTCTGGATTGCATATGTGTCTGCGGTAACCCGGTACAGCAGATCTCCCACCTGGCGCCTGCTGTGAAAGGCGAGCGAAAGCCGCTGGAGGTGGGCATAGAGGTCCCGGCGCATATCATTTACCATCTTCTGGCCTATCAGGATGGTTGTGTAGTTGTTCAGGAGCGTAATGGCGCTTAGAACGATATAGATGACCACCAGGCCGATCGCCGCCAGGACGAGCAGATTCGCGGGCGTATAGACCTTTTCGAGCCCCCACGGGGCGGGTTTGCCGCTGAGTACGTTATCTATTATGACCTTTAGCGGCCAAGGTTTGAGAAGTTCGCAGCCGCTCATAAGGAAAACCTGGGCGAGGGCTATCAAAAACGGAAACCGGTAGGGCAACAAATATCTAAGAACCTTTTTGAACATGGGGGAAAGCTTCTCTTTTGCAGAATCGTGCGTTACTTGAGCAATTTAAACCCCTGCATAAACACCCGGCAGGATTAAACCCAGCCTCGAAGGCTTAATTCGTTCACCTGTCAACCTGTTTTCGACCGGAGCCGGCCTTCGAATCCCAACGGGTATTTAATCCGGCTTTTGAAAAAGGAAAAGCAAAAACTCTCAACCGTGTCAATGTCCACGCGAAATTTGTTCTCCTCAATCCCCGGTAGCGCCGCCTTCCACGGCGGCGCATCAATTGGTAAACGATGAAAAGGAACCATGGCGATGGTGGTTCGTACATAAAACCCTTTTGAATGATGCAAAAAACGCCGCCGTGGAAGACGGCGCTACCATCGTGATACGAATAACGCCGCCTTGCCGGGACAGATTCATCGTGTGTCAATGTCTTCCCAATGTTGACACAAAGACGCATCGGGAATAAAGTTTTTCGGGATTGCCGCGGAATGGAAACGGACGAACTCCACCTCACTTTCGAACTCTCTTTCGGAGATTGGAAAAATGCAGACAGAAAAACAACCTGAGGCCGTTGAACTCGTTGAGCTGCTCCTCACCGCCGAGATCTACAACCGGGTGCACAAACTCACGGAAGCCGATCTGCCGCCGGACATAAGGAGCCGTTATTTCGACCCGGAGACTGAAGGCGTGCGCAGGCCGATTCTGGTCAGCAGGGCGGATGCCGAAAAGATATGTGGCCCGGCAAATTTCAAATCGATGCAGGCCGATCTGCCTTTCGTGGAAATCGACGCATCCGCCCGTCTGATTCGGCTGACCGAGTTCGATGACGCAGCCGCCTGGTTCGCCTCCCGGGATGTCTCCGGGGCCATAGACCAAAACCCCGTGCTGGCCCACTACTATCAGAAATTCGATCCCAGTGTGAGCTATCCGGAAGCAAGGGTCGTAAATCAGTCAATCCTGGCCCGGCCCGCGAAGCTGCAGGCCAGGGTCGAGAAGCTCTACGGGGAGGAATCCGATGATCTCCTTAAGCTGGTAACCATAAGGCTGCCCGAAGAGGTAAGAAACAGCCTGGACGATCTCGTGTTGACAAATGAGCAGCTCGAAGAAATCGCAAAAGCAGGCAAAGCCCTCGAGCACAGGGACTACCTTAAGAGCATCGGCCTTTTCGAAATCGGGAAAATTCTCTTCGTCGGCCCCCCCGGGACAGGAAAGACCACCTCTGCGCGGGCGCTTTCCAGGTGGTTTGGGCTGCCGTTCCTCGAGGTGAAGCTCTCCATGATCGTCAGCGCCTATCTCGGAGAGACCTCCAAAAACATCGATAACGTCTTCATGCTCGCCAAAAAATTAAACCCCTGCATCCTTTTCATCGATGAATTCGATTTCGTCGCCAAATCGAGGGCCTCAGACGATCACGGGGCCATAAAGCGGGCGGTGAACACACTTTTAAAGGCGGTTGACGATATAAGCCTGGTTGAGGACGGGGTGTTGCTGATCGCCGCCACCAACTATCCGCAGCTTCTGGACCACGCCGCCTGGAGGCGATTTGACAAAGTACTGAGCTTTTCCATCCCCGACGAGGAAATGAGGCGCAGGATTCTCGAAAAGATTCTGGCCAAGGTCGATGCCAAGCTCGATTTCGCCGAGCTTGCAAGACTCACGGACCAGTATACCGGCTCAGACCTCCGCGTGGTTGTCCGTGAGGCCGTCCTTAATGCTCTTCTAAAGGATAGAAAAAAAATCGGCCAGGCTGATCTCATCAATGCTGTCGAACAATTCGGGCGAAGAAACTCGGACCACCGTCAAGGTGCATGGATTAGTTCTGCCCAAGGCGGAATATAATAATATCTGATTTCAAACAACCAGTGTCGTATTTACTACAAATTAACGAAATAGATAATCATATTTGAAGTAATAATTCTTATTAGTTGTATGGCACCAAATAATACACTTTCTCTTTGATTTTATAATCTGTTTGGCGGGTATGCAAAAGAGGCCGATTTCACCTGATGTTTGTGACAAGTATTACAATCTTGTCATTCAATCCGGCAGATTGACTGTCGGAACGCACAACAAAATCATTGCATTCCATTTTGACATAATCTAAAAGATTTTTAGTACATGGCGTAGGTGTCGGAACCAAAAAATACTTTTTTGTTGATGGCCTTTAGGAGGAACAAATGACTCAAGGAAAAGGTCTGGTAGAAAGGTTAGCGCGGAAGGGAATCTCGCGAAGGGATTTCATGAAGTACTGCACAACCCTAACTGCAACAATGGGGCTTTCCTCAGCTTATGTGTCAAAAGTAGCCGCTGTATTGGCAAACGCTCCCCGTCCTCCCGTTATCTGGCTGGCCCTGGCGGAATGCACCGGTTGCGCTGAAAGCGCTCTGCGCACTATGTATCCATGGATCGACGAGTTGGTTCTCGATATCATCTCGTTGGACTATCACGAAACGATTATGGCCCCGTCGGGCGAAGCGGCGGAAAAATCGCTGCGTGACTGCGTTACCAAGAATGCGGGGAAATTCATCCTTATCGTGGACGGTTCGGTTCCAACCATTGACAATGGGAATTGGGGCACGGTTGGCGGCATGACGATGATGGAGAAAGTAAAGGAGATCGCTCCGAAGGCAATGGCCGTCATATGCATCGGGACCTGCGCCTCGTACGGCGGGCTTCCGGCGGCTGCCCCGAACCCCAGCCAGGCCAAGAGCGTCAGCGAGATTACCGGGATCAAGACCCTCAACATTCCGGGCTGTCCGCCAAACCCGATAAATTTGGTGGGTACGGTGGTAAACTTCCTGCTGTTTGGCAAGCTGCCCACGCTGGACGACAAGGGACGGCCTCTTTTCGCATATGGACAGCTCATTCATGACCAGTGCCCGAGACGGTCTCATTTCGAAGCCGGCGAATTTGTGACTAATTTCAACTCTGATGAAGCCAGAAAAGGCTATTGCCTCTACCAGATGGGGTGCAAGGGTCCCGAGACCTACAATAACTGCCCCATCGTCAAGTTTAACGACAGCACGAGCTGGCCCGTTCAGGCCGGACACCCCTGTATTGGATGCAGCGAACCCAATTTCTGGGACAAATTCACTCCCTTCTATAAATCATCCTGATCGATTGGAATATTTTGGTGACCAAAGGAAACGGATTCGTTTTTAAATAAGGAGAAATCATCATGGCACGAGTGGTAATTGATCCGATCACCAGGATCGAAGGTCATCTCAAGATAGAAGTGGAAGTGCAGGGCGGAAAGGTAACGAATGCATGGAGCAGTTCGACCCTTTTTCGCGGGATTGAAATAATGCTCCAGGGAAGGGACCCCAGGGACGCATACCTTTTTACGCAGCGCGCCTGCGGCGTTTGCACCTATATTCATGGCCTGGCCTCGATTCGCTCGGTAGATGACGCTGTCGGCGCAAAAGTGGCTGAAAACGGCCGGTTGATCCGGAACCTGCTTCACGGTTCCCAGTACCTGCACGACCACATGGTGCATTTCTATCACCTGCATGCGCTCGACTGGGTGGACATTGTGAGCGCCCTCAAAGCCGACCCGAAAAAGGCGGCGGAGCTGGCGGCAAAGGTCTCCCCCACCAGTCCCGCGAGCGGTGTAAACGACTTCAAGGCGGTGCAGGAGCGTATTAAAAAGTTTGTCGACAGCGGCCAGCTCGGGCCTTTCGCCAACGGCTATTGGGGCCACCCGGCATACAAGCTGCCGCCGGAAGCCAACCTGATGGCGGTTGCCCACTATATTGCAGCTTTGCGGCAACAAGCCCGCACGGCAAGGCTGATGGCCATATTCGGCGGCAAGAACCCGCATATCCAGAGTCTGACTATAGGCGGGGTAACCTGCGCCACGGATCTCACCCCGGACAGGCTCGCCGAATTCAAGTACCTGTTGAAGGAGACCACGGATTTCGTCAATAACGTCTATATCCCCGACGTTTTGGCCGTTGCCAGTTTCTATAAGGACTGGGGCAAGATAGGCGGAACGAAGAACTTCCTGGCCTATGGCGATTTCCCGATGGGACCGAAGGAACCCGACAGTTACCTGTTCCCGCGCGGAGCGATCTTCAACCGCAATTTGGCGGCAGTCGAGCCTGTGGATCTTACCAAGATCACCGAACAGATCAAGCATAGCTGGTATGAGGGCGATGACAAGGGACTCAACCCTGTCAGCGGAGAAACCAAACCTAAGTTCGACAAGTACGATACGGCCGGCCGCTATAGCTGGATGAAGGCGCCGCGCTACAAAAACGAACCGATGGAAGTGGGTCCTCTGGCTCGCGTGCTGATCGCTTACGCCAAGGGCGTTGCGCCTGTGAAGGAGAACGTTAACGCGGTCCTGAAAAAACTTGCCATCCCTACGGAGGCGCTCTACTCGACTTTGGGCAGAGTCGCGGCCAGGGCAATTGAGACCAAGATCATCGGCGAAGCTATGGGGACCATGCTTGGCCAGTTGATTGATAACGTCAAGAAAGGCGACCTCAATATTTGCGAAGAACGCACGTGGGATCAACTGCCGGCCGATGGCATGGGCGCGGGTCTCAACGATGTTCCCCGAGGCGCGCTGGGACATTGGATCAGCATTAAAGACAAGAAAATCGCCAATTACCAGATGGTTGTTCCTTCCACCTGGAATATCGGCCCGCGAGACGCGGCCGATAAGATGGGTCCTCTGGAAGAGGCCCTCATGGGGACCCCGGTTTTCGATCCCAAGAGGCCGGTAGAGATCCTTCGCACCGTTCACTCTTACGATCCGTGCATCGCCTGCGGCGTGCATGTGATCGATACCGAGAGCAACGAAGTCTATAAGTTTGAAGTTGTCTAAGGCTGGTTTTTTGGATACTTATAGGGAATCCGGCCGCCGTGTTGCCGCGCGGCCGGGTTCCCTTTTTTGTTGCGACGGCGGTTTAAGGCGGATTCGTTATGTTTGATAAACACATACTGGTGCTCGGGGTAGGAAACATTTTGCTTGGCGACGAAGGGACCGGGGTCCGGGTAATCCAGAGGCTCGAAGACCAGTATGTCTTTTCGGAAAACGTGGAACTCTACGACGGCGGGACACTGGGGCTCAAGCTGCTCGAGCCCATCTGCCGGTCCGATTTTGCGATAGTGGTGGATATAGTGCGCGGCGGAGGCGCCCCCGGCACCATATACCGCATTGCCGAAAGCGATTTGCCCAAAAGAATTCCGTACAAAAGCTCGCTCCACGAACTCAATATAGTCGAAACCCTGATCTACGCCGAGGAGCTTGGGAACAAGCCTGAGACGGTTGTGATCGGTATCGAGCCGGGAGACTGGACGTCGTGGTGCACCGAGCTTACCGAACCCGTCCGGAATCGCATGGAGGATTTTATCGCCGTGGTCCTGGATGAGATTTCAAAATTTGGAGGCTCCTGGAAAAAAGCCGAACAACCCGATCGAATCGTGCGGGTGGTGTGATATTGGTAAAGGAAGCGGGAATAAAAGAAGCTGTTTTCATTCCTGCTCCTTGCTCCTTGCTTCTCGCTTCAGAGTTTTTTGACCCCTTTCAAGAAAGGTAAATTTCGATGTGCCTCGCTATTCCGGGTGAAATCGTACAGATAGATGATGGAGTTGCAACGGTGCGGATCGGTGAGGCATTGAGAAAGGCGTCCCTTCTGCTCCTGCCCGAACCACCGAATCCGGGAGATTATGTCATAGTCCACGCGGGATTTGCGCTTCACGTTGTTGACCCCGAGGAAGCCATGGAATCTATTCGCCTCATCCGCGAAATGGCCTCCTTCGCGGACGAAGAACCTGTATGAAAAAAATCATGATTTCCGTTCTTGGCCACGACCGGCCCGGAATCATAGCCGCGGTTTCGGAGGTGCTTTTCCGCAGCGGCTGCAATATAGAGGACGTAAGCCAGACCATACTCCAGACCGAGTTCGCCGGCATATTCATCGCCTCATATCCGGATTCGCAAAAGCCTGAAGAACTGATCGGCCGCCTGTGCGAAAAGCTGGGCCCCATGGGGCTTTCGGTCCTCCTTCGTGAAATGGAGGCCGTTGGGGTATGGGAACCCCCGCCAACTGAGCCTTTCGTCATTACCACGCTGGGCCCGGACCGCCCGGGGCTCGTCGCCGGCATAACCGAACTGCTGGCTCGGTTCGGCGTCAACATTTCCAATCTGAAGGCGGTCTTCAGGGGAGGCGACAATCCGCAGGAAAACACGATGATCTACGAAGTGGACATTCCTGTCGCGGCGGACCACAATCTTTTCCGTGAAGCACTTTATGAACGCGGCAGGGAACTGGACCTGGATGTAAGCCTTCAGCACAGGGAAATTTTCGAAGCTATTCATAGAATTTGACCCTCCGGACAATACCATGCTCACTTACGGAGAAGTTCTTTCCACACTCGAAATGCTGAAGAACGAGCATCTCGACGTCCGAACCGTTACGCTTGGCATAAGCCTTTTCGATTGCGCCAGCGATGAGCCGTCAAGATTCATCGAACGCATGACGGCTAAAATCGGAAACATCGCCCAAAACCTGGTGCGGGTATGCGACGAAGTCGCAATCCGCTATGGAATTCCGATTGTGAACAAGCGGATTGCGGTAAGTCCGATTGCGGTCGCCGCATGCCCTTGTGCTCCGGACCGGATGGTCGAGGTTGCCAGGGCTATGGACCGCGCTGCAAAAAACGTCGGGGTGGATTTTATCGGCGGGTTCAGTGCCCTCGTCGAGAAGGGATTCACCAGGGGGGACCACGCCCTGATCGAGGCCATCCCGGAGGCCCTTGCGGCAACGGAGCGCGTCTGCTCATCGGTAAATTTGGCGTCCACCCGCGCGGGCATCAATATGGACGCGGTCTACCTCATGGGAAAGACGATCAAGAGGACCGCGGAGCTGACCGGGGAACGCGATGGAATCGGGTGTGCAAAGTTGTGCGTATTCGCAAACATACCCGAAGACGTTCCTTTCATGGCAGGCGCCTATCTGGGCGTGGGCGAGCCGGACTCGGTCATAAACGTCGGCGTGAGCGGTCCCGGTGTCGTCAAGAAAGCCATAGACCGCGCGCGCGAGGCAAATCCCCGGCTGGACCTTGGACAACTATCCGAAATAATTAAGCGCACGGCCTTCAAGGTGACAAAAGTCGGCGAACTGATAGGCAGGCGTGTGGCCGATGGACTCGGGGTCCCGTTCGGGGTGGTTGACCTTTCGCTTGCTCCGACCCCCAACGTGGGAGACAGCGTGGGAGAAATCTTTCAGAGCCTGGGGCTGGGCAGCATCGGCGTTCCGGGTACAACCGCCGCCCTCGCGCTCATAAACGATGCGGTAAAGAAGGGCGGCGCCTTTGCAAGCTCTTATGTGGGCGGGCTGAGCGGCGCCTTCATTCCGGTGAGCGAAGACCTCAATATCGCGGAAGCCGCCCGGCGGGGATTTCTTTCAATCGAGAAACTCGAAGCGATGACCAGCGTATGCTCGGTCGGACTGGACATGGTTGCCCTGGCGGGAGATACTTCAGCCGAAACCCTTGCTGCGATAATAGCCGATGAGATGGCGATAGGGGTAATTAACAAAAAGACCACGGCCGCGAGGCTGATTCCTGTTCCGGGGAAAAAAGCGGGGGAAAAAGCCTCGTTCGGCGGCCTGCTCGGAGAAGCGACAATTATCCCGGTCTCCGGAACCGGCTGCTCCGGCGAGTTCATTTCGCTTGGCGGCCGCATCCCCGCCCCTACGCAAAGCCTTACGAACTAGTATCTTGCGACGTAGATTATTTCGCATTTGTGCGGGATTGTTATACAAAGCGGCAGGAGTTACAAGCTCCTGGTCCTAAATCCTGAGATCTTTGTTGATTTTTGGTTTTCTCTGCGTCTCCGCGGCTCCGCGTGATATGGTTCAACTGTATGAAGAAAACTTTTGAAAGTTACAGGCCCTCGGTGCGCCGGCACTGGCTGGTTTTCGCTGCAGGAGTAGTGTGGCTCGCAGTGGGTATCGGCCTGATTGCGGTCGCCTGTTTTTGGCTTTACCGTTCGGCGTGGCCTTTGAGCCTGACACTTGCTGCTCTGAGCCTTGCTCTGGGGGGCATCGTCTATTCTTTTGGATTTTCCCGGATCGTCAGGAAAAACCTCAAGCGGATAGGCGAAAAACCTGAAGTGGTTTGTCTTTTCGCGTTTCAAGGCTGGAGGAGTTATTTTCTCATTTTGGCCATGATGCTGATGGGTTATACAATCAGGCACCTTCCGGTTCCGAAGGCCATCGACGCGGTGGTCTATTTTACAATGGGATCGGCACTTTGCTTCGGCAGTTCGCGCTATTTCCGGGAATTTTCAGAAGAAAAGTAAATCTGGGAAGTATCCCCGGAATTCTCACCACCATTACAAACACATCGAACGATCCATCCGCAGATTGACGCCATTTCGAGATAGCCGTTGGGGGTGGCCTGGCCGTTCACAATCCTACTGTCTATTCCTTGTAAAAAGGGGGCCAGCGGAAGGTAACTCAACCCGCAGCTCAAGATACCCATATCATACTGCCCACAAAACGACCTCGTTCTGATCTCAATGTTTTGGCAAGTCAGCCACATCTAACTTCGGAAAGCCACGTCACCGGTCACACGTTTATCGATTCTTATAAACCGGTGGTCTTTTTTCCAGAAAAGCCGTCAGTCCTTCCAGATGATCCTCGGTAGTAAAAAGTACTGCCTGTGCAAGCTTTTCAATGAACAGCCCGGCCGTAAGGCTGCTATCACCTCCCACGTCGATTGCCGCTTTGGTCAAACGCACAGCGAGCGGGCCCTTCTTACGCATCTTTGCGGCCATCTCTTTCGCTGCACTCAGCGCTTTCCCTTTCGGAACGACCTTGTTGATCAGCCCTATCCGTTGGGCTTCCCATGCGTCGATAAGGTCTCCAGTCAGGATCAGTTCCTTAGCCTTTGCAGCGCCTACGAGGCGAGTAAGTCTTTGGGTACCTCCAGCTCCAGGCAGAATCCCCAAGTTTAACTCCGGCTGACCGATAACAGCGTTTTCTTCTGCGATGCGGATGTCACAGGCCATCGCCAGTTCACACCCTCCACCAATTGCGTAGCCATTGATCGCAGCAATGGTGATTTTTTCCATCGATGCCAGGCGGATCAAAATGGATTGATTCCCATGCCCGAGGGTCTCCAGCATCGAACGTTCGCGCAGGTCTCGAATGTCCGCACCGCCAATGAAAGCCTTGTCTCCTGCTCCGGTAATCACCAGGACATGGATCTCCTCGTCCTTGTCGGACTGTTCGATCGCATCTTCTATTTCGAGCCATGCCTCTCGATTCATCACGTTTCTGGATTCGGGCCGATTGACCGTCACAATACCGATGCCGTTCTCGCGTTCAAAGATCAGGAATTTGTATTCCATGATACTCCTCTCGTTAAGCAAGTGGCACACGTGTTCCATTCAGCAGCCATGCGTATCTGCCGGACGAAACGGAGTCCTGGAATTCCTTGCTCGCACCCGGCTACCTGTTAGTCATCGGTGTCGGAAGCCGCTAGTTCGTCCTCGTCGAGCCTCTCCAAAAGAGATTGCAACAGCAACCATTCCTCATTGGAACACTTTTCCTGCAAGCTGGCTAGGCAGCAATCCATTCTCTTCATAAAGTGCGATCAGCATAAAGAATTGCCCGTGCGTGAGCCCTATCGAGGCTAGGCTGTCCTTGTAAGTCCGGGTGATCTTCCGACTGAGAGCACCGAGCTTAAGACAAATGCAATCCTTGAAAAGCATAAGTCGTACCCCTCTGGAAAGGTGTTAATTCATATCCGCCTAGCTAAACACTTGACACCCGCGAATCTCTAGCGGTTGGGAGAATGCCCGCAGGCGATTCCTCCTATGATGAGCTTCTGGATATTCGTGGTCCCCTCGACCATCTGGAACGACTTCACATCCCGGTAAAAGCGCTCTATGGGGTATTCGGTGGAGAAGCCATAGGCGCCGTAAATCTTCATGGCTTCATTGGCGGCCCTGACCGCCGACTCCGTGGCGAAGTACTTGGCGATGGAGGTCTGAAGCTGGTTGGGCAGCCCCTTGTCTTTGAGGAACGCCGCGTTGTAGACCAGAAGCTGGGCGGCCTGGTGCTCGGCCACCATCTCGGCAATCTGGCCCTGAACGAGCTGGAATTTGGAGACGGGCTGTCCAAACTGGGACCTTTCGTTGGCGTACTTGATCGCTAGATCGACGCAGGCCCCATCAACGCCAAGGGCGCCCGCTGCGCAACTGATTCGGGTATTGCCCAACATCCACATGCAGATGGCAAACCCATCGCCGGGCTTGCCCAGGATGCAGTCTTTGGGTATCAGGGCGTCCTCGAAAACAATCTCGCCGGTGGGCGACGAATAGAGCCCCAGCTTGGTCTCGATGGCCGTTGTGGTGAGTCCCGGAGTGTTCTTGATATCGACTACGAAGCAGCTTAGACCCTTGTTCCGGGCTTCGCGGTCAGTACAAGCGTAGACCAGGCCGTAATCGCCGACCGGGGCGTTGCTGATCCACATTTTCTGGCCGTTGAGCACCCAGTGGTCCCCTGCGTCTTTGGCGGAGAGCCTGATGCTGGAGACATCGGAGCCGACATTAGGCTCGGTAATCGCAAAAAATCCGATTTTCTCGCCGGAAACCCACCCCGGGATGTACTTCTCTTTCTGCTCCTTGGTCCCGAACTGATTCACCGTTACGGCCGGTCCTATATTCTGAAGATTGAAGGGAAGCCGCCAGGACGGAGAGACCATGGCAGCCTGCTCGGTCATCAGAACGGACTCTAAATACCCCATCCCGTTACCGCCATATTCTTCGGGAATGCAACACCCGAAAAAACCCAGGTCTCCCATCTTTTTCACCAGTTCCGGCCGGAAAGTGTGGTTCTTTTCGTCTTCCTCCATGATAGGCCGGATTTCCTTTTCGCAAAACCGCCTGGCCTGTTCTTGAACTATTCGCTGTTCCTCGTTTAAACTGAAGTCCATCTGAGTTTTCCTCGCAAAAATGAGTCGTCCAATTGAGTGTCCAGTCGCCAATTATGCTGGTGCAAGTTCAATACTGAGGTATGCATTAGCACGACACCTTAATAAAATTTCCGAAACTATACGACGTCAGGCAGCCTTCTGCGGATCGTACATTTTCTCCTTTATGAAAAGTGCCGGAATGATTCCCGTCAAAAAGTATGCCCCCCCCATCACGACCAGCCCGGCGCCGATGGAATACTGCATCGCAATCATGCCTATAGCCGTGGGCGCGATCGCCGCTCCCACGCGGCCTAGATTGTATGAGCCTCCAACTGCTGTTCCCCTTATCGCGGTCGCAAAGCTTTCAGTCATGTAGGTGGCGGCTACACCGTACGGCACACCATAGAGAAAGCCAAAAAAGACAAGCAGGGCGACGATGTTTCCCGGGCTGTGATAATTAACGATAATGGGCAGAAAAAGAGCCGTCGCCACGCCGCCGAAAGCATATATCCATCGGCGTCCGAAAATATCGGCTGTGTACCCCGCTACGATTTTGCCTAGAATCATGGCAACGTAGGTACCTACAAGGTAACCTGTCATTTTTCTGAAGTCGAAGTGAAGTTCGTTCACAACATAGGTCGGAAGCCAGTTATTCACCCCGTAGTAGCCGAACTGCAGGAACCCGGATACCAACGTCCATAAAATGAAGTTCTTTCGATAACCCCGGTCTGCGAAAATGACCTTCCACTGATTTGTTTTCACAGTTTTTTGCTCTTTTGCAGCCGCGGCCAGATTTTTCGAAGCTTCGACCCAGCTTACAGGCTCGGGAACGATGCGCTTCATCAGGATAGCGAAAATCACCGGTACGATACCCGTGGCAAAGAGAAAGCGCCAGCCATATACCGGGATTATGAGTCCCGCCAGCACGGTTGAGACCACATAACCGACCGACCAGCCGGCCTGGAGGGCCCCAAGAACAGTGGTGCGCCTGCTGGTAGGGACGTACTCGGACATAAGGGTATTACATACGACATACACCGCTCCGAGCCCAATGGATGAAATGAATCTGAGCACGGCAAACTGCCAATAGTTTTGGGTCAGGCCAAGGAAGGCTGTTCCGATTGAAAAAATAGCGATTGTCCAGACAACGGTGCGAACCCGCCCGTACCGGTCGGCGCACCAGCCGCCCATAAGGCCCCCGATAGCCATTCCTAAAAGCGAGTAACTGGCCAGCGCTCCGGCTTCCACCTTCGAGAAACCAAGGTCCGGCATCAGGCTCGGAAGGCTGTAAGATAAAAACATCAGGGCCATGCCGTCGGCCACCATAGCCAGGAAACCAAAAATGAATACTGCTATCCAAATGTGCTCACCCGGCTGAGCAACAGATCCGGGCGCCCCTGCAGAGGACGACACGGACCCATTAGCCGTCTGGCCGTTTTTCTCGCTCATTTTTTAAACCTCCAGCTCTTCTGATGCCATTAAATGATTTTTTCCCCGGCTCTTGCCTCCTGTTTGAATCAGGAGATCCCTTCCAGGACCATGGCCACCCCCTGACCTCCGCCTCCGCAGATTGTCTCAAGCCCGAAAGTTGCCCCCCGCCGTTTCATTTCATTCACAAGAGTCACCATGCGCATTGTGCCGGTGGCGCCAATAGGGTGCCCAAGCGAAATTCCCGAACCATTCACATTTACCTTGAGATCACACTCCCGTTCGGTAAGACCCATGATCTTGGCGTCCGCAAGCATCTGAGCGGCAAACGCCTCCTGAATCTCGATCAACGTGCAATCGTTCAACGCAAGTCCTGCTTTAACAAGCGCCTTATCGACGGCCGTTTTGACAGCCGGATAGGTCAATGTTGGATCGCAAGCCGCGTTCGCGCCGGCTACGAACCGGGCAATGGGTTTGAGTCCCATTTCGCGGGCCAGGCTCTCGGAGGCAAGCACGACCGCCGCTGCTCCGTCGTTTTCCGAAGAAGAATTCCCAGCCGTGCATATTCCGCCGGCATAGACCGCTTTGAGCCTGGCCAGTCTCTCGAGACTGGTGTCCGGGCGAGGGGTTTCGTCTTCGCTGAAATAGCCCTTCTGACCTTTTTCCAATGAGATCGGGACCGGGACGATTTCTTCCCCGAACTTACCCTCTTTAATGGCGGCACACGCCCGCTGATGGCTTCTCAGAGACCACTCGTCGGCTGATTGTCTGGTAATGCCCTCTGCTTTCGCCGCCGCTTCCGCCCACGTCATCATCGAATTGAGTTCGCCGTAGCGTTCGATCGGCTGAGACATCGGGCGGGCGCGCTGAATGCGGTCGAAAAACGGGAGACCCCACATCGGAAGCGCTCCGTGGCCCCTCGGCATGAAGCCCCATTTGGGGTCCATTCGTCCTCCCAATCCCCACCGGATATCCCCCGGCACGTAGAGTTCGGCCTGGCTCATCGATTCCAGGCCTCCAGCTACAACGACCCGGGCGTTACCCGTCTGGATTTTGAGTGCGGCGAAAATGACGCTGTCAACACCCGAGCAACAGCGGCGGTCAATTGTTATGGCTGGAACCGTTTCAGGCCAACCCGCAGCCAGGACAGCGAACCTGGCGGCATTGGCGCATTCTCCATTCTGGTAGGATTGGCCCATAACGACCTCTTCCACCTGGGCGGGTTGAAGGCCAGACCGCTTGATAGCCTCATTGAGCACCAAAGCGCCGAGTTCATAGACCGGGACCGCTTTCATGCTTCCTCCGAAGGCGCCGATAGGCGTGCGCACTCCGGAAAGGATTACTACTCTTTCCATTTTATTATCCTCCAAAAGAGCGGCTGAATAGGTGATTGGGAGATTCGGTAAGTAGGTGAGAAGGTGAATAGGAAAAAGCCGTTCACCCTACACCTGTTAACCCGCTCGTCTCGATTGAATCAGTTTTGTGAGCATCGATCCCACCTTTTTTCACTGCTGTTCAGTCGGCGGGACAAGTTCAGCTCTTCTTCATACTTCCATCGGGATTATATTCGTACCAGCCTCTGCCGGTCTTCCTGCCCAGATGTCCCATTTTGACCTTCCGCCGAAGAATGGCCGGTGGGTAAAAAGAAGGATCTTTGGTTTCCTCATAGATCGACATCAGGGCGCCACAGGTTACGTCCAGACCTACCATGTCACCGATTTCAAAAGGCCCCATTTTCCTCCCGGAGGCCAGCCGCAGCCCCTTGTCGATACTTTCCACGGTGGTCACCCCATCCTCGACCAGTTGCATCGCCTCAATGTTGGCCCTGTAATTAATGCGATTGATGACGAAGGCGGGAATATCGCGCATAACCGGTATAGGCTCCTTTCCGACCCTCCTGACGAAATCCACGCCTAAAGCAAAGGTATCATCGCTGGTGTACATTCCTCTTATCACCTCGGCGGCAGCCATCATCGGCACCGGGGAAAAGAAATGGATGCCCAGCACCTTGTCGGGCCGCCGCGTCTCAGCGGCCAGGTTGGAAATGGAAATTGCGCTTGTGTTACTCGCCAGGATTGCTGCCGGATTTGCCGCGCTGTCCAGCTTGTGGAAAATCTCGCGTTTGAGGTCCGGATTTTCGAAAACTGCTTCGATAACCATATCGGCATTACTTGCTGCTTCCAGACTGCCGGCCGAGCTGATGCGCGCCGTGACGGCCTCCGCCGGGCCGGCCACAGTCCCCTTTTCTACCAGCTTGCCGACCGACCACGATATGCTTTTCAGCGCCTTTTCGACGGCTTCGGGTTTCTCGTCGTGCAGGACCACACTCAACCCCGCCTGGGCGCATACCTGTGCTATACCGCTACCCATCAATCCGCTTCCAACTATGAACACCTTGTCGACACTCATCATGCTCCCTCCCCCTTACACTGATGCAATCCCGCACGCCTCCATGCCAAAATCCCCCCTGTCCCCTTCAGGAAAGGGGGGATGGCGATTTCCCTGCGAGGACAAAGGCGCCTCTTTTGCGAACAGAAACCTCGCGGGGCGTTTCTCATCCGGGGTTTACGGATGGAATCGAGCTACTCTCCGGCACCCCCCAGGATCAGGCGCTGGGGATCGACTTCTTCCCGCAGGATCCTAAGCTCCTCTTTGGTGGGTGCTTCGAACTCCACGGCCCGGCGCAGGTCGATTGGAAAACCTGTGGTTTCGGCAATCTGTTCCGGCGCGACCCCCGGATAGTACTCCGCCAAGTACATCTCCTTGGTTACATCATCAAATTTCATAACCCCCATGTTGGTGACCACCGCCAGGGGACCTCCCCTCCTGAACCCGGCCCTTTTTCGGGAGTCTCCGCCCGTAAGCCATCCCGGGCTGCTGAGGTAGTCAACCTTTTCAACAAACCTCCGCTTCTCATGGCTCATGAAGATCACCATGCCGAAGGCGAAGCTGAAAGCGTCGCAGGCGCCCCCCGCGCCGGGAAAGCGGTTGCGGGGCTTCCGGTATTCGCCCAGGCAGGTGGAATTGATATTTCCGAACCTGTCGATCTGGGCCGCTCCCACGAAGCCGATGGTCCGCAGCTTCGGATGGGCGAGAAGCGACAGGGCTTCGGCAAGCCCCGAATTGACCGAGGTCCCGACCATCACGCGCCCGTCGCCGACTGACATTGGAAGCTCGTCCAGTGAGGGATCGATTCCGCCGGTTTCAAAAAAAACGACCGCCCTGGGTGCGTGGATGCGCTTGGCTACAGTGGCTGCAAGCAACGACACACCGGTTCCGGCAAACAGGATGTCACCGTCTTTTGCCAGACGGCCGGCGCTTAGGGCCATGATTTCTCGAGACGTATAGTTCTCCATTTCGCCCTCCTAGCGTCTGTCAATGCCCGGCGCATACCCGATCGCCGGGTTGGCTTTAATATTCAAAAGATCTTCTATTCCAACCTTGGCCAGATATTCTTGCTGGGTCTCGAAGGGATAAACCCACTCGTCCAGATATCTCTTGAAATCATCGTCGTCTCTTGACATCTCAGCGCTGAGGCGCAGATGTTTCGAGTCGTAGTCATAGAAAAAATGACACGCGGTCGGGTGGGCCCCAAACGGCGCGCGCACAACCGCATCCACCAGGAAATGGGGAAGGCTGTTTTGGTCGGGATCACGGCGAATGTATTCAGTCGGAACGATTTCCTCACAGGTTAAAATGACAAGTTTCGAAGCCTTTGCCTCTTCCAGGTCCGCAAAAGTGAGTCCTTGTATTCGCGCAGTCCCGTCCTCGCCTACGTACTGCACATGGATCAGCGCCACGTCGGGATTGAGTGGGGGAAGCAGGACCACGTCCCCGTCCTCTTCTTTCCAGGGATTTCGCATGACCTTGAGCTTCTTGTGAGGGACCTGGCCCTTCCCCCTCACTTCGTCCGGGAAACCCATTTTCTTTACGATATCGGTTTCGAGCCCCGAGGTGGTGGCGACAAAGGGCAACCCCATAGCCCCGGCCATGAATCGAAGGATCATGTGGAAATTGGAGTAATCCTCCACCTGGAGCTTCCCGGAACAGGCGGCTTTCTTGAACCGGATGCCCGTCGGAGCAAAACGCGCGACGCCTCCGTAAGCCAGCTCCACCCGGCTCACGCATCCCGCACCTATCATGAGATCCAATCCCTGACCGTGAGAATGCACTACCAGGTAAATGTCCTTCTTGCCCTGGCGGATAATTTCCCTGCACAGGGCCATAGGGTTCCGGTTGGTCGTGAAACCGCCGAGAGTGATCTGATCGCCGTCCTTTATCAGACTCACCGCTTCCTTCAGACTCATGAACTTGCCGCTGTTTTTGAGGTGTGTGTTCGCTTCCATGGTCCTCCATCTCTCCATTGACTCAGCAGACTGTTGATCTTCAAACGAAACCGGCCGCAACGCAGCAGCCGGGTGGCAGCCGACAGACACTCATCAACGATTCGGGAATAAAATCACCTTACGCCGGCGGCCCCAGTCTTCTTCACCTTCTACATATGGACAAGGTAAGACGGGGTCAGTGCCGGACGACCGGTTCTCCAGCGCTTCACATTTGATCCCGCCAGTTGGACCTGATGTTGAACATGTGGAGCCGAACGGCAGCCTCAGCCAGTTCGGGGACCCCCGTCCGGAGACCCTTCAGAATCTCGGTGTGATCGGCTATGGAAGACAACACCAGGCCAGGATTGTCGTCGTAGTAAACCCGAGTGAGCCAGTACCAACCGGGGCTCTTCATGATGTTCGAGATGCTCCTCCTGAGCACACTGTTGTTCGCGGCCCGGTTGATGGTCCTGTGGAATTCGAAATTAAGCTTGCTGCAGGAATCCAGGTCCCCGCCGCGGTATGCTTCCTCCATCTGTCCAATATTCTTTTCAAGGCCCCCCAGCTGCTCCCGGCTGATTTGATTTGTTGCAAGATTGCCGGCAAATCCTTCCAGGCAGGCCAGGACCGTGTAAGTTTCCTGAAGCTCTTCGGCTGTGAGCTTTCGGACATGTCTCGTTTTGAATGCGTTCGTAACGACGAGCCCCTCGGACTCGAGCAGGCGAATGGCCTCTCTGATGGGAGCGCGGCTCACGCCAAACCATTTTTGCAACTCCGCCTCTGTGAGGGGGGTTCCCGGTTTCAACTCGTTGGTGAGAATGGCTTTCGAGAGGGCTCGATGGATTTGCTCCGCCAGGGATGAGGGTTTGGGTATTCCTATTGGCTCCACCTCAAAACTCCTTGTCCGTCAGTCTTCTTGGGTGTGAAGGAGACGGATAATGCGGAGATGCCGAAAAGCAGGCCGGCAGTCCGTACTCCATGCATCAGCGGCGTCCCATGTTTTCAGACGGCCGGTATGACGAATCGCTGGCGGCGATCCCGACCGGGGGCCAATAACTGTTTACGGTGCGATAAACGGCGCTGAAGGAAGGCTGAGAGGGAAAATCGTGTTACGAGTCAGGAGATAGTCATCACAAGGAGGTGCTTCAGCTCACGCTCTCTGTCGATTGTCGATTGTCGACAGTATTTTTTATATCTACCGCCGGCCACTGTCAATGCAAAAAAATCAACCATATCGAGTTTCTCTGGCTCCGCATCCGGAGGCTGATTCCCGGTAGGTAGCGGAATCCCTTCAATAATACATGGAGTAAGATCTCAATACCTCTCCTCCGTGTTAACCTTTGATATTCTCAAAGTATGCGGTTCATCTGCTGAGTGTGTGCTCCACGAGGTATGCATTGTCTCGTTGGAAGCACTCGCGCGTAATATTGGACTTCGTCCTTCGGGGCCTCCGGGAGGCAGGCCAAGCCAAGCCCCGAAATCAACACCAAAAGGATAGAAACAAGTCCCGATTTTCGTTCTTCGAATGCCAATATGAACGGTAAAATGGGCACTCGTACAGAATTGAGGGACTCCGAATTCAGGAATTCAGGGATCAAAGCCAATTCCTCAATCCCTCAATCCCTCAATCCCTCAATCCCTCAATCCTTCAATCCTTCAATCCTTCAATCCTTCAATCCCTAAAATCCATTCACCTGCCGATTCCTTTTGCATCGATTGAGCAGGAGCAGAAAAGGTGGTTCTCGAAAAGAGAGAAACGTTGAAGTATGCTCCTCCGAAGATATAATTCTGCACGTTGCACTTATTAGTGATCGAAACCACTCAAGATAAGAATATCCGTCTCTAGAACTAAAAAGATGCCAAGCGAAAAAAAATCCGCCAATCGTGCAAATAACCTCCGCAGGCTGAGGGAGGGCCTCCTCTCGTGGTTTGACGCCAACAGCCGCAAGCTTCCGTGGCGTGTGACCTATTCTCCCTACCAGGTCTGGATCTCCGAAATCATGCTCCAGCAGACTCAGGTAAAGACTATGCTGCCCTATTTTCATCGTTGGATGGCACGCTTTCCCGATGCTCCATCAATTGTGAAAGCTCCCGAGGACGAGACACTGCGGTTCTGGGAAGGGCTTGGCTACTATGCCCGCGCAAGGAATATCAGGAAGGCGGCGCAGATGATGGTTACCGAATATGGCGGTGAGGTTCCGGGCGATTTTGATTCGGTTCGAAAACTGCCCGGGATCGGACGCTACACGGCGGGTGCGATCATGAGTGTCGCCTTCAATGCAGATTACCCCGCCCCCGACGCTAACGCGGGGCGGATTTTGGCCCGGGTTTTCGATATAGCGCACCCATCCGGCTCGAAAGAGTTTGCCGAAACTGTCTGGCGCGTGGCTTCGAACATCCTGCCCCCCGGGAGGGCGCGGGATTTCAACCAGGCGCTCATGGATCTCGGGTCCATCGTGTGCCTGTCCAGTGAACCCTTGTGCGCCAGATGCCCCGTATCCTTCTGCTGCGCCGCTTTCCGGAAGGGACTCATCGCGGACCGGCCCGTAAAGGCCCGCAGGAAAACGACTGCGCAGATAGTCAGGGCGGCCGCCATTATGGTTTCGGAGGGCAGGGTCCTTATTCGAAAAAGGCCGGAAACCGGTCTTATGCCCAACTTATGGGAACTGCCGGGCGGTGAGGTTCCGGAGGGCAAGTCCCCGGAACGGGCGCTTCGGCATATATGGCTCGATGAACTTGGCATCCGGTTGGGGCCGATGGAGAGCCTGTGCGTAATAAAGCACTCCCACACATCATTTCGCGTGACGCTTTATGCATTTTGGTGTGACGGCTGCAAGCCCGCTCCCGGTAAGGCTAACAAGGCCACGCAGCTTAGGTGGGCATCAATGAATGAGCTTGAAAAACTCGCCTTTTCTTCTGCTCATCGAAGGATCATCAGGGTTGCCTTCGAAAGGCTCAGAGGGGGGCATTGAGCAGGCGCTTCATCTGAAACGTAGAACGCTGCTGTGGATGCAGAGATGCCGGTATATCGCTTGTGTGTTACTTTGGGATAGTTAATAATTAATCCATGTGGCTGGTCATTCGGACGGTATCCAGTAGATGGGAAAAGCCAGGACTCTCGGCTGGCCGGAATCAAACCGGTACCCTCAGCGCCGGCGAAGAGAGGAAGCGTCGTGGAAACAAAAGCCGGGCACTCGGCGAGTCCGATTGCTCCAGAGGTGAAAAAACCGGTACGCTCCGCAATACCGAAAATCGTCGTGGATGTTAATGATCCGGGGATGGCATCCCTTGTCGTTACTCTACGGGAAGAAGAATACCGTAAGGCCTTGCTGGTCCAGACCGTGGTGAACGTTGCACCTGAACTCGTGTCTCAAGAAGCCATAAAGGAGGCAGAGTTCGAACTGAAAGGAGAAGATCCTCCGGAGCGCTCTATTATTCCCATTTCCGAGGTGCTGCTGGACCACTTGCCTTCCGCCTATAGACGCCTTGCAATGAAGCCGTTGCCATGGCCCAGGCTGCAGTGGATCGTGCCGCTGCTGGCGTTTCTTATCGGGGTCTTGAGCAATGTCCTCTCACCTCTTGGCCTGGAGAAGGTCCCCGATCCTCGGCGGACCATTCACGTTTTCGTAAACCCGATTGTGATGCTCATTCTCTGGAACATCACGGTGGTTGGTTGTTTCATGGTATTCCATCGTCGATCCGGCGCCGCTCGATCCCCGGATCGCACATCTTCGTCACAATCCACTATAACGTCTCGACGGAAGGACCGGCAGTCGTCGGAACTCGATTTGCCGTTCTTGGCCCAAGTTGTATTGAGGCCGCTTCTGAGGCTCTGGGCGATGTTTGTGGACCCGGTTGCCGGGGAAATTGTAACGACGGCTGCTCACGCACGTGTTGCGGGCCTGTTCCTGTCCCGCTACTTCCGGGTGTATCGTCGCCCTGTAATTGCGCGGGTTGAGTCGATTGTAAACCTCTCGGCAATTTGCCTTGCCGCGGGGGCTACCGCCGGAATGTATATTCAAGCGGTCGTATGGGATTACTCCTTCTTCTGGAAAAGCACGCTGGTTGAGTCTCCCGAAGCCCGGCTGATTATTGCTAAGATTCTCTTCTGGCCTGCAGCCTTAATTCTCGGTCAAAGTTTTCCGAACGTCGAAGCAGTCGCGGCAATGGCTCAAGGTGCAGGCGTACCCGGAGCAATCTGGATTCACGTGTTAGCCATCACCGCGATGGTATATATTTTTCTCCCCCGTCTGCTGTTGATTTACCGTTCCGCCTCTGAAGCGCGCAAGTCATCCGCCGACCATGCGATCACAATTGACTTCATTTGCATCCGGGAGCAGGAAACCCCCGGGCACTCCGGCAGTTACCAGCCAGGTGAATTTTTCGAGCGATCCGGAGATGAAACTTTTCAGCAGAGGGTGACACTCGATTATTTTTCGTTGGATGCCAATGCGATGTCGGTCATGGTGTCCCTGCAGTCGGCAGTGATCGAACAGGACATCGGGAACACCAGGGCGGGTGATTTTTTCGGTGACAGTCTAACGCCGAAGAGAACCTGGTACCTGGAATGGCTCGGATTGTTAAAGGCGGGATTCGCCAACCTGCCGGAGGCTGTGCGGCCCGCACTGTACCCGATCGAGTCCGGCAGCTTTCATTCAGCGCTGGAAAGACTGTCACAATGCTCGAATCCTTTTGCCCGGGAGCTGATCGTATTGGAGTTGGCCGCTTTTGAAGCCTACTGGCCACTGACTGCAGGAGAAAAAGGATGGGCTCAAAAGGTGCGTGATCTGACTAAAAGCACGCCTTCACTTTCCAGTGAATTGCTGGCCCGGTCATTAGAGAATGCCTCGCACCAGCTTGGTTTGCCTGAAAACAAAGGATCTCTTCTTCGATCCGAACTTCACAGTGTGAACAGATCGCTCTCCGGCTATTGGAAAAACATTGCCATAATCGCAGGGGTCGGCACGGTAGCAGGAGCCCTGACATTTGGCATTGCCGCGCCGATTATCGGAGGCCTGATCGGTCATTCAATGGGTCTTGCCGGCGCGGCTGCCGTTAAGGCAGGACTGGCTGCGATGGGCGGCGGAGCCATCGCATGCGGGGGAATGGGGGTAGCCGGGGGTACCGCAGTGATCTTTGGAGGGGGCGCTTTGCTTGGGATGGGAGTTGGTGACTCGGTTGCAGCAACGATGAATCCTGCGAGCGTTCTGATCCAGGCCGTGAAGATAGAGGTTTTTCTAAGATGTGTCGTCGCCGGACACGAAAACGCAAACCAGGTCGTCAAAGATGTGCTCTGCCAACTCCAAACCTCGATCACGAACATGGACGACGAGCTTAAAAGTGTTCGCCTGAATCCGGATACCGAGAAAGAACGTATTGCTGAACGAGAGGAGATCATCAAAATCCTTGGAACGTGCTCAAAGCGCTGTGCCGTTTGGGCGAAAGAAAGAGGCCTCCTGTCTCCAACAGACTATGAAACCGTTTAAGATATTTAAGCTGAATAAGCCTCAGCACATAACGGCCATTTTCATTCCATTAAGTCGCCGTTCTTGGAAAAACCGAGGTGGACCAGCCTGCAAATCCGGCAAAGAGCGTAACTGTCAGGTAGACTCAACCTCTGTGCTTAACTGCCCGCCTTGAGCCCTCGGAGGCGCAGCACTTGCCGCCGGCGTGGATATAAACCAGACTGCCGCCCTTTATCCGGTTGATAACCGATTCTGCCACTTCGGCCGGGATGGCTGGACACCCCAGGCTTCGCCCCAGTCGGCCGCCGTTCAGCCTAACCGAACGCATGCTGACGTAATTGGCCCCATGCATCACGATCCCGCGTCTGAGCGCGTTGTCATTGACCCCTTTTTGAAGCCCATGAAGCTGGAGCGCGGTTCCGTGTTTTCCGGAATATTTTTGGCCCGTGACGAAGAATCCACGGCAGCTCCGGCATGATCCGCGCCGGTTTGAAAACGCGGTCGTATACGCCCAGCCTGAATTCTTGCCATGTGAGACAAGGTATTTTTCAACTCTACCCGTCTTAATGTCTATCAGGTACATTCTTTTCACATTCGAAGGTTTGCTGTAATCGATAATGGTTAGGTAACGCTTGTTTCTGATTGCTTTCCGGTAAGACCGCAAGTGGACCAAAACACTCGAGAATGCGTCATTGTAGCTGATAGCTCCCTTGTGCACGGTTTTTTTATGGACCGGAAGTCTCCCGAACTTTGTATTGGAAGAATGGCCGCCACAATCAGCATGCCACGGAAGTAGCACTAGGAAAAGAGCGATAACTCCGGCAAAAAGAAATCGAGGATCGGCCGGAGGAAACGATTGAAAGTTTCCTGCCGCGCTTGACCCCTTATGTTTTCGCGTTACCGGGAAAAGAGTAAACATGAGAATCTCTGCTCCATCAAAATCTGATGACCTTCCTTCACCGGTAGGACTATACAACAAAGCGAATTGGGTTCGCAACATCGCCGTTTTGACGTGCTTTCATCGCCCCCGAATCGGCGGCCATTCCCTGCCGGGTCCGATTGCCGGTTACCGGAGACAATGGATGTATCACTTGCAGGTCCGATCGGGAAAGCCTAAGGTTTTGCGGGCCCCTGGGGGTCGTTTTAGTATTTCTCGGGGCGGAATCCGACCCCAAAATGCGGATCGGATGCATCGCCCCTGACTTGTTGCATTATTTCAGTTGAATGCTATTTTGTAGTATGTGCATTAAAAAGAAATTTAAGAACGGAGCGCCAGTGCGGTTTTTGTTTCCTTTTAGGACTGAGTTCGGAACTGATTTTCAATAAGCTGTCCACAGCGAGACAATTTATTGCTTTTTGTAGACAAGACCAGCAACCAATACGTCTGATAAGGTGAAAAAAGAGTTACGAAGTTGATCCAGTTATCTGTGCACCTGTCCCATGCCGGTTTAAGGAGCAAAGCTTATGAAGAAATTAATTAAAGCCTTTTCGGTGGTCCTGGTAGTGGCTGCTGTGTTGATGCTGCTGGCATCTCCAGGGTATGCATTCAGAGGTGGCGGTGGCGGTGGATTTCACGGCGGTGGTGGATTTCATGGTGGCGGTGGATTCCACGGTGGCCACGGATTTCACGGAGGCCATGGATTTCGCGGAGGGTATGGATTTCGAGGGGGATATGGATTTCGCGGAGGGCCCTGGTGGTGGGGCGCTGGGGCATGGCCATATTACGCGGGCGCCTGGGGTTACCCCTACTATGGTTACCCCGGCTATGGTTACGCCTACTATGGCTACCCCTCCTATGGTTATTCGTACTATACGGGTTACCGGCGTGAGGTAGTCGAACGGCAACCACAGGCTGCGCCACGCCAACCGGCTCCTGCGTATAGGCAGGACCGCAACTAGATTGGTTCCGGCCCCCTGCCTCGGAGTTGATAAAATTCGAGGCAGGGCCGCCTGCAGTTATTCCAGGACGATAGAAACATGCCGATCAGGCACGGACAATTAGAAAAGATCGGGCTATGCCTTTTGGCAGTATTCTGGCGCGCAAAGCGTTCGAGGAGCGCGTGCTCGCTCGCGGCGAGTATCGCAAAAGGGATTTGCCTTGGCCTGATGGCCGTCAGTTTCAACCTCCACCAGGTTGCCGCTGCGGAGAATAACGCCCAATTCCCCAACCCGGTCAGCTTATTGTCTGCGAGTCAGGCCGCAGGGACCCGCCTGACTGTTAAGACGCAACCTGCCGTGGCGCCTCACCCTGAACGGGCGAACTTCGGAGGGGAGCATAAGTCCGACCAAACCCGGCACATGGCAGACTGGGTCATGGACTCAGGCGATAATCGCGGCATGCCGTTCGCGATCATAGACAAGATGGACGCCAAAGTCTTTGTATTCGATGCCCAAGGGCGACTTCGCGGCGCTGCCCCAGCCCTGCTGGGGCTCACACGGGGTGATTACGACGTCCCCGGTATCGGTGACCGGAAATTGTCGGACATTCGCCCTGAGGAGCGCGCCACACCGGCGGGCCGCTTCGTGGCCTCGCTGGGCTACAATTTCAAGGGAAAAGACGTCCTTTGGGTAGACCGCAAAAATGCTGTTTCTCTGCACCGGGTGATTACGAACAATCCCAAGGAGCGCCGCCTGGAGCGCCTGGCCTCCCCAAAGCCGCTCGAAAGGCGTATTTCCTATGGTTGCATCAATGTTCCTGCAAAGTTCTTTGATAACGTCGTAAAACCGGCTTTTACCGGAAGGAGCGGCATAGTCTATGTGCTGCCGGAAACCCTGTCGATCAGCGAAATCTTCAAGTCATACTATGACGTCGAGTTGGGTCGGGGAAGAGGCACAACTGCGAATCTTTACGAGCATACAAGGCCAAGATTTCAGTAGCAGGGTCTCAGATTTGGCCGCCATATATACATCGAAAAAGGACGTAGTTTCAGTTCAAAAAATGTAGCATTAATCTCTCTTTTGTCGGGCCGCATCGAAACCGGCTATGCCCCATCCCCGCCTTACTGCATGCTTCGTTTTAGTGGAAACGCCCCGGTTTTGTTTTTTCCTGCCCGCTACTCCCCGCTTAGAAGAGTTTTGGCTTTTTGGTTTTGAGTTACTAAAAACTGACAACTGGTAACTAAAAACTCTTCAGCCTCCCCGCTCCCCTTACAACCATTGCGCCAGCTCGACTGTAATATCCTCCGGTCCGCAAAGGTATACCAGCTTTCGATTATTGAACTCCATGATTTCGTTTCGAATCTTCACGCCATTGGCGGCAAGTCTTTCAACTTCCGACTCGATGTCTTCTACGGCAAAGCTTGGCGAAGGGATCACCCCTTCCGAGGCCAGGACCGTAATCGATTTAGCCGAAGGTATTCGCAAGTCGCTTGAGATGACGGAATTGGAAAAACGTCTCTGCGCTCTGGAAGAAAAAGCGATAGGGAGTTTTTAGTTTTGAGTAAGAACTGAAGTTTGTGGTACGTATGGCATGATTTCGCAGATCCGTAGCGCTGGGGCCGAACTCAAAACTAAAAACTGCTTTCGAGGAACTATGGCTGGTTCAAGAAGCTATCGGGATTTGGTGGTCTGGAAGAAATCCATGGACTTGGCTGAGAACATCTATTCCTGTACGCGCACCTTTCCCCGCGAAGATATGTATGGCATGATTTCGCAAATGCGCAGGGCTGGGGCATCCGTACCCTCCAATATCGCCGAAGGTCAGGCCAGGAACAATTCAGGGGAATTCCGCCAGTTTCCTGGAATAGCCGGAGGATCGGTTGCGGAACTGGAGACCTGGATTATGCTATGTGAACGGTGAGTTGAGGACAGATGGGCAGAGTTGGGGACATTCCCACCCCAACTAAAAACTGTTTTTAACTAAAAACTAAAAACTGAAAACTAAAAACTCCAAAGGATTTCCTGTTGGCAATATCTGAACGCAAACAATACACCATGAAGCTTGGCGGCAAAACCCTGGAGCTGGGCCGCCGCCCGCTCATCATGGGTATTCTCAATGTTACGACCGATTCTTTTTCTGATGGAGGCCGGTTCGCCGACTATGACCGGGCGCTGGCCCGAGCCTTCGAGCTTATCTCGGCGGGCGCGGACATCCTGGATGTGGGGGGCGAATCGACAAGGCCCGGTTCGGACCCCGTGCCGCTCGCGGTGGAGATCGAGCGGGTTACTCCCATTATCCGTGCAGTGCGTGAAAGCAGCGACATTGCGATATCGATAGATACGACCAAGTCCGCAGTGGCCCTCCAGGCGCTTTCGGCGGGCGCCGATATAATCAACGACATCAGTTCGCTGCAATTCGACCCCGGTATGGTTCGGGTCGTCGCTGAATCGGGAGCGCCGCTCATCCTTATGCACATGCTGGGCACCCCTCGTACCATGCAGATCAATCCGGTTTACGAAAGCGTAATCTCCGAGATAATAGAATTTCTGGAAGAACGGATGCGGTTTGCCGCCAGAAACGGTGTAGAGCGCAACCAGATAATAATTGATCCGGGCATAGGTTTTGGCAAGACAGTTGCACACAACCTCCACATAATAAGAAACCTGGATACCTTTTCATGCATGGATCGCCCTATACTGCTTGCGGTCTCGCGCAAGAGATTTATCGGCTCGGTTATTGGCCGCACAGAGGGTGAAAGGGAGGTGGGGACCGCTATCGCGAATGCTTTTGGTATTGCGGCCGGAGCCCATATCCTCAGGGTGCACGATGTTGCTTTTCATAGTGAAGCGATTCGAATGGCCGAAGCTGTGCGAAACGGTTATGCTCCCCAAAACTGAGAAATCCTTGAGTAAGTGACGTGATTTCCCTTGAATCCCCTTTTTGGGGGGTGTTATGGAGGATATATGGGAAAGCTTTTCGGGACAGACGGAATCAGGGGCATTGCAAACGTCCATCCAATGACAACGGACCTTGCGATGAAGGTCGGGCTTAGCACGGCCTATATTTTCAAAAGAAACCACCGCCGTCCAAAGATCATCATCGGAAAAGATACTCGCCTTTCAGGTTACATGATCGAGAATGCCATCACTTCAGGAATCTGCTCCATGGGTGTCGATGTGCTTCTGGTCGGACCGCTGCCTACTCCCGGCATAGCGTTCATTACGTGCAGCATGCGCGCAGACGCGGGCATAGTCATTTCCGCCTCGCATAACCCTTACGAGTATAACGGCATCAAGATATTCGGAAACGACGGTTACAAACTCCCCGACGATACCGAAAAATACATGGAAGATCTTATCCTGAGCGGCGAAATAGAAAGGCTGCCCAAACCCTCGGCATCCGAAATCGGCCGGGCGCGGCGCATAGACGATGCTCAGGGGCGCTATATCGTCTATCTCAAAAACACCTTTCCAAGGGACCTCACCCTGGAGGGGCTAAAAATTGTAATCGACTGCGCTCACGGGGCCGCATACCGGGTTGCGCCGACTGTTTTTGAAGAGCTCGGGGCCGAAGTGATCCTTATTGGAGACAGACCCAACGGCAAAAACATAAACAAGAACTGCGGCGCTCTTTATCCCGAGTTTATGGCCTCGGTTGTTCGCGAGAACGGAGCCAACGTGGGTCTTGCCCTTGACGGCGACGCGGACCGGTTGATTCTGGCCGATGAAAAAGGCGAAATACTCGATGGCGATCAGATCCTGGTCATTTGCGCCAAGCACCTCATTGAGCGCAATACGCTGAGAGACAAGACCGTTGTCGCAACGGTCATGAGCAATCTGGGTTTCGAGGTAGCCCTGCGCAGGATGGGCGGGCGCCTTGTAAGGACGCCGGTCGGCGACAGGTACGTAGTGGAGAATATGCGCCAGAATGGGTACAACCTCGGAGGCGAACAGTCCGGGCATATGGTCTTTCTCGATCACGGCACGACAGGTGACGGTGTGCTCTCGGCGCTCCAGGTGCTTGCCGTTATGCTTCGGGAGGGGCGCCCTCTGTCCGAACTCAAGAAAATCATGGATCACTACCCGCAAAAGCTGGTAAATGTTCCGGTCGGGGGCAAAAAACTTATGAACGCGGTCCCTGAGATAGCGAAGCTCCAGCATGACCTGGAACAGCGGCTGGGTGAGGAAGGCCGGATGGTGATTCGCCCCTCGGGGACAGAGCCGGTGATCCGTGTAATGGTCGAAGGGGCCAACCGTGAGATCATAGAGGAAGTCGCATACGCTATGGCCTCGTGCATCGAGAAACACATGGGCTGAAAGGATGTCCGTAACAGTCATTCCTGGCGCTCCGGGACACCCTGAAACCATGAAAAGACCCGTAGGATGGGTGGAGACCCGTAGGATGGGTGGAGCGAAGCGCAACCCATCAGTCTTTTCGAAGCAGCTTTTCACGTCCCTGAGGGACACCCTGAAACCATGAAAAGGCGTGTAGGGTGGGCTAAGCGCAGCGAAGCCCACCGAAACTTGTCGAGACAGGATTAACAACACGATCAACGCCGAGGATTAGCTCCTGTTTTGCCTTTGGCCCGTTGTTTTCCTGTTAATCCTGTAAATCCTGTCAAAGGTCTTTTTCAAAACAGCGAAAAGGGGAACCGGCAGTGAACACGGAACCGGAAAAGAGCGAAGAAAGCTCGGCTTTCGCTGAGCAATGGAGTGTTCGATGCTCCTGGCGATAGATATCGGCAATACCAACACCGTGCTCGGCCTTTTCGAAGACGGCAGCCTGGTGCATGACTGGCGCATTCGCACGGAAGTCAACATCACTATCGACGAATACGCGATAATTCTAAGAAGCCTGTTTGCGGTGCATGAAATTCCCCTGGACAGCGTAAATGACGTGATCATTTCGTGTGTTGTCCCGCCTGTTTTGAATTCTGCCGAACGGTTTTGCCAGAGGTACTTTCGAACCGCTCCTCTGGTGGTGGGGCCTGGAATTAGAACGGGCATGCCGATCCTCTACGACAATCCAAAGGAAGTCGGGGCGGACAGGATCGTAAACGCCGTGGCGGCCTACGATCAGCGGAAAAACTCGGTAATTGTGGTCGATTTTGGGACGGCGACAACCTTCGATTATGTTTCTGAGCGTGGCGAATACATGGGTGGGGTCATCAGCCCCGGAATCATGATTTCGTGCGAAGCCCTTTTCCAGAAGGCCTCCAAGCTCCCCAGGGTAGAGATATTCGCCCGCCCGCCTTCTATAATGGCCAAGAATACCATTGCTTCGATGAACGCGGGAATCGTATACGGCTACGCGGGTCTGGTCGAGGGAATCATCTCTCGAATGAAAAGGGAGGTAAACCGCGAAGTTTACGTGGTCGCGACCGGCGGTCTGGCCCCGCTTATCGCCAGCGAATGTCCTATCATAGATGCGGTTGACGATTACCTCACCCTCAATGGCCTGAGAATAATTTTCGATATGAACAAAAAGCCGGCGTGATCCATAGATGAGCAGCAAACCAGGATACCAGGGCCTTACTCCGGGAAGTTCGATCGCGCTCGTGGCGCCGTCGAGTCCCTTTGAAGCCGATTCGTACGAAAAGGGCGTGCAAATCCTCCGGTCGGCCGGGTACGAAGTGGTTCCCGGAAAGAATATTTTCAAAAAGGATGGATATCTTGCCGGAACGGATGTGGAGCGGCTCCAGGACTTGACGGAAGCCGTTCTCGATCCGAAGATCGAGGCGATCATCTGCATACGGGGCGGTTACGGCAGCGGACGGCTCCTGCCCCGAATTCCGTTTTCCACCTTCCGCCTGAACCCGAAACTTTTCATCGGGCACAGCGACATCACTTTCCTGCATCTTGGGCTGATGAGCCGGGCCGGGTGGACCACTTTCCACGGTCCCAACCTCATCGGCATGAGCGAGGCGCCCGGCAGCGTCCTTGAGGTGCTCTCGGGAAAGGCGTCATATCAATGGGCACTGGAGCCGGGACAGGTCCTAAGGCCAGGCGCCGCCGAAGGCCGTGTCCTGGGGGGAAACCTGAGCTGCCTCGCCCACCTGGTGGGAACACCTTATATGCCGGACATGACCGGTGCGCTGCTGCTGATCGAAGACTGCGGAGAAGCCCTCTACCGGCTCGACCGGATGATGAATCACCTCAAGCTGGCCAGAATACTGCCTTCGATCGGTGCAATTCTTCTGGGTGAGTTTACGAGCTGCGCTGAAAACAATGATATTTGCCGGATGGTAATGGATCATGTGCGCGAATATGATTTTCCTGTCGTACACGGTTTGCCCTTCGGCCATGGCAGCCGCAATGAGGTGATTCCGTTCGGCGCGCCCTTTGTGCTGGATACAAATGAAGGTTTGCTCGGAATACTCAAAACTCCGGTTGCACGCTGATTCAGAATCTCTTCTGGATACCGAATTCAAGGCGGCCATTTGTCGAGGCGTCTTTCCCGGGGCTTCTCTTCTCATTTCGCACGGCCTGACGCCGATTTTTGAGCGGACGTGGGGAAGCGTGGAATCTGACGGAGCTGCCGTAACCCCATCCACTCGCTTCGATCTTGCTTCCTTGACAAAACCCCTGGTTACCGCCCCCCTTTGCATGGCTGCAATTCAACGGGGGGTCCTCAACATTGACGACCCCCTTTGCCGGTTTTTTCCGGGTTCAGTCCCCGGGGACAAAGAGGAAATCACGGTGCGGCGCCTGCTCTCTCATAGCTCCGGGCTTCCGGCATACAGACCTTTTTATACCGAACTGATCAAACTGCCGTCCGAAGCCAGGCGGAACGCGCTTTTGTCAATGATTTTGCAAACGCCCCTCGATGCTCCTCCCGGCAAGGCGGCCAATTACAGCGACCCCGGGTTCATGCTGCTGGGGCTGATTCTCGAACGGCAAATGGGTGAGAGGCTCGACAGCCTTGCCCGCGATTTTCTGTTCGCCGGGCTCCGAATAGATCAACTTCATTTTTGTCCAATCAAATCAGAAGGTGTTATAAAGGAGAACGGTCCGGCATCGGGCATCGAGTTTGCGGCCACCCAGATTTGCAGTTGGAGAAACCGGCTGCTTTTCGGCGAAGTCGATGATGAAAATGCCTGGACTCTCAACGGAGTGGCGGGGCATGCGGGGCTCTTCGGGACGGCCAGGGGGGTCTTTGAGCTGCTTTCCTTCCTCTTGAACATCTATGAAGGTAATCTGACCGACCCGCTCTGGCCCCGGGACCTCGTGCGGCTTTTCTGGACCCGGACTGAAATCTCCGGAGGTTTGAGCGACTGGTGTCTGGGTTACGACACCCCGAGCCGGAAGGGTTACTCGAGCGCCGGGCAGCATTTTTCAAGCAACACCATCGGGCACCTCGGATTTACCGGGGTCTCTTTCTGGGTGGACCTGGAAAAACGGATCATGGTAATTCTTCTCACCAATCGTGTTCATCCAACACGGCAAAACGATGAAATCAGGCAGTTACGGCCGGTCTTGCACGATATCATTATGGAAGCGCTCGTTCATGGAAAATGACGGAATAAAGAAAATATACCTGGTGGGGATCGGTGGAATCGCCATGGGGACCCTGGCGACGATGCTCAAACAGAGCGGCTTTGAGGTGGCCGGATCTGACCGGAACCTCTATCCTCCAATGAGTACGCATCTGCGGACCCTGGGTATTCCGCTCTATGAGGGGTTCTCGCCGGAAAACCCTCAGAAGTTCGATCCCGATCTGTTTATCATGGGCAACGTCATACGGCGTGAAAATCCCGAAGCCCAATTCGTCATGGCGCAGGACCGGCCATGTCTGTCGATGCCCCAGGCAATTTCCCGGCTTTTTCTCCCGGGGCGAAGGAGCATGGTTGTAGCAGGGACTCATGGAAAGAGCACGGTCTCCTCTCTTCTCGCATGGGTGCTCGAGCGTGGGGGAATGGACCCCGCAGCCTTTATCGGGGCCTTCATCAAGGATTGGGGCAGGAGCTACCGGCTGGGCGCGGGCGAATACATGGTGCTGGAAGGCGATGAATACGATACGGCCTTCTTCGATAAAGGACCTAAATTCCTACATTATCAGCCCTATATCGGGGTAATCACAGGCATCGAGTTCGATCATGCGGACATCTTCGCCGACCTCGAGGCTGTCTTGAAGGCGTTCAGGGACTTTGTCCGAATAATCCCGGAGCGCGGATACCTTATTCTCAACGCCGACGACCCTAACTGCTCCGGGCTAGCCTCCGAATGCAAGGGGCAGGTGATCACCTACGGCCGCTCTCACCGCGCGGACTGGCATATCAAGTGGGTTGATTTCCAGCAGGGCGAGGTCTCCTTTCGGCTTCGCAGCCCCAGGACGTTCCGGGAAGAGACCTTTCGGTCCAAACTGCCGGGAAGGCACAATGTCTGGAACCTCGCAGCCGTAATCGCGGCCGCAAGCATTGCCGGAATGTCTATGGAGAGCATCCAGGAGGCGGTTCTGGCTTTCAATGGAGTAAAGCGGCGCCAGGACGTCATAGGTGAGTTCGGAGGGGTTCTCGTAATTGACGATTTCGCTCATCATCCGACCGCTGTGCATGAAACGCTGCTGGCTCTAAAGCTCTACCATCCCAAACGCCGTCTGATCGCCGCCTTTGAGCCCAGGAGCAACTCGAGCAGGCGAAATGTATTCCAGGATCTCTACTCGCAGGCATTTTCCGCTGCGGACATCATCTGTATCAAACAGCCCCCGGGGATGGAGGCCGTTCCCGAATCCGAACGCCTCGACGCGCAACGGCTCGTAGATGATATCTGCAGGCGGGAAAAGGATGCGCGCTTTTTCCCGACTACCGATGAGCTGCTGGGATTTCTACTTGGGTCGGCCCGGCCGGGCGACCTGATCGTGTGCATGAGCAACGGGAGCTTCGACGGGCTTACGAATAGGCTGGCTGCTGATCTTGTGCGCGACTGAGAAGAACCCGGAGCAGACCCGTAGGATGGGTGGAGACCCGTAGTATGGGTGGAGACCCGTAGGATGGGTGGATCGAAGCGCAACCCATCAAGTCTTTTCGGAGCAGTAATTCATGTCCCATTGGGACTTCTTCGCGTTCTTCGCGTCTTCGCGTGGAAAACTGTCTTTTCGGCGCAGGAAGCGGGTAGCAGGAAGCAGGAAGCAAGAAGCAAGAAGCAAGAATCAAAGAACTCCTCGCTCCTCGCTCCTCGCTCCCCGCTCCGGGATTTAACTTATGTCACGAATTCTACTACATATTTGCTGCGGTCCTTGCGCAATCCATCCTCTGGAGGTTCTGCGCGGCGAGAATTTCGCCGTACACGGATTTTTCTATAATCCACACATTCAACCTTACCAGGAATTCGAAAAACGGCTCAAAACGCTTCAACTCTACGCGCAAAACGAGAATCTGCCGCTGATCGTCAGGACTGACTACGATCCGCAGACTTTTTTCCGGCAGGTTGCGTTTCGTGAGACCAGTCGCTGCCTCTACTGCTATTCTCTGAGGCTGAACGCGGCGGCAAGTCTGGCCAAAAGGAGCCGCTTCGACGCTTTCACTACCACGCTTCTCTACAGCAAGCGCCAGCAGCACCAGTTGATAGTATCCATTGCCGAAGAAGCCTCCGTAAAACATGGCATCCCTTTTTTCTACAGGGATTTCAGGTCCGGATGGAGGGAGGGACAGCAGAGGGCAAAGGCGCTCGGAATGTATAGACAGCAGTATTGTGGATGCATATACTCCGAGATGGAAAGATTCTGCGCAAAGGCCGCCGGGCGTAAAGAAGGTGGCGTTGCCGCATTACCCGAATTAGACGAGGACGCCATTTCGATATGACAGGACCGGACCCCGACAGGCCAGACGTTCGTAAGACAGGTGCAATTGAAGAGCTTCAACCCAGCGGGATTCTGGTCGATGAAAACGGCGACTGGTTTCACTACGGGAACAAGATTTTTCGGTCCGAAATCCTGGAAACCCTCTATTCAAAACTGGACCGGACGCCTACCGGCCAATTTGTCCTGGCAGATCCGATGGGACCTTGCCCGATCGATGTAGCGGATACTCCCTTCGTGGTTTCGAGGGTAGACATCGACACGGATGGGCCGGGCAGGGAGCGGATATTAATTTGTATGAAAAATATTCCTCGCTCCGAAGTCCTCGACCTCGATACCCTGGCAGTCGGAAGGGACAACATTCTCTATTGCAAAGTGCTGCAGGGGCGCTTTTTGGCCAGATTCTCCCGCCCTGCCTATTACCAGCTCGCCGAGTTCGTACGTGAAGATGATGGAGGGCAAGACTTTTATATCGAGCTCAGTGGGAAAAAATACCCCATATCAGAGTTGAAATAATTATCTTGTTGTTCGCCGTCGGCTGCCTGTGTGTCAAAAAAACTGCCCGGACACTGTGTCAAAATTCCAGTGCCGGGCTGCTGAAGGCTGCGTCAATTAAATAACGCTTTTTAAACTATTTCGTCGAGCATTTTCCCCGCTATTTCATCGGGTTTGATCTGGTACGTTCCGCTGTTCAACTGGTTTACGATCTGCTGGACCTTTTCGGTGCGGATTTCCTCGGGCCCCGAGGCCGCTTTTTGCGCCTGAGCCATGTCCTGGTAATCCTTCGAGAGTTGCACACGGTCCGAAGAAGCGCCGTTTCCAATCGCGGCTTTCTCTTCCGTGGCAGGTTTTGCTGTTGTTGCCGTGGTACTCTGCACGGCATCTGTCAAATATGGCGGAATTGTCTTTATGTTCATATGTTTCCTTCCGTTACCGGTCCGTCGTCAACCACGGATTTGTTTCCTGCCGGTCCAGAATCATCCTGTTTGGGGCACATCTTTTCCAAGACCTGACTGGTCACTCGATCCATCATAAGTCTGTTCTTGCCTTCTCCTGAGATTGACACTTTCTCCCCGCTGCCCGCTTCCCGGTCGGCTTTTGCTGTAAGATTCGACCGTTGCAACTGTCGAGTATAGGTGCGCAAAACGCTTTGGACCCGATAGTTGGTTATAACCATTACATGTTCCTCCAGCCATTATATCGGCAACAAGTAATTAATTCTTGAGGAAAAAGCGCCCGGCAACAGAAATATAGACGGCATCGATCATAGTTGCGCAATCCCTCACTGCCCGCTGCCCGGGCGAATCCAGCTCCCGTCTGGCATCGAACTTGCTTCCCTTTGAGTCGGCGGGAACATTCGGATACTTGAAGCATTTCCAGGAGCACTGTATGGAAAAGGTCAACTGCACTCTTTGCCGCTTCTTCTTCATAACCTGGGTAACGGGGGCCCCTTACGGTTGCTCGGCGTGGAGTATCAAGACGCGTTTGCACCCCAGTGGTGCCGTCTACGCTTCATCGGGCATCGAGTGCCAGCTCTTCAAGCCCAAAACCAGGGTGGATACGGGTTTGAAGGGTCGTAAGTAAACATGAGAGATACGGAGATCAGGTGATGAGATACGCTGATGACGCGCAGCAGCCGGGGAACAAATCAGCCGAACCCGGGAAAAATGTGCCTGCAGAGGCTGCAAGAATTTCCGGTAACGGCATCAGAGAGGCCGTTGAGGACAAGGAATCGGCAATAAAGATGCGCGATCTGCTGAAGCGCTCGGTGGTTGCCCTTTCGGCCCTGGCAAGCAACGAGAGCGCGGCTGTATGCGAGAGGCTCGCCCATTTCAAGAACTCGGTCCAGAAAGCAACTGCAATCGAGGAGATGGAAGAAAGCCTGCGCGCCCTAAGAGACACGATAGGAAAAAGCGAACAATTGCTCGCCGGCGACACTGTCGACAAGCGTGGGGAGCAGGCGCCGGCAGGCGTTTCGAATATCCACTGCAAAGAGCTCCAGTCGATTTTTGTCAGCTTGATCGCCGAATTTGACCAGGACTTCGGTGAAGATTACTCACTGCGTCTGGCAAAACTGCGGCAAAAAATCGAGCAAAGCTTCCAGATCGAAGATATCGTAGGGCTCAAGGATGATATCATCGCTCTCATCCAGGCCTACAACCAGATGATAAATGAGGAACGGAGCCTTGTCACCGAGTTCATATCGGAGATTGGCGCAGGCCTGTTGGAGGTCGAGCGCCAGTACCTGGATTCGATCACTCAGACGGGGCAGAGCCAAAGCGAAAATACAAAGTTCAACAGGTTCCTCGAAAATCATGTGGAAGACATGAAAAAATCGGCGCAGCTCAGCACCACGCTCGCCGAGTTCAGGGGCCTCGTCATGTCCAGGCTTGCCACCATACGGACGGCCCTGGAGGAGAAGCGCCGCTCTGAGGTGATCCGCCAGGAAAGACTCAGCGAGGAGATGGAATCTCTGAATGAAAACCTGAGCAGGATGAAAAAAGAAGTAGACCAGGTTCATGAGAAGCGCAAGGCGCTCGAAAAGGAAGTACTGGTCGATCCTTTGACAGGTATAGCTAACCGGCGTGCTTTGAGGGAACGCCTCAAGAACGAATTGCACCGCTTCCAGCGGTATCGACAGTTTTTTTCGATTCTCCTGTTTGACATCGACAATTTCAAGGCGATAAACGACCAATACGGCCACTGGGCTGGAGATAGATGCCTCAAGGAGATCATAAAACGCGTCAGGGCCATTCTCCGCGAAACTGATTTTATCGCCCGTTGGGGTGGAGACGAATTCGTCCTGATCTTTCCCGGTACCGACCTGGAGAGCGCGGGTGCGGTTGCCGAAAGACTGCGCAAATTAATCCAGAACACCCGGTTCGTTTACCACAAGCAGGAAATCAGCCTTACCGTGAGCTGCGGCGTTACTGAAATTACTGAGTCTGATTCAAATCAGGAAACGATCTTCAACCGTGTCGACAAAGCCATGTACAAAGCGAAGAAGAATGGCAGGAACAGGGTGACTATCGTCTAAACTAAACAGCCGGGGGCAGGGAGCAAAAGCTCCCCGCCTCCTGCCTTCCCATGCCTGGCTCTGACTATACCATCATGATTTCTCCGCGATCTCTGCATTGCTAACATGCAAATTCTTGAAATTTTGGCAAGCATACGGGCTGAGCTTATGTTTTTTCTCTGCGTTTTTCTCAGCGGTCTCAGCGTTCTCAGCGGTGAATAGCTCTTGGTTTTTTGGTTGGCCCGAGGCTGCGCTGCATTCTCTACGATAATCCGTTCGATCATTTTACCGCCCGTTAGGCGGGGAAGGAATCGCCTTCAGCCTTTTCCTGTTGTGAAAATCATTTTCGCTTTGTAGAATGCAGTTATCACACAAACTGAAGGGTGAATTATGAAAAAGATAATCGTTGTGCTCGCGGTTCTGTTCTTTGCGGCGCCGGCGCTGGCTCAAGACTTACAAGGTTATGGACTTTTACAGCCTTACCAAATTTATCAATTCGACCAATCTCTTCAATCTTCTCAAGCTGACCAATCCATAAGATATTACCAGCCTTACCAGTTTGAACAGCCTCAGCCTCAGCCTTCTAAGCCAAAAGCCTCGAAACGCGTCCACGCGCATATCGGCGCGGATTTGCCCGACCAGCCGGCCGATACGAAGTAAGGCCCCGCAGCGGTGAATACGCGATATTGAAATAAATTCCTTCGGGCGCTCATAATCCTCTCACGGCGCCCGTTTCCTTCTGCAGCATCGTTTCACAGCGCAAAACAACATCGATCGAGTCCTTAAACAAAGAGGCCTGCCCGATTGCCGCTAACTCAGGACAAACATCCGTCCTTGCGGCCCCTTACGAGTTTCGGGTTGGGGCTGTGCGGATGCCTTTGATCAGCGAGATGTCGCCGTTGCCCCGCCCCCGTTCGACGTTAACCAATTGATTATTAAAGCGGAAAACATTGCTGAGATGCCTTTAAACGCCTGGTCCGGATCGAGAGTTCTGAAATTGTATCCGGCAGAGAAGTCACCTTGACAGGTTTTCAGGCAGGTCTTAGGAAACGTTGCAGAGCATTATGATCTCTGTACGTGGATTCTCTCCGGGTTATCAACGCCCTGAGCCAATGGGCATTAATCGAGCGATATACATAAGGGCCTCAGACTGATTCAAAAAACTGGTTGGCATTTTCCTCTTACACCTTTTTAGGGTTGTGTTTTTATGAACCCTATTTTGGAGAAAGCGGCGAAAAACCATGGCGAAGAAAGAAAAAGTTGCTAAAAAGAGTGACGGCAAACCTTATGTCATTTTCGTCCTTCAAGGCGGGGGAGCGCTGGGTGCGTATCAAATAGGCGCATACGAGGCGTTGCATGAGGCAAACTATCTGCCGGATCGCGGGAACGTCTATCGGGGCCATCAATGCAGCCGTGATCGTCGGTAACCGTCCGGAAGAACGCCTGAGCAAGCTGGAAGAACTGTGGAACGAGATCTCATGGCCTGACGATTGGAGAGGGCAGTTAGTCGGGGAAATCCGCAGGCTCTACAACGTGGGAAGCAATATGGAAGCGCTCCTTTTCGGACAGCCGAACTTCTTTGTCCCTCGCTTCCCGGCCCCGTTTTTTGTGCCTGCAGGATCACCCGGGGCCACCAGTTTTTACGATACCTCTCCGCTGCGGAGCACGTTGGGTCGATTAGTGAACTTCGATATCATCAATTCCGGGAAAATCCGTTTGAGTCTCGGAACGACACGGGTGAGGACTGGAGAAATGTTGTTTTTCGACCATACTACTGACGGGGGGTTGACGCCTGAGCATGTGATGGCGAGTGGTTCTCTGCCGCCCGGCTTTCCAGCCGAACAGGTCGACGACGAACTTTACTGGGATGGCGGTTGCGTCTCTAACACTCCCTTGCAGGCTGTCCTCGAAGACGAACCGGAAGGGAGCCTCCTGATTTTCATGATCGATTTGTGGGATGCCCGGGGACCGGCCCCGCAGACGATGGATGAGGTGCTCTGGCGTAAAAAGCAGATCCAGTATGCGAGCCGCACGGCCCACCATATTGAAGCAACCGCGAAAAGGCGGAACCTGCGCCACTCTCTGCGCCTGCTGGCAAGCCATCTCCCTGCCCAGGCGCTTGGCAAGCCCGAGGTTCAGAAAGCTCTCGCTCAAACCAGTAAGACAAAGATGGATATCGTCCACATCATCTACCATCCGGAACCCGACCAAATTTCGCAAAGCGACGCCGAATTCTCACGGCGGTCCATCGCGGAGCGCCGCGCCGCCGGCTATAAAGATATGAAGCTCGCCCTGGATCGGAAGCCCTGGACCGAACCGGTCTCTGAATATGTAGGAGCAGTCGTACACTGCGTCAGAGGAGGTAAAATTTCCAGCCGGATTCCCACTATATAAGCCTTGCTTTTAAAACGTGAGTGGCAGAAGCTGTTGGCCGGGCCGAACTCAATGCTGTAGACTTAAGAACAAACCGGCTGCCATTAATTGGCCTGGGACCAAGAACCACCCCTTTGGTCATGGCAGGGAATAGGTCCACCATATACCGCAAGTGATTTCCGATTGCGTGCGCAAGATTCTGCAAATAGAATAACTCCAGGCTCTGCGAGGTGTGTAGCGCTGCGGCGGGTGCCTTCGGCCAACCGCCGCGAGCGCCGAGCGCTCGGCACGCACGCGCCTGCGCGTGAAGCCGAAATCCTGGGGGGGGTGCGGGGGAAACATTTCCCCGCTCTTTTGAGATTTTCTAAATTTCCTTAACTTTCGGCATATTACCGGATTTCCTTACGGGTTATGTATCGCGACAATCATGAGGAAGCTATATGATGATTGCAAAACTGAAGGATCTTTTCTGTCCTGGATCCGTAGCAGTTGTTGGGGCGTCGAACAGTTTCGATAAACTCGGCTATCATATCGTGAAAAGCCTTGTCCAGGGCGATTACGGGGGGCGAATATTTCCGGTGAACCCTACGGGTCAGGAGATCTGGGGTATACGCTCTTATCCGGCTTTGAGCGACGTCCCTGAGGCGGTTGATCTTGCCGTTATTGCGGTGCCGGCCCGATTTGTTCCCGAAATCCTTCACGAATGCGGAAGGAAGATGGTGAAAGGCGCGGTCCTGATCACTGCGGGGTTTAAAGAGATCGAGGATGTGAAAGGGGAAGCGCTTGAAAAGGAAATAGGAAGGATTGCCCGGCAGTACGATCTGCCGATCATCGGTCCGAATACCTTCGGCTTTGTCAATCGGACTTTCGGGGTGAACGCCTCTTTTACACCGGAATTCTCCATGTTGGAAAAAGGAGGGGTTGCGCTGATAAGCCAGAGTGGAGGTATTTGCCACCTGTGCGGCTTCCTGGCCATGGAGCAAAGGATGGGTGTGTCAAAATTGATGAGCCTCGGCAACCGCCTCAATATCGGGTTCCCGGAGCTTTTGAAGCATCTCGTTGAAGACGATGAGGATACCAGGGTAATAGCCCTGTACATCGAAGGATTGGACGATCCCAGAAACATGCTCGATACGGCGAAAAAGTTCAGGGGCAGGAAGCACATAATGGCGTACAAGGCAGGCAAAAGTGAAAAAGGCGACAGCGCAAGCCGATTCCATACGGGGTCCATGGCAGGTGACTACCAGATATGGCAGGGGGCCCTTCGCCAGGCGGGTATCCTCGAGGTTACCTCCACCGAAGAATTGATCGACACGGCCAAAGCCCTGGATGCATGCCCGCCCCTTAAAGGGCCCAACATTGCCGTGCTTTCCGGCCAGGCAGGTCCCGGGATGATCGCCGCCGATGCCGTCGAGAAAGCCGGACTCAAGCTCGCCCGCTTCTCGGCAAAAACACAGGATACGATTAATAGCCTGCTTCCCCCGATCGCCATTCGGACCAATCCGGTCGATATGGGCCCTACCTGGTATAATGCGGGCAATATCCTCGCTATTCTCAAAGCGGTACTCGAAGATGAAGGTACGGACGGGGTCATTTTCATTGCCATGTTTGCATCGGCAAATGTCCACCTGGCAAAAGCAGTGGCGGAATACATTAAAGATATCGATCCTTTCAAAAAACCCGTTATCGGTATCTTCACGGCCCCGCCGGGTATATGGGATGACGAGATCGCGGAGATGGACGGAAAAAAGGGCGTCTCGATTATCCCTACGCCCGAGAGGGCGGGAGTGGTCCTGGGGAACCTCTGGAGAGCGAATTTACTTGCCGGTTAGAAAGAGCTGAATATGGAAAGACTTTTACTTGGGGTAGACGCTATTGCCTTTCTTGATAAGGAAGGCTTGAGGGTGCTCGCAAGCTCCCTGGCGAAGGATGAGAATGAGGCCGCGAGTATGGCCGCCCGCATGGGGTTTCCGGTAGCGCTCAAGCTTTCCTCTCCCGACGTCGTTCATAAGACCGAGACCGGAGGAATAAGGGTTTCCCTGAAGAGCGAGGATGAGGTGAGGCAGGCCTTCATGGAAATCGTCGCAATGTTTAGATCCGGCAGCCCTGAAAAACGGCTCGACGGTGTTATGGTGCAGAAACAGGGCAGGGGCTTTGAACTGATTGTCGGAGCGCGAAAGGACCGGCAGTTTGGCCCCGTCCTGATGTTCGGATTGGGAGGAATACATGCCGAGGCAATCAAGGATGTTTCCTTCAGGTTGGTCCCCATCGCGAAGAGGGACGCCAGGGAAATGATCGAGGAATTGAAGAGCTATGCAACGCTCAAAAATCCAAGGAGCGGGACCGTTGACATTCCATCCATTGAGGATTTCCTCCTGCAGGTTTCACGTCTCATTGAAAAACATGAGGAAATTCAGGAGATGGACCTGAACCCCGTATTCGTGGCTTCCACCGATATCGAGATCTGTGACGCAAGAATCAGGATAGGTTAGAGCGCCGTTCTGAGTAATGCTCGACACGATTGAGTGTCCGAATCCGAGGATGGCGGCACCTGTTGCATGCAATCGTTAGAGGCGTCGCAGAATCGTTCATCTCGAATACATGCGTGAACCCTGCGGTAGCGCCGCCTTCCACGGCGGCGTTTGGTAGCCTTCCACGGCGGCGCATCAATTGGTAAATGATGAAAAGGGGCCATGACGGCGGTGGTTCGTACATGATGGACCTGATCCCCGTATTCGCGGCTGCCGGCGATATCGAGGTCTGTGACGCAAGGATCAGGGTAGGTTAGAGCGCCGTCCTGAGTAATGCTCGACACGATTTAGTGTCCGAATCCGAGGATGGCGGGATCTGTTGCATGCAATCGTTAGAGGCATCGGAGAACCATTCATCTCGAATACACGCGTGAACCCTGCGGTAGCGCCGTCTTCCACGGCGGCGCATCAATTGGTAAATGATGTAAAAGAGCCTGGCGTTGGTGGTTCGTACATAAATACCCTTTTGCGTGATACGAAGAACGCCACCGTGGAAGGCGGCGCTACCATGGGGAGATGATTTATTTTTGGGACTTCGCCAGGACAGATTCCCCGTGCCTTTATAACGGTTGCGTTTGAGTCGTTCTTACCAGGCGTGTTATTCTGGTTCCTGGAAGAGTGACCGCTCCCAAACCAGGTTTTCGAAATACAACTCATTTCGGAAGAGAGTATGTTCAGACTCTGTACCACAAAGGGGCCGAGTCAAATCAATGAATTCAAATCTTATCCGGGTCTAAATCTGGGAATTGCCTGATGATTGGCAATTCCAGGTCTGTGTCGGTACTCGCCATGATACCCGCAATACCCCTTCTAAACCCCTTTCGTTCATCTTCATCGTTTATTTGTTCTATCAGCTCCGCTGCCTTATTTAGGGGTGTGCCCAAGGCCGAGAAGATGTCCATTAATTCTTTGGCAATATTTTTGTCCATAATTACGATTCCTTGAGTTTGCTTAAGAAGCCACAGAAAAGCAACCGATCGCCCCGAAGGGGCTTAATAAGTCAGCCCCGGGTCAGTCACGCGCCTCGCGGGACGCCACCCTGGGTATGGATGCACACAAACCGATTTTACCCTGAAAGGGTTACATACTGCGCGAACAAATTTGCGAAGTCCGTTACCCATTGATGTAACCCTTCCATTGTTGTTACCACCACCGGGCATTCAAACTGAAATCGAAGTCTCAATCACCCGAAGGCTTTTCTTATCTCTGCAACCCGCGAAATTACCACTCTTTAGGCTGCGATACCGTGATATTCTGGACGAAGGGAACAAGGGCAAATCAAATTGATTAATTCCGGGAGGAGGTTAAGTGCCCAAAAGCTTTAGCAGTTGTGCTTTTTTTACCCTTTGTGACCCCTGAACCACAACAACCGGGAATGACCGGTTTGTAGTGACGGGCTTAAGGAAACACTCCTTTAGCTTTTATATAGCTCTATCCGAACTGATAATGACAATTTTACAATATTTATTGGCATTAGATAATATTTATCCTGCCTGATTAGTTATCAAAACGCTGTATCGACATGGTATTTCATAAACCGGTAAGAAATGGTCCAATAAATTGATAAAATATCTATTTTTTACACGGTTTTCTATTTATTCACTGATAATATCACATTGACAAAACTCTTAAAGAGAGTAAATAAGCGTACTCCTACAAAATTAACTGGAACTGGAATATTATTTCTTTTCTTAACGTTATGCCATATGCTGAAGCTGGCTTCATGGCGTAATCGTATAGCAGTATCTTATAGTATAACTTGATGCTGGATGGCCATGTTGTGTTAAAATAGTCGAGACAAGATCAGGCCTCTGTAAATATGTTCAGGTTCTTGACCTAAAATCGGAAGCTGTCCTCGTGTGCCATCGGGCCATGAATCTGAATTACTATGATTATCCTATTGAAAATAACGGTAAGATGTGTGACGTATTGGTGTAGTTTAAATTTCTGGTTGTACCTTCTGTTACACATCTAGTTATATATCCAGTTGCATCTCCAGTTTTAGATCTAATTTCAGGGTTTAGTTTACTCCATTTTACGGCCAACGCCAAATAAGTCGCTACTGAGGTCAAATGCAATTCTGGAATTTTGCACAGTATTTCACGATTATAGCATTTATATATACATTTTGCGGTTGCTGAATTCGCAAAACACAAACTACAGCGTTTTCGGCCCGCTCCGGCAATCATCAACAGCTCATAGCTTTAGACTCGGAAATGATGGCATATGTGAAAATGTACCTACTGTAAGGGGCTGATATGAAGAAATATTTATTGTCGTTGGTTGCTGGTTTTCTACTTATCGGTTTGGCTATCGCTACCGGATATCCCAACGACGTTAGCTATACCTACGATCAGCTCAATCGCCTGATTGGTGTAGTGAATCCAGATGGAACGATAATTTCGTACGAATATGACGACGTCGGCAATAGAGTCATACAGAACGTGACTCAAACTCCCAAAGCCAACTTCACTGCCAGTCCTGCAAGTGGCGCAGCACCTCTGAGCGTTGCCTTCACAGATCAATCCGTAGGAATTGTAAGCTCATGGGCATGGAGCTTCGGAGATGGAGGGAGCAGCACAAGCCAAAGTCCTGCCTATACTTACAGCAGCGCCGGGACTTACACGGCAATTCTCACAGTTTCCAACTCATTCGGGTCATCTTCGTATCAGGCAACCATAACAGTCAATCCAGCAAGACCCGTGGCGAACTTCATTGCTTCAGCAACCACTGGCGCTGCCCCGCTGTCGGTTCAGTTCACGGATGCTTCTACCGGATCGGTCACAAGTTGGTCCTGGAATTTTGGCGACGGTGGAACGAGCACCATTCAGGACCCCAGCCACACCTTTACCAATCCAGGGACTTACACGGTGACCCTTATAGCCGGAGGCCCCGGAGGGAACTCAAATCCTCAGACTACTTCCATTACGGTAGTGGTTCCCCCTCCCCCAGTAGCCAACTTCTCGGCTACACCAACCAGCGGCCCCGTCCCGCTAGCTGTTCAGTTCACGGATGCTTCCACCGGATCGGTCACGAGCTGGTCCTGGAGTTTCGGCGACGGAGGAACGAGCACCCTTCAGGACCCCAGTCACACCTACACCAACACTGGGACTTATACTGTGACCCTTACAGCTAGTGGCCCTGGAGGAAACTCAAATCCTGAGACTACTTCTATTACGGTAATTCCCCCTCCCCCCGTGGCCAATTTCTCAGCTACGCCAACCAACGGCGCCGTCCCGCTAGCGGTTCAGTTCACGGATGCTTCCACCGGATCGGTCACCGGCTGGTCCTGGGCTTTTGGCGACGGCGGAACGAGCACTAGCCAAAACCCCAGCCACACCTACACCAGTCCCGGTACTTACAAGGTGACCCTTATAGCCGGCGGCCCCGGAGGGAACTCAAGTCCTCAGACTACTACTATTACGGTAATTACTCCTCCCCCCGTGGCCAATTTCTCAGCTACCCCAACCAACGGAAACGCCCCGCTGTCGGTTCAGTTCACGGACGCTTCCACCGGACCGGTCACAAGCTGGTCTTGGGTCTTTGGGGACGGGGGGACCAGCACGAGCCAAAGCCCCAGCTACACCTATTCGACCCCCGGCATCTATACTGTCAGCCTTACCGCGACAGGTCCAGGGGGGGCGAGCACGAAGTCCCTGCCCAATTGCATTACCGTAAACTTTCAGGGCTCCGGGATAGACCAATATACGAAGATGATGCTTCACGGCAATGGTCCAAATAACGGCAATCAAATTACAGACGCTACCGGTAATCATACACCGACTTCCGTCAATTCAGTAACAACCAGCACAGCGCAAAGTAAGTTTGGAGGTTCGGCGATTTCTTTTAACAATAGCCGGGTAACCTATCCTGACAGCAGCGACTGGTATTTTTCCGGCGGTCAAGACTTCACAGTTGATTTCTGGTTATACACCGCAAATCTCCCGAATTACGGAGTAGGTGTATTCGGAGGACTAAATGCCGGGACAGGGCTAGGAATACGCAGTAGCGAACTTGGAACAGCCGGTCAAATCGGGTTGGTTACGAACGGTGGGACCAATTGGGTATTGCTAACCAAACAATTATTACCACTAAGTACTTGGAATCATATTGCACTTGTCCGGTACAACGGAGTTACTCGTATTTATTTAAATGGTGTGGCAGATAGTGTCACTTACAGTGGACCGTACACTGATAGCCATAATGGGTTTTCTATCGGTGATGTATATGACCCAAGCGTCCACGTCAATTATTTTACATCCACTGCCTTTCTGCAGGAGTTCAGACTATCTCAGGGAATTGCAAGGTGGACTTCTAATTTTACTCCACCACAGACTCCTTACACTGTTGAAACTGCGCCTCCGACAGCAAACTTCTCGGCTTATCCCACTAACGGTACTGCTCCGCTCCCAGTCCAGTTTACGGATAGAACCACGGGATTAGCTAGAAGCTGGTCCTGGGCCTTTGGGGACGGGAGCACCAGTACAAGTGAGGATCCGAGTCACACATACTCTACACCGGGAACTTATACGGTAAGCCTTACCGCCACTAGCTCAGAAGGATCGAGTACCGACACCAACTACATCACCGTGAATGCGCCGGTTCCCGGAATAGATCAATACACAAAATTGCTCCTTCACGGCTATGGAGCAAATAACGGCAATGTAATTACAGACGCTACCGGCAATCATACACCTACTTCCGTGTATTCGGTCATAACCAGCACGGTGCAAGGCAAGTTCTGGGGATCGTCAATTAATTTCAGCAACAGCAGGATAACCTATGCTGACAGCAGTGATTGGTATTTTTCCGGCGGCCAGGACTTCACAATCGATTTCTGGTTATATACTGCAAATCTCCCAAATTATGGAGTTGGTATATTCGGAGGCCTTAATGCCGGGACAGGGCTCGCAATACGCAGTAGCCTGCTTGGAACAGCCGGGCAAATTGGGCTAGTTACGAACGGTGGGACCAATTGGGTATTGCTAACTAAACAATTATTACCACTAAGTACTTGGAATCATATTGCACTTGTCCGGTACAACGGTGTTACTCGTATTTATTTAAATGGTGTGGCAGATAGTGTCACTTACAGTGGACCGTACACTGATAGCCACAATGGGTTTTCTATCGGTGATGTATATGACCCAAGCATCTCGGTAAATTATTTTGTATCCACCGCGTTTTTGCAGGAGTTCAGGCTATCTCAGGGAATTGCGAGATGGACGTCTAATTTTACTCCGCCGACTTCTGCGTATGGAAATTGATCATCCGGCAGAACATGATCGATTCAACATCAATTGCGATTCGATTAGGTAGAATATCTTCTTTATCTAAAGAAGGGATGAAAAAATGTACATAAGAAAAAGTTTTGGGAGATTTGTTTTTGCGCTCACGCTACTTTTTGTAGTTTTCTTCTCTGGTGCAATTATGTCGCAAGAAACATATATCACAAATTACATCTGGAGCGGGATAGGTCCCAATCCTGGAGCTCCGCTCTGCTTTGAAGAAAGGGACGGTGTGTACCCTGATGGGGAGACAGCAGCTATTGCCTGTGCGTCAACATTCGGGGTTGGATGCTATGAATGGGCTTACGGCTTTCAAGGTTGGGAAACATTTAGGTATGATGAGGACTACACGCCGCTGCCTCCAGGATGTGGTCATGATGGTTTTGTGCATAACCACATCTTTTTTCCTAATCATCCCGAATATTCGGCTCAGGTGAGCTCGAATTGGACCGATGATCATGGCGGCTCCCGTCAATGTGCAATTTTTAAAGAGGCTGACCCACACAACATGGAGAGTCCCATCGGGGTGAGTCCCGATAACCTTATAAACGTAAATTCATCGGTGGACCTCAAAAGCGGTAACGTCTATCATTCGGAGCAGGTAGGCCCGCTGACCTTTTCCTATAATAGCCTTGACAGCAGCAATAGCCCTCTTGGGACAGGGTGGACACATGACTTCAACATCTCCATCATACTGAACTCCGATGGGTCTCTTTTTCTCAAACAGTTTGATGGGAACACGGTCTGGTTTGTGCCAGGTTCTGGAAATACTTATTATGCCGATGTAAAGAGTCGCGACGTTTCAACGATCGTAAAAAACGCAGACGGCTCCTTCACACGCACAGCGAAGTACGGAAAAGTCCACAATTTCAACTCATCGGGGCAACTTACCAGTATCGTAGATAGAAATGGCAATACCACAACCCTTACCTACACGGGGAGCAATCTGACCGGCATAACGGATTCGACCGGCAGGACGGTAGCCCTGGGTGTCAGCGGGGGAAAGATAGCATCCGTAACGGGTTTTGACGGTGAAACCTCGAAGATCTCCTATTCTGCAGCCGGCCTCATCTCTTCTATCGCCGACCCGCTCGGGAACACCTGGAACTTCCAGTACGATTCCAACAACAGGATGGTGCAAAAAACCGATCCATCCAACAACGTAGTTTCCTATACCTACGATGCGACATCCGGGATGCTCACCTCCACGACCGATCCCAACAAAATGGTTATAAGCATTGCCTACAGCCCAATCGACTACACCACCACGGTAACCGAAAAGGACGGTGGAGTATGGGTACACAATTACTACAGTGAATTCAATGTCCCCCTGGCAATCACCGATCCTTACGGCAACAAGACGACCTACGCATATGATTCGAACAATAACCTTCTCTCGATAACCTACCCGGATGGGACCTCGACAGCGTATACCTACGATTCAAACCGCAATGTGACTTCGGTGACCGATGCCGGGGGAAGAACAACAAATCTCACTTACAACTCCCAAAACCGAGTCACGGTCATCCAGGACCCCTCGGGCGGGACGGCCAATATCACATACGACGCGAAAGGAAATCTCTCATCCTACAAAGACCCGGCCGGCGCGCTGACCAGTATCCAGAGGGACTCGAAAGGCAACATCACGAGCGTGACCGATCCCTTGCAGCACACGGTAAGTTATGGCTACGATCAGTACAATAACGTTATCTCGGTGACCGATCCAACCAATGTCGCCGTGAATCTTACCCGCGATATCCTGGGGAATGTTCTTGGCCTGACCGATGCGCTCAGCAACACCACATCCTTTACCTACGATGCAGACGGGCAGCTCACAGCGGCGGCCGACCCGCTGGGGAATGCGGCGAGCTTTGCCTACGACAAGAACGGAAACCGCAATTCGGTGACCGATCCCCTGCAAAACGTTACAACCTCCACTTACGACTACAGGGGCCGGCCGACGCAGCAG
>Ga0326727_10002742_pt1 | contig 58792 bp, 51 predicted proteins | sample MB2enrmetagenome_FD_207643 | JGI IMG/M metagenome (GOLD analysis project Ga0326727, IMG submission 207643) | Lab enriched peat soil microbial communities from McLean, Ithaca, NY, United States - MB29MY | ecosystem: Environmental > Terrestrial > Soil > Wetlands > Peat | place: USA: New York... | reverse complement strand
ATCAGGAGCAGCCCGACGACGAGCAGCACCAGCAGCAAGGGCCCGTACCAGCGTGGGCTGTGCCTGACGCTTTTCGGGATCGGCGCCGTGTAGCGCTTGTTGATCTCGCGCTTGTCCTTGGGCGGCGTAGCCCGGCCCGTCGTCGCGGGCTTCTTGTTCGAGGAGGTGCCTTCGTCTGATCCTGCGCGCGGCTTGGCCACGACCCACGAGGATAGCTACGAATCGTGGGGCCGGTAACCTCGCCGTCTGTGGGCATGAGGGTGGCGGTCATCGACAACTACGACAGCTTCGTCTACAACCTCGTCCAGTACCTCGGTGAGCTCGGTGCCGAGCCGGTCGTCGTCCGCAACGACGTCGTGGACGTGGACGGGATAAGAAGGCTCGAGGCCGCCGCCCTGGTCGTGTCGCCCGGGCCCGGGCGGCCCGAGGACGCCGGTGTCAGCTCGGCCGCGATCGCCGAGCTCGGTGCCGAGGGCTTCCCGGTCCTCGGTGTGTGCCTCGGTCACCAGTGCATCGGGCAGCTGTTCGGTGGGCGCATCGTGCGGGCGCCCGAGATCGTGCACGGAAAGGCCTCACCGATCCGTCACGACGGGCGGGGCGTCTTCAAGGGCCTACCCGAGGTGTTCGAGGCAACCAGGTACCACTCCCTCATCGTCGACGCCGGCTCGGTGCCCGACTGCCTCGAAGTGACGGCCTGGACCGGCGCCGGCATCGTGATGGGGCTGCGCCACCGGAGCCTTCCCATAGAGGGGGTGCAATTCCACCCCGAGTCGATCCTCACCGGCAGGGCCGGCCACGACCTGCTCGGGAATTTCCTCGAGCTCGCCGGCGACAGCGTCTCCGCCTGAGCCGTCCTGGCTGGCCGGCGGTGCGGCTCGGACGCCAATTACAGGGGCGGCCGCGGGGCCGGAGATGCCTCTAACCGGTGATCGAAGAGATGCCGGAGTTGCCCGAGGGACCCGAGTTCCCCGAGGTCCCCGATGTGGAGGGACTCGTGGTCGTGGAGGTGGTCGTCGTCGTCGGGACCTGTTCGACGGTGATGTCGACTGTGGAGCCAGGATTCACCTGGGTTCCCGGGTTCGGAGACTGGCTCGTCACGTAGCCAGGCGAGAACGCCGTGTTGTTGACATAGGTGATCGAGTAGGCGAGCTTCGCATTCGAGAGGAGCGTTTCGGCCTGGGCCAGCTGCTTGTACTGCACGGCTGGAACGATGGCAGCCGGGCCATTGGAGACGATGAGGTCCACTGTCGAGCCCTTTGGCGTGAGCTGACCCGGCCGGGGGTAGGTGGTGATGACGACGCCTTGCGGATAGGTGTTCGAGTACGTGTACCTGCCGACCTCTACCAAGAAATCTGCCGCGTTGAGCGTGTTGCGCGCCGTGGCGATCGGCTCGCCGACGACGTTCTTGGAAGGGACTGTCACGTTCACGAGGCCCTTGTAGACGGTGAGGGTCACGATCGTGCCCTTGGGGTAGTCGCTGCCGCTCGGCGGGTACTCGTTCTGGACGGTGCCGATCAAAGCTGGGTCCGTCGTCGCCGCACCGGCGACTTTGACTTGGAAGCCACTGTTGCGGAGAGTGGTGTCGGCCACGGTGAAGCTTTGGCCGGTGACATACGGCAAGAAGACGCGCGTCGGCCCGCCGTCGACGGTCAGGTACACCCGGTCGCCCTGTTTCACAAGGTCGCTATAGCCCGGAGTCTCGCGCTGCACATCGCCGGCGTCGGCCGCGGTGCCGACGATGAAGCTCACCTTCGGGTCGAGGCCCTGCTTGCCCAGCAGCTTCTCGGCCTGGCGGTAGGGCATGCCGACGACGTTCCTCGGGTATACCGAGGGCTTCCCGCCCCAGTAGCCGAGATTGCGACCGACGAAGTAGACGATCACCCCGAGCCCCGCGAGAAGCACGAGGGCGGAGACTGCCCAGGGCACCCAGCGCCGTTTCGGCAACTCGGTCCGGCCGCCGGACGGAGCTTGACCGGAGACCGGGACCGTCTCTTGGACCGTGGTCGGCGCCGTCATGCCGGCAGCGGTCAGCACCAGAGTCGGGTTCGTCGGGACTGCCATCGTCTGGGGCGCGGAGGCGCTCGCCGTGGGCGCGGCCGCCAGCACGGGCTGGCCCCGCATGAAGCGCTCCAGATCGTCGTGGAAGTCCTGCGCCGTGGCATAGCGGGCCTGGGGCTGCTTGGCCATCGCCTGCATGATGATCGCCTCGAGGTCGCGCGGCACCCGGGGCTCGATTTCGCTCGGGAGGGCCGGGGTCTCCGACACGTGCTTGTAGGCGATGGCGACCGGCGTGTCCGCCGTGAACGGCGGGCGGCCTGTGACCATCTCGTAGAGCACCACGCCGAGCGCATAGACGTCGCTGCGCCCATCCACCCCGAGGCCCTGGGCCTGCTCGGGTGAGAAGTACGTGGCCGTGCCCATGACGAGCCCGGTCTGGGTGACGGTCTCGCTCTGGCCGATGGCACGGGCGATGCCGAAGTCGGCGACCTTCACCTGTCCATCGACGGTGATGAGGACGTTTCCCGGCTTCACGTCGCGGTGCACGACGCCGTGGCGGTGGGCGTAGCTGAGCGCCTTGGCGATGTCGGCGGCGATCGCGGCCGCCCGCGTCGGCGAGAGCGGCGCCTGGGTACGGATGATCGAGGACAGCGGCTCGCCGTCGACGTACTCCATGACGATGTAATAGGTGCGGTCCGCTTCACCCCAGTCAAAGACAGGGACGATGTTCGGGTGCGACAGGTTGGCGGCAGCTTGGGCCTCGCGGCGGAAGCGCTCCACGAACGAATGGTCCGACGACAGCTCCGGGAAGAGCATCTTCAAGGCAACAGGACGGTCCAACAGCAGGTCGTGGGCCAAATAGACCTGGGCGGTGCCGCCACGGGCGATCTGGCGGTTGAGCTCGTAACGGCCGTTGTAGACAGGTGGCGGGGTCTCGGGCATTGTCGGGGGAAGCCTATTCCCCGGACCACGCTCGCCGGGATATCCGCCGGAGGGGAACGTGCTGCTCATTGCTGCAGCTCCAGGGCCTCGTGCAGCACGGCGCGGACGACGGGACCGGCTTCCATGGCACCGGTGACGTCCACGCACGCCGAGCCGGGGGGAACCGGGACGATCGCCGCCACCGCGACTGTCGGGGTCTGGCCGGGACCGGCCGGTGCGGTTGCGATGAGCCAATTGTAGGTGCCGCAGCCGTTGGCGAGGATCTGGGCGGTGCCGGTCTTGGCAGCGACCGGCGGGAACTCGTACGAAGGGAACAGCCCATAGGCCGTCCCGGCCGGGTTCTCGGTCACACCCAGCATGAGATTGCGCACTGACTGCGCCGTTCCTGCGGAGGTGGCGCGCCGCCAGGGATGGGGCTGGTAGGTCTCGACGACACTCCCCTCGTCGTCGATGACCTGGTTCAGCAGGTGAGGGGTCATGATGATGCCGTTGTCGGCGATGCCGGCGGCGACGAGTGCCATCTGCAGGGTCGTCGCCGTCACGTTCTCCTGCCCGATGGCCGACTTCATGAGGCCCGGTATGTCACCGGCAAAGTCCTGCGTCGTGGGGAAGTTCGACGCAGCCACCTCGCCCGAGGGCAGGTCCAGGGGCGGGACGCTGTTGAAGCCGAACGCCGCCGCCTGGGTGTAGAGCTTCTGTGCGCCGAGCTGCTCGCCGACAAGGGCGAAGGCGGTGTCGCACGACCTCGCGAATATCTCGGCGAGATTGCCGCCGCAGTCCTCGCCGCCGAAGTTGGACAAGGTCTGGCCCGCAGTGTCGGGAAGGGTGACGTCACGGACGGAGGGGAAGTACTGGTTGGCGATCGGGGCCGCCTCGTCGTAGATGGCAGACGAGTCGACGACCTTGAAGGTCGATCCGGGCGCCTTCGCCTCGGCCGTGGCGTAGTTGATCAGGGCACCGGAGTCCAAGAGCTCGGTGTAGCTCTTGTTCACGGCGTTGATGTTGTGGACTGCGAAGAGGTTGGGGTCGAACGTCGGGTTCCCGTACATGGCAAGGATGGCCCCGGTACGGGGGTCGATGGCCACCACCGCGCCCGTGCGGCCCGCGAGGGCGGCCGCGGCCGCCTGTTGGAGGGCGACCGACACCGTGATGGTGATGTCGTCGGTCGTCTTGTGCTCTGTGAGGAGCTGGCCGAGCGTCGTCGCCGGCGAGTTGTGCTGGCTCAGAAAGGAGAAGTACTCGGACTCGAGCCCGGTCGCGCTCTCCTCGACGACCGAGTTGTAGCCGGTGATGTCGGCAAAGAGCGTGGCCGTTGCCGCCGGATAGATCCTGAGCTCGCCGAGGCCGTCGTTCGTCGGCTTCGAATAGGCGAGCACGGCCTTGTCGGAGCTGTAGATGTCGCCCCGCGGCAGCTGCCAGACGTTGGGACCGGTCTGGACGTTGTCAGGGTTGTTCACGAGGGACTGGGCCTGGCGGACCTGGAAGTTGTTCAGCTGCAGGAACAACAGGACGAAGCAGGCCAAGAGCACGAGACCGAGCCAGCGGATGCGGCGGCTGATCATCGGGTGCTCACCTCGGTCCCGTCGTCGTCTGAGCGACGGTTGCCGGCGGCGTGGTCGTCGTCGTGGGGGCCTGTACCGGCGGCGTGGTCGTCGTCGTGGGGGCCTGCACCGGCGGCGTGGTCGTCGTGGGGGCCTGTACCGGCGGCGTGGGGGCGGCCGGGGCACCCGTAGGAGTCGTGACCGTGCCGGGGCTGCTGGTCGTGGTCGTGACCGTGCCCGGGTTGCTGGTCGTGGTCGTGACCGTGCCCGGGTTGCTGGTAGTGGTCGTGACCGTGCCCGGGGCGACGGTCGTAGTCGTGCCGGCCTGTGCCGGCAGTGCGGTCGTCGTCGTGGGAGCCTCTGCCGGCAGTGCGCTCGTCGTCGTGGGAACGGGGGCGCCGGTCGTCGTGGTGACCGCGACAGGGGCACCGGTCGTCGTCGTGGCGGCAGCCGGGCTGCCGAAGACACCAGAGGTCGTCGTCGTGACCGCCTTCGGCGAACTGGTCGTCGTCACCGGGCCGACCAAGGTCCGCTCGAGCGAGAGGTCGTGCACGAGATCGCGGGCCGACTGGTAGGAGCTCGTCTCCATCCCCTGCCTCAGGTAGACGACATTCGAGGCGAGCAGATCGGTCGGAGTGAGCGTCGTGCGCTCCACGACCGCTGGCTTGAACCACAACATCCCTCCCGGACGTCCTTGGAAGATCGCCACGTACCCTTTGTCGAGCCCGACGAAATACGAGGCCTTGTCGAACCAGACCACCACGCCCGCTGCGCCGCCCAGCACAGCCACAAATACGAGCACGAAGAGCGCGACACGGATCGTGACGATCCGGTCGCCTGCTGGCTTGTGCTGCTTCGCCTGCGGCACGAGAACCATCGGCCTGGTGTGGACTGCCCTCGGCACTCCGTCGGAATAAGCCGAATTGCCTGTGCCGAGAGCCGTCGCCGGAACCTGCCAGGCGCCCTGCCCGGAGACGGGTCGTGCGGCCGGGCCGGAGTCGGACGGCACGCTCGGCGCCATCGCCTCGGGCGGGGGCGCTGGGGTGTTCGGGGTGGCGGGCGGTGGCGGCGTCACGGCGACCACCTCGGTGACCGCCGCCGCTTCGCCTGCCGCCGGTACTGGCGCGCCACCGACTACCACCGGGAGCATGACGACCTCGTCGGGTGGCGTCGATGCTTCCTCGGCGAGAACCTCGAGCACGACGACTGTGACATTGTCGCTTCCGCCGCGCCGCAGGGCGAGGCGCACGAGCTCGCGCGCCGCGGAGTCGACGTCGGTCTTGTCGGTCAGCACCTCGGCTATGTCCTGCTCACCAAGCTCGTTCGTGAGCCCGTCGCTGCACAGCAGCAGGCGGCTGCCAGGTTCGAGGTCCAGCTCCCAACAGTCCGCCTCGATGGTCGGCTCGATCCCGAGCGCCCGCGTCAGGATGTGCTTATGGGGATGGACCGCTGCCTCCTCAGGGGTCAGTTCGCCGCTACGGACCATCTCCTCGACGACGCTGTGGTCCTCGGTCAGCTTGTGGACCCGGCGCCCGCTCCGGTCGAGGAGATAAGCCCGCGAGTCGCCGACGTTGACGAGCGCGAACCGCAGCCGGCCGTCCGGCTCGTCGCCGACGACCGCCACCGCGGTCAAGGTCGTGCCCATCCCGCGGAGGTTCCGTTCGGCCCTGCTGCGGTGATAAACGGCTTCATTGGCCTCGCTTACGGCCGTGAGAAGGCCCTCTGTCGTCCGGTCCCTGCGATAGGACTCCAGCAACTGCTCGACGGCGATTCGCGCCGCGACCTCCCCGCCGAGATGTCCCCCCATGCCGTCGGCAACCGCTGCCAGGTCGCTCGTGGCGAGAGCAAGGTCCTGGTTGGTCGTCCGCAGGTAACCGGTGTGGGTCGCGGCCGCGGTCTTGAGCCGGCTCATCGTGCAACCTCGAGGATCGTGCTCCCGATCTTTACGCGGTCCCCACGGCGCAGCCGGACCGGGACCTCCAAACGCTCTTCGTTGAGCCAGGTGCCATTGGTGGACCCGAGGTCCTCGATCCAAAGCTCGCCGCTGCGCCTGAAGACGCGGGCGTGAATCGAGGAAGCAAAGGTGTCGTCGTCGAGAGGCACGGCACAACCCGGGGACCGCCCGACGGTCACCTCGTCGCCGAGCTCGAAGACGCGCCCGCGCCTTTGCGGAGGATCTACGACTCGCAGGCGCAAGGCGAGAGTCTTGTCGCCCACGACCGGAGCGGCGACGGGTGCCTGCGCCGCCTGCTCGGCTCGCGAGCGCCGTACCTCGACCCACACCATTCGCGCCGCATAGACGAAGAACAGCCAGATCGCCGCGAGCAGGAAATAACGCAGGATCGACAAGAGGGAGTGGGGCATGAAGTCGCTATCGCCTAGGAAGGCTCGAACCGCAGCGCCGTCGTCCCGACCGAGATCACGTCGCCCGCGACAAGGCGGTGCTCGCGTACCACGATGCCGTTGACCCGGGTCCCGTTGGTCGAACCGAGGTCAACGACGAAGACGGCGTCGCCTTCCCTGCGCACTTGGGCATGGCGGCGGGAGACGTTCGGGTCGTCGAGGACGATGGCGCACTCGGGCAGGCGCCCGATAGTCAGGACTTGTGAGCCGACGCCCACCCGGCGGCCGTCGGGGAAGACGAGCCAGTCGTTCGGCCGGTCGTCGCCCTCGACCAGCTCGCTCTCGATCGCGAAGGTGCTGACCGACAGCTGGGGATCGAGGTGCAGGTCGACTTTGACCGGACCGACGAACTGGTAACCCTCGTGCCCGGCGTGCTCGCGCACCGAGGCGACGAGCTCACGCTCGAGCGACTCGCCGAAGCCGGCGAAGCGGTCGAAGTCCTCGGAGGAGAGGAAGACGTTGAACCGGTTGGGGACGATGAAGCCATGGATGCCGACCGCCCGGCGGAGGTCCATCTCGCGTGTGAGCCTCCGGCCGAGCTCGACGGGCTGGAGCTGGCCGCGGAACGCCTTTGCAAACGCGCCTTCGACCAGACGCTCGAGGCGACGCTCGAACTGCTGCAGTCCCATGGTGCAACCAGACTACCGGTGCGGTGAACTGGCCCGATGGCGGGAGATCGCCGTCAGCTGGCCGATAGGCACGGCCGGAGCGCGCGAGCTGTGGCGGCTATCGTCTCGGCAACGGGCGAGTGGCGGAATTGGCAGACGCGCAGGATTCAGGTTCCTGTGTCCGCAAGGACGTGGGGGTTCAAGTCCCCCCTCGCCCACGACTGCGATGTCGCGCGACATAGGGGAGTGCCGCGAGGTCTGTCGCGCGGACATCACGGTCGTGCCTGCGAAGATGCTCATCGCGACGCCACCGTGCTCGACAAGCCAGATCTTCTTGGCTTTCAGGCTGCTGGTCCCTTCAACAACACCTTCAGCTCCGATCCGGCGTGCAGGGCGCTGATCGCCCACGGGCCCTCGCTCAAGGGGACCACCGCCGTCACCAACGGGTCCAACATGGGGCCCTCCCGTTCCACCACGCCGATGGCGACGGTGATGTCTTCGAAGCTGTACACCCGCGTGCCCACGAGCGAGATCTCTCGGAACATGACTTCTTGCAAGTTGACCGGGACCACGCCTGGATAGGCCGCCACCATGGTGACCGTCCCTCCGGGCAGGACCCAGCCGGACAGGGTGGGCGAGACCGCCGGATGACCTGTGCAGTCGAACAGGACGTCAGCGATCGGCTGGGGCGGGTCGTGGTCGATAAGGCCCAGGCCCATTGCCTGGGCAGCTAGAGCTCGCACCGGCGAGACTTCGCTGATCGTGACTTCTGAGGCTCCCCCGAGGCGTGCGCAGTTGGCTACGAGGAGACCCATCGGCCCCGCCCCGAGCACGTGGACCCGGTCGCCGAGGCGCATCCCGCTGCGCCGCACGGCCCTCACGGCCACCGACAGGGGCTCGATCAGGGCCGCCCGGCGCATGTCCACGCCCTCGGGGAGGGGCAGGACGTGGTCCTCGGGAACCGCGACCACCTCGGCGGCTCCACCGTCCCTGTCGATACCGAGCAGCTGCAAGCGGTAGCACGTGTGATAGCGCCCCCGCTTGCAGCTGGGGCAGTTCCCGCACCAAAGCAGGGGGTTGACGAAGACCGGTGTGCCGGCAGGCAGCTCCCCGAGAGGAGAGGTGAGCCGGCCCACCAGCTCGTGACCTATTACCAAGCCGGGCTTGGCCCGCGGGTGCTCGTCGTCGCAGATGTGCAGGTCCGTCCCGCACAGTCCGGCGTATGCCACATCAACCAGCGTCCATCGGGGGGACGGTTCGGGCACCGGGAGATCCCTCACCTCGACCTCTGTCCCACCTGCCCACACCACCGCCTGCATGCCTGCCCTCCAAGCTCAGCCAACCGAAGTTGGCACCATCCCGAGGCCGGGCCTCAGGTTTGTCATCTGGCTCTCCGCGCCCAGGGACGGGGAGAGGGTCCCGTCAACCAGGCTTCACAGGGCCGGCCAGAGCAACGCCTTGATCACCTGTTCGTTGGCAACCGCCTCGAAGGCATCGGACCAGCGGGCCAGCGGGAAGTCGGTGGCCAGCCTTTCCACTTGAGGACCGATGCTGCGCAACAGGTGCAAGGCGTGGTCCCAGGTGGGGTAGGCCGAGCTGAGGCTGAAGTGCAAAGTGAGGGCGCGGTTCATGGCCTCGTCCCAGGGAAAGGCGACGTCGCGCCCGTCCCCCATGCCCAAGCAGGCCATTCTCCCGCCCCTGCGAAGGAGGCGAACACCGAGGGCGATCGTCGCCGCCGCGCCGGCCGACTCCACCACCACGTTGAAGCCGTCGGTGAACGAAGCGCCCAACGCCTCGACGGGGTCGCGGCTGGAACTGTCGAATGTCTCCAGCCCGAGCTCGGAAGCAAGCTGCAGACGGGAAAGGCTGGTGCTCGCACGCCCGATCACGACGAGACGACCGGCGCCGAGGTAACGGGCGGCCAGCGCCGCCAGCAACCCCACCGGTCCCGGGCCGATGACCGCCACCGATTCGCCCGGCTGGAGGGAGATCGACTCGAGCCCGGTGAGAGCAATGGCCAGGGGCTCGCACATCGCCGCGGCCCGGTCCGTGACGTCGTCAGGCACCCGATGGGCGAGCCAGGCCGGCACCAAGACTCGGGCGGCGAGAGCGCCGTTGATGCCGATTCCGGGAGGCCTCTTGTGCAGGCAGAGGTGGATGTTCCCCCGCCGGCAGAGCTCACACGTGCCGCAGGCCCCGGCGTGCTGCTCGACCACGACCCTGTCGCCCAGGTGCCAACCCTCCACGCCCTCGCCGATCTCCACGATATGACCGGTGTACTCGTGCCCCATGGTGACAGGGGGATAGCTCTTGAACTGGTCGTGGAGGATGTGCAGGTCCGTGCCGCACACGCCGCAGGCCGCCACCTCGACCACGATCCAGCCCGGCTTTGCCCTGGGCTCTGGCACGTCCTTCAACTCGACGTTGCCCTCACCGGGGGCGGTCTTCACCACAGCCAACAAGTTCGTTCCTCCTTTGCCCCTCCGACGGGCACCGGCTCGAGCGCTAACGCTGAACCCGCGCGCCGCCACCTTTCATGAGACTCTCGACTTCGGCCTTGTTGGCAAAGCTGGTGTCGCCCGGGGTCGTCATCGCCAGGGCCCCGTGCGCGGCTCCGTAGTCGACCGCAATTTGCAGATCGCCCTTTTCCATGAGGCCGTAGATCAACCCCGAGGCGAAGCTGTCGCCGCCCCCGACCCGGTCGAAGACCTCCAGGCCCGGCCGGTTGATCGGCTGGGCGAACCCTCCCGAGGACCAGGCGACCGCCGTCCAGTCGTTCAAGGTCGCCGAGCGAACTGTCCGAAGGCTGGTGGCCACCACCTTCAAGTTGGGAAACTCCTTGGTCACCTGCTCGATCATCACCTTGAACTTGTCCACCTCGACCGAGGCGAAGCTGGGGTCGCCTCCCGGCACCTCGATGCCGAGGCAGGCGGTGAAGTCCTCCTCGTTGCCCAACATCACGTCGACGAGTGGGGCCAGGCTCCGGTTGACCTCCCTGGCCCGGGCCTGCCCGCCGAAGTCCTTCCACAGGCTGGGCCGGTAGTTGAGGTCGAAGGAGACAACGGTGCCGTGCCTCCTCGCCGCCTGCATCGCCTCGGCGATGACCTCCGGGGTCGTCTCCGACAGGGCGGCAAAAATGCCCCCGGTGTGCAACCAGCGCACCCCCAGCTCGCCGAAGAGGTGCTCCCAGTCCACCTCCCCTGGCCGCATCTGGCTGGCCGCGCTGTAGGCGCGGTCCGAGACACCCACGGCTCCCCGCACCCCGAAGCCACGCTCGGTGAAGTTCAGGCCGTTGCGGACGCGGCGCCCGATGCCGTCATAGGGGACCCAGCTCAAGAAGCTGAGGTCCACCCCGCCCTGCAACATGAGGTCCTCGATGAGGTGGCCGACCTCGTTGTCGGCCAGAGCGGTCACGACCGCTGTGCGCAGGCCGAAACAGCGCCTGAGGCCGCGGGCCACGTTGTACTCCCCACCGCCCTCCCAGACCCGGAACTGCCGGGTGGTGCGGATGCGGACGTCTCCGGGGTCCAAGCGGAGCATGACCTCACCGAGGGACACCTCGTCGAAGCGGCAGTCCGGCGCCGGCCGGACCTGTACCGGAGGCGTCGGCTGATCGGTGGCGGTCATCGTCCCGCCCCGGGGCCGTCGGGGGCCGCCTGGCAGATGGCGACCGCCTGAGAAGCGAGCTCGGTGATCTTGTCGAAGCTCTGGCTCTTGATCAGCGCCGAGGGAGCGATCCAGCTTCCTCCCACCGCCAGCACAGGGGGGAAGGCGAGGTACTCGGCCAGCTGGGAGACGCCGATGCCACCCGTCGGGATGAAGCGCATCATGGTGAAGGGCGCCGCCAGGGCCTTCAGCATCGGCAGGCCGCCGATGGCCTCCGCCGGGAAGACCTTGACCACCTCGATGCCGGCTTCCAGGGCCATCTGCATCTCGGTGGCGGTCGCCACGCCGGGGAAGACCGGTACCGAGTTGGCCCGGCACGCCCGTACCACCTCGGCGCTGAATCCCGGGGTGACGATGTAGCGGGCACCCGCCTCCAGGGCCTGGTCGACCTGCTCAGGGCGGAGAACCGTCCCCGCTCCGAGAATGATGTCAGGGTCGGCGGCCATGGCCCGGATCGCCTTTGCTGCCGCCGCCGTGCGAAACGTGACCTCGGCGCAGGGGAGACCGCCGGCCTTGAGCGCCTGTGCGAGGGGATAGGCGTTCTCCTCCTCGTCGATAACGATCACCGGCACGAGGCGCACAGAGCCGATGGCCTTGAGAATATCAGTCATGACTTGATCCTATCATCCCATCCTTGCCACAGGCCCTCTAAGGCATCGTGAACAGTGCAGAAGCTGACAAAGGCGTCCTCGTAGGCACGGACCGCGTCGGGACAAGGCGTCCAGGTCTCGGTCACGCGGCCCACTGCCTCGGCACCTGCGGTGGCGTCGCTGTACCAGCCCGCCGCCACCCCGGCGAGAATGGCGGCGCCCTGGATGCCGCCTTCGGCCGACTCGAGCACCTGCACGGGGTGGGCGAAGACGTCGGCCCGGATCTGGTTCCACAAGCTGCTCGTGGCGCCTCCCCCGCTGCAACGGATGGAGCCGTGCAGCCCGGCAGGGCAGAGGCATCGCAGCGCCCTGCAGTCCTCCAGAGTTATCCCCTCCATGACCGCCCGGACGAAATGGGCCCGTTGGTGGCGCAGCGTCGCGCCCACGAAAGAGGCCCTGGAGCGGGCACTGCCGAGCGTCCGCTCACCGAGCAGGTAGGGGAAGAACAAGAGCCCGCCCGAACCGGCTTCGACTTGAGCCGCCTGCATGACAAGCGAGTCGAAGGCGGCCTTGACCTGATCGGGGGAGTTGCCGGCGGGCGGGCAGAAGGTGTCGACGAACCAGCGCAACGACTTCCCGGCAGCGTCGTCGATGCCGAAGCGGATCCAGCCGCCACTGGCCGATCGCAGGTTCATGATGCGAAAGTCCGGCGAGGCGCTCTCGGCGGCGAGCGACATGATCGAGGCAGTTCCTGCGACGAGGCCGACCCGGCCCGGTGTCGTGATGCCCAAGCCGAGCAGCTGGCACATCATGTCTCCGCTGCCCGCGGCCACGGGCGTCCCCTCGGCCAGACGCGTGCGCCTCGCCACCGCCGCGGGCACGGTGCCGATCACCGACGAGGAGTCGACTATCTCGGGAAGCTTGCCCCGGTCGACTCCTAGGGCCTCCAGGAGCGCTTCGGACCACTGGCCGCTGCCGGCGTCGCAGAGGAAAGAGCCGGAGGACTCCGATGGATCGCTGGCTGCCTTGCCGCAGAGGCGGTAGTTGAGGAAGTCCTTCGGCACCAGCAACTTACGGGCCCGTTTGTAGGCATCTGGCTCATTGGCGCGCAGCCAGGCCATCTTGAAGCCCGCCCAGGCCGGCAGGGGACGGTTGCCCGCCAGGTGGGAGAGCTCCTCGGCGTCGGGTCGCTTTTGCAAGGCTTCCACCTGTTCCAGGCAGCGCTTGTCGCTCCAGATCGCCGCCCGGGCGGTGAGCGGCGCTCCCGAGGAGTCGATGGCGACCACGCCGTGCATCTGGGCGCCCACCGCCACCGCGCCGACCGTCGCCTTGGGATGGCGGGCCAGGACGGCCTCGATGTTGGCGACGGTGGTCTCCCACCACTGCTCGGGATCCTGCTCCGCCCAGCCCGGTCGGGGCACGAACAGCTCTATCGGGGAGGAGGCTGTGTCGTGGATGCGGCCTTCGACGTCTACCAGGGCGGCGCGGGTGCTCTGGGTCCCGACGTCGATAGCGACCACATACTCGGCCACCTCTCAGTCGTACCCAATCTCGATCCGCACGTGCTTGGTCCGCAGGTACTCCTCGAGTCCCTGATGGCCCAGCTCGACTCCGAGCCCGCTGTGCTTCCAGCCCGGGTAGGGGAAGGGCACGTCTCCTCCCCCGACGTTGTTCACGTTGACCGTGCCGAACTCGAGCCTCTCGGCCACCTCCACGGCGGTGCGCAGGTCACGGGTGTAAAGGTAGGAGACCAGTCCGAACTGGAGGGAGTTGGCGCGCGCGACGGCCTCGTCGAGGTCGTCCACCACCATGATCGGGGCGACCGGTCCGAAGGTCTCCTCGTTCAGCATCGCCATGTCCTCGCTGCCGACCACGACGGTGGGCAGGAAGAAGAAGCCACGAGAGAGCCGCTCGTCCTCCGGACGGGCCCCCCCGACGAGCACCTCGGCACCTCGCCTGCGGGCATCGGCGACGTGTCTCTCCACGTTGTCCCTGGTGTCGGCGTTCGTCAGCGGCCCGACGTCGGGCTCGGGTTCGTCGAGCCCGGGACCGACGGTGAGCTTGGACGCCCGGGCGGCGAAACGTGCCAGGAACTCGTCGGCGACCGAGCGCACGACGAAGATCCGGTTGACCGAGTTGCAGAGCTGACCTGCATTGCGGAACGACCGTTTCACCCCGTCGGCGACTGCCAGCTCCATGGGGGCGTCTGCGGCGACGATCATCGGCGAGTGACCACCCAGCTCCATAAGGACGCTCTTGATGTCCTCGGCGGCGATTCTCAGCAGGTGCCGGCCCGTCTCGGTCCCCCCGGTGAAGGTGATCTTGGCCACCTTGGGGTGTCCCGCGAGCAGGTTGCCCACGGTGGCCCCACCTCCGTTCACCGAGTTGAGCACCCCGGCGGGCAGGCCCGTGCCGACAGCTCCGGACACAACCTCGAGCACGGTGAGAGGCGCTTGTATGGAGGGCTTGGCGACCACGGTGCAGCCCGCGGCCAGAGCGGGGGCGATCTTCCAGGCCATCAGGCCGAGGGGGTAGTTCCAGGCGGTGATGGCGGCCACCACCCCGAACGGCTGGCGGATGACCAGGCTGCGCAGGGTCACGGACTCGGTCGGGATGGTCTGCCCGTAGACCCTCACCGCCTCGGCCGCGTAGTAGTCGAACGCCTTGGCCGCCGCTTGCACCTCGGAGGCCGCCTCGCTCAGCGGCTTGCCCTGCTCCAAGGTCAGGCTGCGAGCCAGGCGGGGGGCGTTGGATCTGATCCAGGCGGCGACCTCGGAAAGATGTCGGGCACGTCGCGACCCGGGCAGAGCGGACCAGGCCGGGAAGGCCGCGGCGGCCGCGGTCACGGCCTGATCGACCATCTGGGCGTCAGCGACCGGGGCGTGACCGACCACCTCCTGGTCGGCGGGGTTCAGCACCGCCGACTCTTCGCCGCGGCCGTCGGCCGAGACGACATGAGAGCCGATCACCAGTTCGGCCCGCGCCGGGATCACGAGGGACCCACCCTGTCCCGAGTCGCCGACCGGCGCAGCTGCGGGCCATCGTCGCCGCGATAGACGCGAATGGAGAAGCCGCCCGTGCTCTCCATCGCGCCGTAGTCGTGGCCGGCGTCGCCGTAGTAGGCAGCCAGGAAGGTCAGCGGCACGTTCCCGGTGTTGACCGTCCGATGAGCCCAGCCCGGGGGGACATAGATCACGACCGATGGCGCCAGCTCTTGTTGCGACAAGTCTCCCCGTCGAGACTCCATTACCATAATCCCTTCCCCAGACATGCCCACGTATAGTTCGGCAGAGTCGCGATAATGGTGGTGGCCCCTTGTCATGAAGAACTCGGAGCCCACGGTGCCAGCGGAGATCGTCGTGGTGAGAAAGGCAAGGTGGTCCGGCTCGTTGGGGACATCCGGGTAGTAGCTCCTGTATATGACCGGGTCGTCGCCGCTCGCCAGGATGCTCTCCACTGCCGCCTGATCCTCGAAAGCACTCGCCATGTCGCTCAGAGGTCTCACGAGAGAAGCGCTGTAGGGCGTAAGCGAACCGGTGGCGAAGTCGAGCGCCACGCTAAAGGGGCGAGACGCCGACAGCACGGTCACATCCTGGTCAAACTCCGAGTCGCCTGCTTTGCAAACCATCAAGGCCCGTCCTTCCCAGACAGCCTCACCAGTGATTCGTCCGCGGCATCGCCTAGACCACCCGGATCACGACGAACGTACCGCCCGGCCCGCTCACCAGGCAATCCAGGCTTGTGGCGTCACCCCTCTCGCCTATCTGGGCTAGCCGTCGCCCCATCATGGTGATGTGACGTCCAGTTCGAACTTAAAGCTGTGGCCTCTATATATGGCCACGTAGTACTCGAAGACAACCCCTTCGCTGGTACGGGTGACGCTCTCGATGCGCAGCGCCGGCAGACCTTCGGTTGCTTGCAGATAGTGGGCGTCCTCGCCGCTCAGCGCCGTGGCGTCGATGGCACGGTGACCTGTCGCGGGCTGGACACCGTAGACGTCGGCGAGCACCTGGTACAAAGAGCAGTCCGTCATGTCCCTGTCGACCAGCCCGGGGAAGAGACGGGCCGGAAGGGCCGTGCGAACGACCTGGACAGGTATGCCGTCGACGCTTCGCACGCGGTCGAAATGGATGACGTCTTCCTCCATGCCGATCTCCAGCACCTTGGCCAGGCTCGCACCGCAGGGCTCGGTCTGCAGGGCGATCACCTTGGTGCCCACCATGTGGCCGGCGCGCTGCATGGACTCGTAGAAGCCCAACGAGTGCTGGACGAAGCTGGTGTTGAGAGGCCGGCCGGTCACGTAGGTGCCCTTGCCCTTCACCTTGAGGACCAGACCCTCGCCCTCGAGCTCGCCCAAGGCCTGACGGACCACTGTCCTGCTCACCGAGTAGCGCCGGCAGAGCTCCGACTCCGAGGGAAGCAGGTCTCCCTCCTTGTGGTTGTTCTCAATCTCCTTGATGAGGATGCGTTTCAGTTGCTGGTAGTACGGCTCGAAGGAGCGGATCTCGATTCCCGCGCCTGGATAGGTCATGACAGGATTATAAGCGACAGCCAGTCGGGACGCACTTCTCCTGGCTGGCGCCCCCGGCGAGGCTACGGGCGCCGGACTGCCGGAAACCCAGCTGGGCGCTGGCCTTCTGCCCCGGGCGAGGCGGCCTCAGGACTGAGGCACACGGTCGATCACGCCCCGGTTGGCGAGGACCGCGACGATGCTCTCGGCCGCGCGACGGTTGAGCTCCAACAGAGACTCCTCACTGTAGAAGGCGATATGGGGGGTTATGATCACCCGTTCCTCGCCGAGCAGGGGATCGTCGGGGTCCAAGGGCTCGCGCTCGAGTACGTCCAGCCCCGCCCCGCCGAGGCGCCCCTCGGCGATGGCCTGCGCGAGGGCGGCCTGGTCGACGAGGCCTCCCCGAGAGGTGTTGACCAGCACCGCCGTGGGCCGCATGAGGGCCAGCCGGGAGGCATCTATCAGGTGGAAGGTCTCGGCCGAGAGGGGAACGTGGAGGGTGACGACGTCGCTCGTGGCGAGCAGCCCCTCCAGGCTGAGCAAAGGCACGCCGGGCTCGGCTGGTGGAGCCACGTCATGGCCCACCACCTCGAAGTTGAGGGCTGCCGCCTTGGCGGCGACCAGCCTGCCTATGCGCCCCAGCCCGATCACACCCAGGCGCAGCGTGGAGAGCCGGCGTACGACGCCTCCCTCGCGGATGTCCCAGCGACCGGAACGCACGGCGCTGGCATAGACAAGGGTCCGGCGGCACAGGGCGAGCACCAGGGCGATGGTGTGGTCCGAGACCTCCTGCACTGAGTAGTCGGGGACGCTGACGACCTCCACTCCCCGGGCCGCAGCCGCCGGCAGGTCGATCATGTCCAGCCCAGCCCCGTAACGGCCTACGACCTGGCACCTTTCCAGGCCGGCCAGGACCCTGGCGCTTATCGGGGCGTACTGGACCAAGAGGGCGACGGCGTCGGCACCGGCGGCCAGGACGTCGTCCTCGGTCCGGCAATTGGCCAGGCGCACATCCAGACCGGCCGCGGCGAAGACGGCCCGCTCGAGCTCGGTGTCGGGGTGGTCGCAATCGGTGATCACGACCAAGGGCCGCGGTGGGCAGACGGGGTCGCTCGGCTCGCTCATGGGGACCTCAAGCTTCCCACGCCCGAAGGAGGAATTCCGACAGCTCGGGCAACCCGGCCAGGACCAGGTCGGGCTCGATCTCCTCCTGGCCGCTGGGGGCCGATACCCCAGAGAGCAACAACGCCGTCCGCGCCCCCACGGACTTGCCGCCGGCGATGTCTGAGCCGAGGTTGTCCCCGACCACGAGGGTGTCCTCTGGGCGCAGGCCCAGCTGTGCGGCTGCCATCTCGAACATGGCGGGGCTCGGTTTGCCGACGCACACCGGGACCGACTCCACGCAGGCGCAAATGGCCGCGACGATGGACCCCGACGCCGGGGCAATTCCCTCCTCGGTGAGAAGCACGCAGTCGAGACTCGTCGCCACGAATCCCGCTCCCGCGGAGACGGACCGCACTGCCTCGGCCAAAGCTTCGTAGCTGAGGGCGGCATCGAGTCCGACCACCACGACATCCCCATGGCTGGGCACCAGCGTCATCCCGGCCGCCGCCACCGCCGTCTTCAGTGCCGCGCTTCCCAGCACCTGGGCCTTGCTCCCGGGCGGGAATGTCGCTTTCAGATAGCGCCCCGTCGCCTCGGAGACGGTGAGTATGGCCGTCACCGGGACCCGTACCCCCATCCTCGCGAGCTTGGCCTCCAGCTCCGGGCCGGACACGGTGGAATTGTTGGTGAGGAGCACGAACGGGCGGGAGCGGGCGACCTCGAAGAACTCCACCAGCCCGGGCAGGGCGCGCTCGCCCCGGTAGAGGACTCCGTCCATGTCGACGATGAGGCCCTTCGCAAAGAACACGTTACTCATCTCGTCATCTCGACTGAGAAAACGCCAACCCAGTACCTCAAGTAAGCCTGTCATGACAGGACGACTAGATCTTGACAGCCTCTCACCATAGCAGTAGCCTCACATCGAGCGTCAGCTCGCGAATTGGATGGCGGTGGGCGCGGGAGAGGGCGCCGTGTATTCCGCACGTGCCGAACCGGGGCGTGCAGTATTCCCTATTTGTGCACGGAGGTTGCTGTTAATTCCAGGATAAATGCAACGAAGGAGGGCACCAAATATGCCGAAATACGAGTACCCGGAAGTGAACCCGAAAGTCCGTGAGGTGTCAAGGCGTCGTTTCCTGCGCAATGCAGGTCTGACGGCGGCTGCTGTGCCGTTCATGGGGACTCTTGGTGAGATTCTGGGTCAAAGCAGTGCGAGCGCGTCTTCCTCGCTCGGCACACACAACCCCTGGCCCAGCTACCCGGCCTACAAGTTTGCCATGGTATGTCACGTAACGGCCGACCCCTTCTTCGTATCTTGCCGCGAAGGGGCCAACGACATGTGCGCCCTGCTGGGCGTCTCATACACCTGGACCGGCTCGGAGACCGACATCATCCCCGAGATGGTCGACGCCTTCACCGTTGCGATCAACGACAAGGTCGACGGCATCGCCTGCTGCATGGTCGACCCGACCGCGTTCAACGCCGTGACCAACAGGGCACTGGATGCCGGCATTCCTGTCACGGCCTACAACGCCGAGGCTCCCGTCGGCGCCGGCAACAACGCCATGTGCTACATCGGTCAGGACCTCTTTGACGCCGGCGTGGCCGTGGCCAAGCGCATTCTCACCTACGTCAAGAAGGGCGACCTGGTCGGAGGCATGATCAGCGTTCCCGGCTCGCTCAACGAGCAGCCCCGCATGGACGGTGCCGCCAGCGTGTTCAAGCCGGCTGGCATCGACTTCGTCCAAGTGGGCGTCGGCGCCACCGAAGGACCCGCCCTCGCCTCGATCGAGGCGTGGTACCAGGGACACCAGGACGTGAAGTTCATGTTCTCGAGCGGTGGAAGCAACGGCGTCGCCGTCGCGACGGCGATCCAGAAGCTGGGCCTGGCCAAGAAGGGAATCGGCGGAGCTGCCTTCGACGTCGGCGTGCCCGTGCTGGACCTGATCGCCAAGGGTCAGCTCGCCTTCACGGTCGACCAGCAGGCCTACCTGCAGGGCGCCTGCTCGATCTACGAGCTGTTCCTCTACAACATCACGGGTGGACTCATCACACCTGTCGACGTGGACACCGGCTTCAAGTACGTCGACAAGTCGAATGTCTCCGCCTACGTGACCCGCAAGGACAGCTGGGAGGGCTCCAGCACGACCCCGGTTGTGTACACCCCGCCGGCGAGCATCAAGGGATATGTAGGTAACACGTAACCAAAAAGGCAACACGTAAGTAAAAAGAACGTCGCCGCTCCCATCTGTTCGGTGGGAGCGGCGACCCCTATACTTCTCAGAAGATCCTCCATAGGCACTAAATCAGCAGTGGTTAGATAGGAATTCTCGGTCCCTTCCCCAACAGGTGTCAGTGAGGCAGATGCGACAAGATCAAGGTGTGAGCCCGGCGCTCGACAGTGGTGCCGTCTCCCCGAGTTTCCCGACCGCCCCGGCCTCCGCAGCCTCTCCGGCGCCGAAGGCTCAAGCCCCGAGTGTGCAGGACTCCGGTCACCTGCCCCCGTCGGGGCTGCGCCGGTTCGTGGACCTTCACCTGCAGGAGCTGGTCGTCACAGCCGTCGCCCTTGCACTGGTCCTCTTCTTCACGGTCGACTCCCCCTACTTCTTCACGAGCGCCAACGCCGAGGCGTTGGCCGCCTTCATCGCCCCCATCGCCTTTTTCGCCCTTGCCGAGGTCCCCATCCTGATCCTCGGCGAGATCGACCTCTCGGTGGGCGAGGTCTACGTGCTCTCGCCCTTCGTCGTCGAGTACTTCAACAATCATGGGGTCCCCCTCGCGTTGGCCATCGTCCTGACGCTGCTCGTATGCGCCGGGATCGGGTGGTTCAACGGTCTTGTCACCTTCAAGCTCCACATACCGTCGTTCATCACGACCCTCGGGGTGACCTTCGCCCTCGAGGGCATAATCCTCATCTCGTCCAACGGGGCGCCGGCGAACCCTGTCGGCTCGGGGACGCTCGTGCTCTGGTTGGGCGGGGCCGTCTGGGCCGAGACCTACTGGGCGCTCGCCATCCTCTTGCTCTTGCACGTGATGCTGCGAAGGACGACCTTCGGCCTGCACACCGTCGCCGTGGGGGGTAACTCGGAGTCGGCCAGGGAGTCGGGGATCAAGGTCGACTACACCAAGATCTGGTGCTTCGTGCTGTGCGCCTTCATAGGCGGGCTCATCGGCATCCTCGACGGCTATCACATCGGCAGCATCGACCCCGACACGCCCGGGTTGACCTTCACCTTCTACGGCATCGCCGCCGCGGTCATCGGCGGGACCGCCCTCACCGGAGGGCGCGGGACCATGATCGGTGCGACCATAGGGTCGATCGTGCTGGGCATCCTCGAGGACGGCTTCCACGTCATCAGCGTCAGCTCGTTTGCTTACGACCTGATCCTCGGAATCGCCATCCTGGTCGCCATGATCCTCAACGTCCAGATCGAAAGGGCGAGCGTGAGAGGAGCCGGGCACGGCTCGTTTGCCCGTGTCCTCGAAGCGACCTTCGGCCGACGAAGAAAGGTAGAGATGCGCCAATGATGTCGAAGGTCGAGACCACAGACCGAGTCGAGTCGAGAGATCTTTCCGGTGCCGACGACGTCCTGAGGATCGAAGACATCGCCATGAGCTTCGGCCCCGTGACGGCGCTGCGGAGCGTGGACCTGCATCTGCGCCGCGGCGAGATCCTCGGCCTCGTCGGCGACAATGGCGCCGGCAAGTCCACTCTGGTCAAGATCCTGACCGGGTTCTACAAGCCGGACCACGGTCGCATCTACATGGAAGGCAAAGAGGTCCGGTTTCGCTCGGTCCAGGAAGCCCGCCATCACGGCATCGAGACGGTCTTTCAGGACCTGGCGCTGGTGGATGAGCTGAGCGTCTACCACAATCTTTTCCTCAACCGGGAGTACACCGGTGGCGGCTGGTTCCGGTTCCTCAAGAACAAGTCGATGCGCGAAGCCGCGCGCCAGTACCTGAGCGAAATCGACGTCGACGTCCCTTCGGTAGACGTCCCGGTCGCGAAGTTGTCCGGTGGCCAGCGCCAAGCCATTGCCGTCGCCCGCGCCACCCAGGAAAAGGGCATAAAGATACTGCTTCTCGACGAGCCGCTGGCGGCGATGGGCGCCAAGGAGACGTCGCTCATCATCCAGCTGGTCAAGTCGCTGTGCCGCCAGACGGACATCTCGGTCATCGTGATCGACCACAACTACACCCACCTGTTCGAAATCTGCGATCGCGTCAATGTGATCCAGCAAGGCCGCGTGACCCTGGACAAGAACCTGAGCGACATCACCCTCGAAGAGCTCATCGAGCTCATGGTGCAGAGCTATCGGCGCGAGATATCCCAGTCTGCGCCGGGAACCGTCACCGAGGTCTCGGTCGAAGCGAACGTCGAAATGACCGTTGCCACGCACCGCGTGCAGGACACGGAGCGTCTCGCGACGCCAACCACCACACTCAAGGAGGCCCCCGAATGACAACATTGGCAACACGCCGGCTCGGCCGGACGGGTTACGACATCAGCGTGGTCGGGGCTGGCAGCTGGGCGATCGGGGGGGGCGAGTGGAAGTACAACTGGGGCGCGCAGGACGACGCCTCCTCGGTCCGCTCACTGCGCCGAGCGATCGCGCACGGAGTGAACTGGATCGACACTGCCGCCGTCTACGGCAGGGGCCATTCCGAGGAGATGGTCGGGCGGGCGATCGCAGGTGTCCCCGAGAGCGACCGCCCGTTCATCTTCTCCAAGTGCGGCTTGCGCTGGTCCGACTCGGACATATTCGGTGAGCCCCTCCGGTGCCTGCGTCCCGACTCGATCCGCCAGGAGTGCGACAACTCCCTCCGGCGCCTCGGCATCGACCGGATCGACCTCTACCAATTCCACTGGCCAGACCGGGAAGGGGTAGCGGTCGAGGACTCCTGGGATGAGATGGGTCGCCTGATCGAACAGGGCAAGGTCAGGGCCGGAGCTGTCTCCAACTTCGACATCTCCCTGCTCGAGCGTTGCGAGAAGATCCGCCACGTCGACTCGCTGCAGTTGCCCCTTTCCCTGATCGACCGCCGCGCCGGCGCCGAGCTCATCTCGTGGTGCGCCGAGAACGGGACTGGCGTCCTTTGCTACAGCCCGATGCAGGCCGGTCTGCTCAGCGACAGCTTCTCCTTCGAACGCTTGCAGCTTATGGACAGCCGCGACTGGCGGCGCTGGCACATCGAGTTCTCCCATTTCACCCCGCCGGCGCTGCAGCGGAACCTCGCCTTTAGGGACCGCCTTCGTCCCATAGCCGCCCGTCACGACGCCACCGTCGCCTCCGTCGCCATCGCCTGGGTGCTGAGCTGGCCCGGCGTGACCGGCGCCATCGTCGGGTCTCGTTCACCTGACCAGGTGGACGGCTGGATCGGCGCTGCCAGGCTCTCCCTCAGCGACGAGGACCTCGACGAGATCGAGGTCGCGCTCATCGAGCTCGGTGTCGGCGTGGGGCCGACCAGGCCGCCGAAAGTGAGCTGACCGCTCCCTCGCCAGCTCGACGCCAGCCCACGCGTTTTCACGCCCACGCCCAGAAATTGAGAGCACACGACGATGCCTAGTCACCTCACGCTTCTTCTCGACTCTTCATATCGCGACCACGGTCTCGAACGAGGCATCGTCGAAGAGGCGGGGGGGACCCTTGTCGTCTGCGAGTCTCCCGTCTGGGACGAGGAGCATGTGCTCGATCAACCCCTGCTTCCCGAAGCCGAGGTGATCCTGGTCGAGCTCGCTCCGATCACCGCCCGCGTCCTGCAGCGAGCGAGCTCATGTCTGCTCGTGGCGCGCTACGGCGTCGGGGTGGACAACGTCGACGTCGAGGCGGCCACCGCGGCCGGCATCTGGGTTGCGAACGTACCGAGTTACGCGGCGGACACGGTGGCCGACCATGCGATGCTGCTGCTGCTGGCGCTGGCGAGAGAGCTTCGGGCGTACACGCAACGGCTCCAGGTCGACCGATGGCGCACCGCGGACGACCCGTTCGTCCCCGTCGCCCTGCAAGGGCGAGTGCTGGGACTCGTTGGTTGGGGCAATATCGGCAAAGCTGTCGGGCGCCGGGCGCAGGCAATGGGTCTCGAGGTGTGGGCCGACGACCCGTACGTCGCCTCGGAAGAGATGGTGGCGGCGGGCATCGTCAGCAGCGACCTGCTCCCCCTGCTGGAAAGATGCGACTTCTTGTCTTTGCACTGTCCTCTCACTACCGAGACGCGACACATCATCTGCAAAGAGACCCTCGCGGTGATGCGAGACGGCGTCATCATCGTCAACACCGCGCGGGGTGATTTGATAGATCTTGTCGAACTGGTGCGTGCCATTGATGCCGGCCACGTGCGCGGCGCCGGACTGGATGTCTTCGATCAGGAACCGCTGCCGCCGGGCCACGTGTTACGCACGCACCCGTCGGTGATTGCCACCCCGCACATGGCCTACCTCTCGGACAGCTCGGTAATAGCTCTTCGGACAGGCGTCGCGAGAAACGCCGCAGCCGTGTTACGGGGGCTGCCACCCATACATGCGGTGAACGCGCCGGCGGAGAGGCGCACCGGGACAAACAGCCCGTAGTTGTCCAGTCAGAGAGCCGGGACCATTCAGGTATCGATAGGAGTCATTCACATGATGCAAACGACCGTTTTCAGCCAAGTAGACGGCCACGTCCAGTTGCAAAGGTCGGAGGTTCCGCCCTGGGGAGACACCGATGAGTTCGGCGGCGTATCGGCCGAGCTTTACCGCTCCCCCAACGGCACCAGCAGTTTCCACCTCATCCCGGCCGGGACCTCCGTCCCGATTCACAGCGGCCCCGATTACGCGTTCTGCCACATCGTCACCGGGCGCGGCAAGTTGGTGCTCCCGAGCGGAGAGGAGACCGACTATCACGGACCCGAGCTGTACATCTTCGAGCCCGGTACCTTGCACGGCTGGCGCGACGTCGTCGAAGACACGCTGCTGTCGGTCTGTCTCGTGAAGCCTGCGTCCGAGCGCTCCGATGGCTGATCTTCGCGAGCATGTCGCCCTCGTAACGGGCGGGAGCATCGGCATCGGTCGTGCGATCGCGCTCGCCTTGGCCGCTGTCGGTGCCGACATCGCCATCACCTATAGAACCCACGCCGGAGACGAGGTGGTCAAGGAAGCGAGGGCCCTCGGGCGACGGGCCTTGGCGCTGCCCGTGGACGTGACGGACGCGGCATCTGTCGACCAGTTCGTAGACGAGGTCGTGGCCCGGCTCGGACGCTTGGACGTGGTCGTCGCGAACGCCGGCGGCCTCATCGGAAGGGTCCCCGTGAGCACGATGCCCGACGCCCACTGGCACGCCGTTCTCGACACGAATCTCTCCAGCGCCTTCTACCTGGCGCGGGCGAGCCTCAGGCACATGAACAAGCCAGGAGGCCGGATCATCTTGATCTCGTCCATGGCCGCCTTCACCGGCGGTGGCCCGGGTGCGGCCGCGTACGCCGCCGCCAAGGCGGGCATGGACGGGTTCACGCGTGCTCTTGCCAAGGAGGTGGCGTCGAGAGGCATCACCGTCAACGCAATCGCACCTGGAACGATTCTTGACACGCCATTTCACGAGACGTTCACTCGGCCCGAGGACCAGAAGAGCGCCATCGCCCGCGTGCCGGTCGGGCGGCCGGGTTATCCCTCCGACGTCGCGGCCGCGGCGGTGTACCTCGCATCGAGGGAGGCCTCGTTCGTCACCGGTGAGGTGTTCAAGGTCACCGGCGGTCAGGAGCTGACCTAACACTGTCCCGCTGCCGCCAGGGCGGGCGGTGGTACCGTGCGACACCATGTCCAACTCGTCCTCGGCCGGCGCGCCGGAATGGCTTTCCCACCTCGTGGGGCTCGTCGTCGGCAGCATGAAGGACATACTCCACCTGGGGCCGCTGCCGGTCCGCGTCGTGAGTTAAGTGGACTACTGGGACCGGTACTGCCGGCTCGTGCAGGGCCGGGCAGCGGCCCGCATCGGATCGGTGAACGACGCCCGCCGGCTCGCCCGGCGACGGCTGCCGCGCGCCGTCTTCGACTACATCGACGGCGGTGGGGGAGCCGAGTCCACACTGAGGGCGAACCGGGCAGCCATCGCGGCCGTCGGGTTCCGCCCCCGCGTCGGTGTGACCATGGGCGTGCCCGATCCGAATCTCGCCACCTCCGTCCTCGGCTTCGAGGTCGCCATGCCGGTGCTGATGAGCCCGGTCGGCTTCACCCGGATGATGAACCCACTCGGCGACGTCGCCGGGGCCCGGGCGGCGGGCGCGGCGGGGACGATCTTCACGCTCAGCTCGATGTCCGGCCACCCCATGGGTGAGGTCATGGGTGCAGCGACGGGGCCGGCCTGGTTCCAGCTCTACTTCCTCGGGGGCCGGGCGGGAGCCGAGCAACTCGTGGCAAGGGCGCAGGAAGCCGGTTTCAGCGGCCTCGTGGTGACACTCGACACCCAGATCCCCGGCAATCGCGAGCGCGAGGCGCGACTCCGGCTGAGCCCACCGCTGAAGCTTGACCGTCCCACCATCGTGAAGATGGCGCCACAAGTCGCCGTGCGACCCGGGTGGCTCGCCGATGCCGCCCACGACCGTTTCCAGCTCGAGCTCGTCAACGCGGCCAGCCTCGGCCCGCCCGGGCAAGCGATGTCGACTCCGGACGCGCTGCTCCACTGGATCGCCCGGCCGCCGAGATGGGAGGACTTCATCTGGATCCGGGAGCTGTGGCAGGGCCCGATCCTCGCAAAGGGGATCGTCACCGGTGACGATGCCAAGCGCGCCGTCGACGCCGGCGCCGACGCCGTCATCGTCTCGAACCACGGTGGACGCCAGCTCGACTCCCTGCCGGGCGCGCTCCGCTCCCTCAGCGAGGTCGTCGACGCCGTCGGGACGCAGGTAGAGGTCTTGGTCGACGGTGGCTTCCGACGCGGCGAGGACGTGGTTAAAGCCGTCGCCCTCGGCGCTCGGGCGACCATGGTGGGCCGGGCGTGGGCCTACGGGCTCGCCGCCGCCGGCCAGCCCGGTGTGGACCGGGTCCTCGCCTTGCTCCGCGAGGATCTCGACCGCACGCTCAGGCTCCTGGGCTGCGGTTCCCTCGCAGAGCTGGACCGCAGCTACTTGCACATTCCGCCTGACTGGTGACAACCCGTACCGTTGATGCCGGAACGGGGTATCATTGTTGCTGCACCAGTCGCCACCACGCAGGCTGAGTGCTGTGCTGGTATCCATGACTGGACTCCCGCTCTAATGTGCGTGGAGCAAGAGGAGTTCCAGAGATGGCAGTAGGTACTGTGAAGTGGTTCAACGCCACCAAAGGCTTCGGGTTCATTGCACCCGACGGCGGCGGCGAGGACCTCTTCGTTCACCAGTCAGAGATTCAGGCGCAGGGCTACCGCGAGCTGCTCGAGGGCCAAAGGGTTGAGTTCGAAGTCACCCAGGGCAAAAAGGGCATGCAAGCCAGCAGCGTCCGCGCGATCTGAAGTCTCACACCTGCAGCGAAGGCTGCGGGTGTGAACAGCAGCTAAAGGAGCTCGGCGTGGCCAACAAGTCGCCACAGAAAGACTCGGGCAAAAAGCCCGGTAAGTCGCTCAAGGAAAAGCGCGCCGCCAAGAAGGCAAAGCAGACACCGGCGAAGATCGGCACCGTAAAGCCTGCCTGAACCACCGGGCACGCCTGCCTGTACAACCCGGCGGCCCGATGCCCGCAGCCTCACGACACGCGGCGCCTCCGCGATCGGCAGGAACGTCCTGGGGTTGCTCGTTCGCGGCAGGGATTCTGTTAGAACTGGCGCCATGAGCGACGACTACGACTACGGTCTCCCGGTGGTTGAAAAGCCAGACCCTTTCGTCGCGCCCGATGCCGCGGAGGCGGTGTCGCTCGACAGCGAGATCGACTACGACGACGAGCAGGAGGACGACCAGGCGCCTTTGGACGTCGTCGAGGCGATCGAAGTGGGCGCCCTGCTCGACGACCCGGTAACCGTGAGCAACGAAGAGGCCGAGGAAGACCGGGAGTGACGAGCTGAGTCGAGAGCTCAGCGACCGGGCGGCCCGGAGTACCCGCTCGGCCGGGACGGGGGGGCCGTCCTGCCCGGGGCAAACTCGGCGCTGGCTAGGACGCCTTTGGCGCTCACGACCGAGGCGGAACGGATGCTCCCGGTCCCCGACGGCAGGGTGACACCCCAGGCTCCGTAACCGTGATCGAGCCAGAAGGTCCCGAGCAGGACCTTGGCACCGTCGACGAGATCCACCTCGCAGGTGGCCTCACCCGACCACGACCCCGCCTCGAGGCTCATGAACAGCCAGCTCGGGCTGCTCGAGGTCCGGCCCGAGGTAGCCCCCCAGTGGCCCGAGGTGGCCCCCCAGTAGACGGTGACATAGCCGAGGACGCGGCCTCCCGCGTCCAGTGAGCGCGTGGAAGCCCGCCCGCCGGGCCCGGTGCCGAAGGCCGCGCGTGCGACCGCCGGCGGCTGGCCGCCGCGTACGAGCCACCCGATGCCGGCACCTGCGCCCAGGACGACGATCGCCGCCAGGCATGCCGACGCCAGGGCGAACCAACGGGTCCTCCCCTGCCGGCCCGTACCCTGGCGGCTCAAGAGCTGGCGGCTCGTGAGCTGGCGGGCGTCGCGGCCCGCACCCAGGCGCTCTGCAAGCCTCACCTCGAAACCGAGCGGCGGCTCGACACCAGGTACCACCTCGAGCATCGAGTCGGCGGCGAGGGACAGCTGCTCCATCTCGGCGTAGCAGCTCGAGCACCGCTGCAGGTGGGCGAGCGCCTCGGCCCGCTCCCTGCCCGTCGCTATCCCGAGGGCGAGCTCGGCAAGATCGTCCGCGTACCGGCCGCACTCGGGCCCGGACCCCGTCTCGTAAGTGCTCACCGGGGGCTCCCTTCGCTCGTCATCGTTTCTCGCAGCCTCGTCAGGCCCGAGCGGATCCGCGTCTTCGCAGTGCCGAGAGGGATGGACTCCGCCTGGCTGATCTCCGCCGCCGTCATGCCGTAGAAGTACGCCAGCACGAGGGCCCGGCGCTGCTCGGCACCAAGGGCCGCGAGCGCGAGACAGAGCTCACGAGCGGCGTCGTTGCTCACGGCCGCACCCTCGGGCGAGGCCTCGTTGCTCACGAGCCCGAGATTGATCAGGTCGTCGGGGTCGGTCGGCACCGCCCGGCGCATGCGCAAGGCGTCGATGGTGAGGTTGCGGGCGATCGTGAGCACCCAGGTGGAGACCGCACCGCGGCGGGGATCGTACACAGGCGCGTGCCGCCAGGCTCTCATCAGCGCCTCCTGGGCGATGTCCTCCGCAAGGGCCGCATCGGCGACCATGCCGAAGGCCAGCCCGAACACCCTCGCCTGGTACCTCCTCACGAAGACGAGCCCGGCCCGCTCGTCGCCGTGCGCCATGCCGGCGAGCAGCGACTCGTCCGAAGGCCCGCTCGCCGGTTCGCGGGTGCGTCGCATCACAAGAGATACGTCCGAAAGGCACGAACGGATTGCGGGTGCGGCCGGCGACGGCTCACAGGACTCCCCGACCGGGCATCCTCAGTGGCCGAGACAGGAACAAGAGCAAGAACAAAGCGTACGACCCGGGCGCCGCCCCACCGACCCGGAGAGCAATCACGCCAGCGGCACAGTAGATTCCCGCAGGTGAGCGGTACCAGCGGACCCAGCCAACGGCCCCCGCTGCGGCGCCCGTCGCCCCGGCACTACCCGCCGGCGGTCTACTGGCGCCGGCGCCTGGCCGTGGTGCTCGGGGCGGCTCTCGTCGTGGCGGTCATAGTCGGGATCGTCAGCCTTTTCGGCGGCAACCCGGGCAACTCGGGCAAAGGGGCCGCGACGGCGACCTCTCGTCCCACCACCAGCGCCACGACCGCCCCGGCGCCGGCATCGGGGATCGGGCTCAGGACCGTCACCTGGACCGACACGGACGCGAGCGCCGGGGGGGTCGTGAACCCGGCGCCGGGAGGCAGCGCCCGTCCCCGCACCCTCGTCACCGAGATCTGGTACCCCTCGATCGGCGGTTCCAGAACGAGACCGACCGTTCGCGAGAAGCCCGACTACGGCGGCGGGCCGTACCCGGTCATCGTCTTCGCCCATGGATTCGACACCCTGCCTGCCACCTACACACCGCTGCTCGCCTCGTGGGTGAACGCCGGTTTCGTCGTGGTGGCCCCGTTTTTCCCCGACGAGAACGCCGACGAGATCAACTCGCTCGGGAACGCCACGCCCCTGCAGCTCGAGACCGCCGAATCAGACGTGGTGAACGAGCCCTACGACATCGCCTATGTCGTGGGCGAGGTCGAGTCCGGCGCCACCGGGGCGGCCTCGAGCGGTGCCCCCTGGCTGAAGGGCCTCGTCCAAGAGGGGAAGTACGCCCTTGCCGGACACTCCGACGGTGCCCAGGCCGTAGTCGCCCTCGTCTACGCGCAGGCAGCGCACCAGGAGTACGCCACGACCTATGCCGACCTGGCGACGCCTCCCTTCGCCGTCGTCATCCTGTCGGGATCGGAGCTGTCGGGCAGGTACGCGCCCCCGGCCAGCCCGCCGCCGCTGCTGTTCGTGCAGAGCGCTCTCGACGCCTGCAACCTTCCCCAGCAGGCGGCCACGCTCTTGCACGACGTCGGGGGCGGTTTCTTCCTCAAGCTCCTCGAAGCGAGCCATTTCTCGGCCTACGTCGGCCGGGGCCGGGCCGCCCCGATCGTCGAGAAGGTCACGGTCGCCTTCCTGGAGGCCGCCCGCAGCGGCCAGCCGCGCCTCTCCGAGCTTTCGCCCTTTCTCTTGCCGGCACATGTTGCGGCCCTCTACCCGCCCTCCGCGCCCCCGGTGCTGACGGCCCTCCAGCCCACCACGGCCGAGATCGCCCAGTCCTGCGCGGCCCCGTAGCCGGCGCCAACCGGTCGAGTCCCGTCAGCCGGGGACGGCGCCCGGCGGCGCCACGGGCTCAGCCTCGGGCTGCTCGAGAACACCGTCCTTGAGCGTGACCGTCCGGGCGTGCTGGGCCGGGATCCGAGGTCCCGGCAGGATGACGCCCGTCAGATTGAGCGGATCGGCCGCCGAGAGCCGGACCACGACGCCATCGCCGGGGCGCCTGGCGACGCTTCGCAGCTGCTCGGCTGCCTCAGGCAGCGCGAACTGCTCGCCGGTGAAGCCGGCGACATAGCGCGCCCCAAGCACCACGCCCCGCGCCTCGAGGCGCCGGAGCGCCCAGAGAACGTCGCGCCAGGCGACCGCCAACGACTCACGCCAGAGCAGATCGCGAAAGACGATCCCCCAGCGGGCGAGCAGTTGTCCTGCGATCGCCTCGGCCAGCTCGTCTGGGTCCAGGGCCCCGTGATCGAGGCCGGGGGCACCAGAGGCTGCGCCCCATCCACCGCCCGGGACGCGGGCCGCAGATCCGAGTCCGTCTCCCAGCAGCGACCACCTCCCTCCCGAGAGGGCGGGCCGCACTCGGGGCCGGCTGCGCCCCGGTCGGGGCAGCCCGGGCCGCGACCGGCCGGGGGCGGCCAGCAGCGGTGCGGCCCGGCCGGGAAACGCGGTCGTCCGCGCCCAGCGCCCGCGCCCGCTCAGGAGCGCCCGCACCGCCTGGAAACCGTCCGCCGTGAGCAGCCCGCGGGCCATCCCGTCCCAGAGGGCCTCGGCCACCTCGCCCGGCATGCGGCCGGTCATCTGGCAGAGATCCGTCACGAACAGGGCGCCGTGGCACCGGAGGGCCTCGACGACCTCCGCCGCGGCCCCGAGTCCCGGCGGGTCCGGGACCGCCCCGTCCCGAGCAGCTGCCAGCAGCCAGTCGAGGTCCTCGCGCCGGAACAGGCTGATCGGCGTCGCCGGTGAAGGCGTCGCGCCGCCGCGGCGCGCTGGGGCACCCGGGCGGTCGGCGACGCGGAGGGCGAGCCGGCCGAAGGAGACCTCGCCCCGCGCGCACCATTCGTCGAGCAGAGCGGCGTGGTACCCGGCAACCCGAGCTGGCAAGATCGACGACTCCCAGGTCTCGACGGCGGCCTCGTAGCCCTGCAGCTGCTCGACGACCTCCACCAGCCCGCCGGAGCCGAGCAGGCGGTGTCCCGGCCCGACGTGCTGCCAGGAGAGGAGGAAGCGCATGAACTGCTGCGGGCTGACCGCCTCGACCGAGCGCCGCGAGTCGCCACGCATCGCCGAGTGGATGCGGGCGAGGAGATGGCGGGCGCAGAACCGCTCGGCGGGCGTGGCCCCGGGCGAGCCCGCCTGCGCGATTCGGCAGGCAAGCACGGACCCTTCCCCGACGAGCCGGGCGAGGGCGGAGCGGATCTCGCCGGTCGTTCCCGTTCCTATCGAGGCCGCCAGCTCCTCGGCCGTGACCGGCCCGAGGATCTCGAGGTGGCCGCGGGCGGCAGCAACGAGGGCGTCCTCCCTGGCGGCAGGAGGCCGCGGCTTACCGGTCTCGAGCTTGTGGTCGGGAACGAACCGGGCCCCGTCACCAAGCCCGGCGGCGAGCTCGCGGCACTCGACGGCCACCCATCGCGCCCCGACGCCGGGAAGCTCCATCGTCATGGCACGCCCTGCGGTCGCGAGCGCGTCCATCCACCCCCTCCACTCCGGCCTCGGCGGCGCCAGCACGAGAGAGCAGACCAGGTCGTGCAGCTCCTCCGCATTGCGCAGCTCGGGCCGGGCCTGCTCGACGATGCCGGCGACGACGCCAGGATCGAGCGCGGCGAGATCACGCGCTTCGAGCGGCAGGCCCCGGCGCGTCGGCACCGCCCGCGTGCGGCGCTCCTCGAGCGGCGCGTCGTCGAGGAACGTGTACGGGCGACCGTTCAAGATCTCCTCGGCCAGCACGGAGGGGATCACCGTGTCCACGCAGTGCGCCCGCACTTCACCGGAGCGGATCGAGCTCAGCACCGCGGTCAGGCCCTCGAGGTCCATCGCCTCGGTGCAGCAGTCGTCGAGTGTCTGGCGCACGACCGGGTGCTCGGGGATCTCGATCGGCCCCGAGACGTTCTCCTGGCAGGCGGCGAGCGCCGGGAATATCGCCGCCATGAGGTCGTCGGCCTCCATGCGCTGGATGGCGGGCGGGACCCGCCGGCTTCCCCGGTAGCGCGGCGCGACGAGCGAACGGGAGAGGTTCCAACGCCAGCGCGAGCCGAACATCGGCGTCGGCAGGACCGCCTGCACCAGGGTGTCACGCACTGTCGCCGGGGAGAGGAACCCGAGGACGTCCTCGAGGGGGAACGAGTGCTGGGGGCCGAGCGACAGCACCACGGCGTCGTCGCTCGCGGCCGCCTGCAGCTCGAAGTCGAAGGTCCTGCAGAACCGTTTCCTCAGGGCCAGTCCGAGAGCGCGGTTCAGCCTCGCCCCCCGGGGCGAGTGGACGACGAGCTGCATGCCGCCCGTGTCGTCGAAGAACCGCTCGATCACGAAGCGGGCCGTCGTCGGCAGCGCTCCGAGCTCCCCGTAGCCGGCCGCGAGGTAGGCGACCACCTGCTGGGCGACGGCGCGCTCGACCCCGGTGAGCTGCTCGACGAGCTCGACGGCCCTCACGGTGCCTGCGGTGCCCGCCGTGCCGGCGCCTCCGCCCCCTGGCGCCAGCCCGCCGTCCGCGGCGTCCCCGCCGTCCCCGCTCTGAAGGGCAGTCTCGACGGCGCTTCGCAGGTCGGAGACCGCCTGGGACAGCTCGGCTGTCCGAGCCGGGGCCTCGCCCAGCCAGAACGGGACGTTGGGCGACGCCCCTTCGGCATCGACGACGCGGACCGTGCCCGGCTCGATCCTGCGGATGCGCCAAGTGGCGCTCCCGAGAAGGAAGACGTCGCCCGCCATCGACTCGACGGCCCAGTCCTCGTTGACCGTGCCGACGAGTGTCTCCTCCGGCTCGAGCACGACACGGAAGTCGGCGACGTCCGGGATCGCCCCGCCCGAGGTCACCGCCGTGAGGCGGGCGCCGCGCCTCGGTCGGAGAACGCCGTTGACCCGGTCCCGGTGCAGGTGGGCTCCCCGCCGGCCGCGGCCGGTGACGACGCCCTGGCTGACCAGGTCCACGACCGCCTCGAAGTCCTCGTCGCTGAGCCCGCTGTAGGGGGCAGAGCGGCGCGCCAGGACGAGCAGCTCGGACTCGGGGCATCCCTCAGGATCCGAGGCGGCGCACTCGGCCACCAACTGCTGCGCGAGCACGTCCAGGGGCGCCACCGGCGGCACGACCGCGTCGAGGTCGCCGGAGCGGACCGAGACGAGCAGCGCCGTGCACTCGACCAGCTCGTCGCGCGTGAGCGGGTAGAGGCGCCCGACGGGCACGCCCCCGACATGGTGCTGGGCGCGTCCGACGCGCTGCAGGAACGTGGCGATGCTCCGCGGAGACCCCAGCTGGCACACGAGCTCCACCGGTCCGACGTCGATGCCGAGCTCCAGCGACGCGGTCGCCACCACGGCCCGGAGCTCCCCGGCGCGAAGCCGCGCCTCGACCCGGAGCCGGCGGTCCATGGAAAGGCTCCCATGATGGGCCTGGACGCTGTCGTCCCCCAGGCGGTCGGCCAGCTGATGGGCGACACGCTCGGCCATTCTCCTGGTGTTGACGAACACGAGCGTCGTCCGGTGATCTTCGATGTGGGCGGCGACGCGCTCGAGGACCGACGCCATCTGCTCGTGGGTCGACACGGCACCGAGCTCGTCGTCGGGCAGCTCGATCGCCACGTCGAGGTGCCTTTGATGGCCGACGTCGACGACGGTGCAGCGTGGCTCGCCACCGGGCAGCGTGCGTCCCGGCCCGGTGCCCACGAGCAGCCGGGCGATGGTGGCTATGGGCCGCTGGGTCGCCGACAGGCCGATCCGCACCGGCCGGCCCGCCCCGGGGTCGCCCTGCGCGACCAGGCGGTCGAGGCGCTCCAAGCTCAAGGCGAGGTGCGAGCCGCGCTTGTCCCGGGCGAGGGCGTGGATCTCGTCGACGATCACCGTCCTCACGGTCGCGAGCATCTTCCGGCCCCCTGCTGAGGTGAGCAGGAGGTAGAGCGACTCGGGGGTCGTCACGACGATCTCCGGGCGATTGCGCAACATGGCCGAGCGCTCGGAGGGAGGGGTGTCGCCGTTGCGAACCGCAACCTGCACCTTTGGCGGCGCGAGGCCGAGCTCGGTCGCGACCTCGGCGATCTCGGACAGCGGCTTGCGCAGGTTCTCGCTCACGTCGACCGTCAGCGCCCGCAAGGGCGAGACGTAGACGACATCGGTGCCGCGCCGCTCGCCACCGGCTTCCGCGGCGCGATAGCAGCGGTCGATCGCCACGAGAAACGCGGCCAGCGTCTTGCCCGAACCGGTGGGCGCGGCGATCAAAGTGTCGGCCCCAGAGGCGATCGCCGCCCAACCCTCGGCCTGGGCCTCGGTCGGCCCGGCCGGGTAGCGCCTTCGGAACCACTCCGCGACAGCGGGATGAAAGCCCCGCAGCGCACCGTCTGCCTCGCGGCCCATCTCGGCCCCCCTCACCGGCTGCACGGCTCGTGATACTACCCGAACACCTGTTCGGAGGCTACGGCGTCGGGGCCGGAGCTGCGGGCGGTCGGCTAAGTCGACTATCTCTATACAAAGAGCGCTCTATACAAAGAGCGCTCCCGTGGGCCAACATGGCGCCCATGGACCTGCTCGTCGTCGTAGGAACGGACCAGCCCCCAGAACGCCTCGCCACCCGGGCACACCACATCCTCACCGTGGCCTCGGGCGAGGCGACGCCCACATTGGTAGCCGAGATCCGCGCCCGGATCCCCCGCCACGTCGGCGTCTTCGGCCCGGGGGCGGCGAGCATCGCCGCCAAGCTGCGCAGCGCCGGATTCCCCACGGAGATACACACCGACGAGGACCTCTCCGGCCGCAAGGACCTCGCTGGCGTCGAGATCGTCCCGCTGACCGATCGCGGGCCGAAGATGGAAGTCGCCGACTCCCTCCTCGACCTCGTCGGCAACACCCCGATGGTCCGGCTCGACCGCGTGGGGCGGGACCTCCCCTGCCCGCTCGTGGCCAAGCTCGAGATCCTCAACCCCGGCGGGAGCGTCAAGGACCGGCCGGCCTTGGCCATGGTCGAGGAGGCCGAGCGCGCCGGGCTGCTCGGGCCGGGCGCGACCATCGTCGAGGGCACCTCGGGCAACACCGGCATCGGGCTCGCCATCGTCGCTGCCCGGCGCCGCTACCGCTGCGTGTTCGTCATGCCCGACAAGATGGCTCCCGAGAAGGTGGCGCTGCTGCGCGCCTACGGCGCGGAAGTGGTCCTCTGCCCGACGGCGGTGGCGCCGGATCACCCCGACTCGTACTACTCGGTGACCTCACGCCTCGCCCAGGAGATCCCCGGCGCCTATCACCCCGACCAGTACCACAATCCCGAGAACCCGGCCGCGCACGAGAGGACCACGGGCCCGGAGATCTGGCGCCAGAGCGCGGGACGCGTCAGCCATTTCGTCGCCGGCATCGGCACCGGCGGGACGATCTGCGGCATCGGCCGCTACCTCAAGTCGCAGAACCCCGATGTCCAGATCGTGGGCGCAGACCCGGAGGGCTCCGTCTACTCCGGGGGATCGGGACGGCCGTACCTCGTCGAGGGCATCGGCGAGGACTTCTGGCCGACGACCTATGACCCGAGGGTCGTCGACCGCGTCGTGATGGTGAGTGACACGGACTCGTTCCTCACCGCCCGGCGCCTGTCCGTCGACGAAGGCATCCTCGCCGGCGGCTCGACGGGCACGGCGGTCTGGGCTGCGCTGCAGCTCGCGCCGGAGCTGCAGCGCGACGACGTCGTCGTCGTCCTCATCCCCGACTCGGGGCGGGGCTACCTGTCCAAGCTCTACAACGACGAATGGATGGCCGATCACGGCTTCCTGCGCACGAGCGGGCACACGGTGGCCGAGCTCCTCGAGCGCAAAGGGGCCCGCCTCACCGGGATGATCCATGTCCACCCGAGCGAGTCCGCCCGCCAGGCGATTGCCGTCATGGCCGAATTCGACGTCTCACAGATTCCCGTCATCCAGGCCGAGCCACCGCTGGCGGCGGCGGAGGTCGTCGGCGCGGTGCACGAGCGTGACCTCATGCAACGAGCGGTGCGCGACCCCGAGATCCTCGACCGGTCGGTGGCAGACGTCATGGGGCCGCCACTTCCGTCGGTGGGAAGCGGCGAGACGGTGGACACCGCCCTCTTGCGCCTGGAAGAGTCGCCGGCGGTGATCGTGCTCGACAACGGGCACCCGGTCGGCGTGATCACCCGGTCGGACGCTCTCGCGTTCTTGGCCCAGGCCGGCGCGGCAAGGGAGGGTCGATGAGCACGCAAGATCAGGCGGGTGCCGGGCCGGGAGAAAACGGGCCGGGGGGAAACGGGCCCGGAGAGCACGGGCCCGGAGGCCACGGCCAGGGTTTCGCCACTCGTGCCATCCACGCCGGCCAGGAGCCCGATCCGCTCACGGGGGCGGTCGTGACCCCGATCCAGCTCGCCACCACCTACGCCCAGCAGGCCGTGGGCTCGCACAAGGGCTTCGACTACTCGCGCACCCGCAACCCGACGCGGGTCTCGCTCGAGACGACGATCGCCTCGCTCGAGGGGGCGGACCGGGGCTTCGCCTTTTCGAGCGGGATGGCGGCCGTGGACGCCGTGCTGCGCCTCTTGCACCCCGGCGACCACCTGATCATCCCGAACGACGCTTACGGCGGGACCTACCGGCTCGTGGCCAGCCTCTATGCCGGCTCCGGGGTCAGCTTCTCGCCGGTCGAGCTGCAGGACATCGACGCCCTGCGGGCGGCCTGGCGCGACGAGACCCGCCTCGTGTGGCTGGAGACTCCGAGCAACCCCAAGCTGCAGATTATCGACATCGGGGCCGTCGCCGCCCTCGCCCACGAACTAGGGGCCCGCTGCGTCGTCGACAACACTTTCGCCACTCCGTTTCTCCAGCTCCCCATCGCCCTCGGCGCCGATGCCGTCGTGCACTCGTCGACCAAGTACCTCGGCGGCCACTCCGATGTCGTGGGTGGGCTGGTGGTGACCAGTGACACGGAGCTGGCGAAGCATCTCGGTTTCGTCCAGAACTCGGCCGGGGCGGTGCCGAGCCCGTTCGACTGCTACCTGGTCCAGCGCGGGCTCAAAACGCTGGAGGTGCGCCTCGTCCGCCAGTGCGCGAACGCCCGAGTCATCGCCAACCACCTCGCCGAGCACCCGGCGGTCGCGCAGGTCTACTACCCGGGGCTAGCCGGCCACCCCGGCCACCAGCTTGCCTCACGCCAGATGCGCGACTTCGGGGCGATGGTGTCCTTCACGCTCAAAGGCGGCGAGGCGGCCGCGTTGCAAGTCGCCGCCGGCACGCGCCTTTTCACCCTGGCCGAATCGCTCGGGGCGGTCGAGTCGCTCATCGAGCTGCCGGCGAAGATGACCCATTCCTCGGTCGCCGGATCCGAGCTCGAGGTCGATCCGTCCCTGATCCGCCTGTCGGTCGGCCTCGAGGAAGTCCACGACCTGCTGGACGACCTCGACCAAGCGCTCGCATTGGCGGGGTGAGCAGTAGGTAACGGTCCCGGCCGAGGCTCGAGGGTGCCTCCGGTGCCGAGCCGGCCGGTCCGCCGAGCGCCACGGCTCCTCCTCGGCGCCGACGGCCCGTGCCTCAGCGGCTCGCCGTCGGCCGTTCGACCCCGGCGCCGTGCTGCCATTCCATGAAGACCGCCCGGAGGAGGTCGGGTTGGGACACCATCCCGACCAACTCGCCTCCGTGTCCGACGACGGGCATGCGGTGGAACCGTCCCGCGATCATCGTGCCGAGGGCGCGGACCAAGGACGCGTCCGCCTCGACCGTGCGCACGTGCCTTGTCATCACCGAGTCCACGGGAGCGGAGAAATGGTCGCGGGCCACCGTCACCAGATCTCTGAAGGCGCGGAAGCTGTCCGCCTCGCTGATTTCGGCCACGGTCGGGAGGACCGCCTTCAGAAGATCGCGTTCGGTGACGATCCCGAGCAGGTCACGTTCGCTCACCATGCCGACCAGCTCGCCGCCCTCGACGACGAGGGCGCACTCGGCGTCGTGGAAGAGCAGGGTCCGGGCGACGTCGGCGATCGTCTCGCCGCGTTCCACGCGGCAGAAGTCTGTGTGCATCACGTCCGCTACACACAGCATGGCTGCCCCTTCCAGAACTTATTCTAGTCCTCGAAGGCTGTTCGGAGCAGGCTGGGTTCAGCTCCCAGTGCCCTCGGCCACTCAGGCGACGCGGCCGTGAACCTGCGGTGCGGCCCCGGGCCCTTGGGCGGGGCAGGAGCGTCAGTCCGCCCCGCTCCGGGGCATGATCGCAAAGCAACGGTCCTCGAGCCTGCCTAGCGCGTAGGAGGGGTACATGCCCCAGAAGAGCGCGCGGCATTTCTCGGACCAGGCGAGGGCGGCTGGCGACGACAGCCGGCGGTGGACCTGCAGGATCCCGCCCTCGAAGACGCGGTACTCGGCCCAGCTGCCCGGGAAGTCCTTCACACAGGCCACCTCCGCGTAGGGGACGTCGCCGGTCTCGGGGAACCGGCGCACGCGGTTGCGGTGCGTGTGCCCGGCGAAATAGCCGGCGATGGCGGGACGCCTCGCGATCAGGGCGACGAGGTGCTCGGAGTCGTCCGGGTTGATCCCGAAGTAGTCCCCGGATCGGTTCGACGAGCCCGGCTGCCAGGGATGGTGGTGGCCGAAGACGAGCACCGGGCAGTCGGCGCGGGCGGCGAGCTCGTCGAGCCACTCCAGCTGCTCGTCGCGAACCTGGCCGGAGTCCCGGCCCTCGATGACCGTGTCGAGCAGGGCCAGGACGACGCCGGGCAGCACCCGCTCCTGGCAGGACTCGGACGCAAAACGGCGCCCCGTGAAGGCATCGTGGTTGCCGCGCACGTGCAAGAGGCGGTCGTCGAAGGTGTCGAGGTAGCACTGCAGGAAGGCGTCGTACTCGGCCACCAGCCCCGAGGCCGTGAGGTCGCCCTTGACCACGAGCGCCGCCGGGTCGAAGCCGACGATCTCGGTCACGGCGGCATGGCTCATCATCTCGGGGTACGGCGTCGCCCCCACCGGCGACGAGCACACCACAAGGGGCCCGAGCTGCTCCAGAAACTCCTGCAGCTTGTCCCTGACCACCCCGAGATCGGTCCCGGCCGCGGCGAGATAGCCGACAGCCTCGGTGACGTCGGCGAGACTGCCACACTCGGTCTCGCCGAAGTGGAGGTCGTTGACGGTGGCGAATCTGCACAACAGCTCGCCCGGTGGCCGCTCGAGCGTGCGCGTCTCGATGCCGTGGCGCACCAAGCTCGCGCCTGGCTTGAGGCCGGTGATGACCTCGTAGCCCGGTCCCGAATCGCCGGGCGCGTCGCCCGTCGTGAGCAGGTCGGGGGAGTGAAGATGGAAGACGACCTCGTCGTCCGCCACGCTCGTCAGGTCCCAGACCTCCGCCCCGGGGGTCACCGCGCTCCTCCCTCCCCCCACGGCTGAGCGTGGCGCAGGGACACCGGCGGGCGCCACCACCGACTCGAGAAACGCCACGCGTGCTCCCGAACGCTCCCCGCTCGCTCACGCCCGCCTCCGTACTGATCCGGGCGTATGCGCGGCGCCTTGGGCCAGCAAATCGCGACGGCCGCGGCGATCGCCTCGACCGCTTCCGGCGGAGCGCTGAGGGGACGGGCAGGGATGTCCGGGTGTGCCAGGGGCCGCTGGCTCAAAGCGGGACGTTCCCGTGCTTGCGCTTCGGCAGCTCCTCGCGCTTGGAGGCGAGCAGCCGCAGTGCCCGGGCGAGAACGGCGCGGGTGTCGGCGGGATCGATCACGGCGTCGACATAACCACGTTCGGCGGCGACATAGGGGTTCGCGTAGCGCTCGGCGTAGTCGTCGACCAGCTCGGCGCGGCGCGCCGCCGGGTCGGGCGCGTCCACGAGCTCACGCCGGTAGACGATCTCCACGGCGCCCTGCGGGCCCATGACCGCCAGCTCGGCCGAGGGCCAGGCGTAGGCGAAGTCGGCACCGATGGACTTCGAGTCCATGACTACATAAGCGCCGCCATAGGCCTTGCGCGTGGTCACCTGCACCCGAGGCACCGTTGCCTCGCAATACGCGTAGAGAAGCTTCGCTCCGTGGCGGATTATGCCACCGTACTCCTGGTCGGTCCCGGGCATGAAACCCGGGACGTCGACGAAGGTCACAAGCGGGATGTTGAAAGCGTCACAGGTCCTCACGAAACGGGCCGCCTTTTCCGAAGAGGCGATGTCCAGCACCCCGGCCAGCACGCTCGGCTGGTTGCCGACCACCCCTACGGCGCGCCCCGCTATACGAGCGAAGCCACACGTCAGGTTGTTCGCCCAGTGGGGGAAGTACTCCAGGTACTCACCGCCGTCCACGACCGCTGTGATCACCCGTTTCATGTCATAGGGCTGGTTGGGGCTGGCCGGGACCATGTCGCGAAGCTCGACGAGCTTCGCGTCCAGGTCCTCGGGCTCGTCCAGGTCCGGCGGCGTCTCGAGGTTGTTGGAGGGCAGGAACGACAACAGGTAGCGGACCTCGTCGAGACAGGACTTCTCGTCGGGCGAGACGAAAGTGGCCACTCCCGAACGCGTGGCGTGGCTCATGGCCCCGCCGAGCTGTTCCAGGGTCACGTCCTCACCGGTGACGGTCTTCACGACATCGGGCCCGGTGATGAACATGTGGCTCGTCTCGTGCACCATGAAGATGAAGTCCGTCATCGCCGGTGAGTAGACGGCCCCGCCCGCGCACGGGCCGAGGATGACGCTGATCTGGGGCACCACGCCCGACGCCTTGACGTTGCGGTAGAAGATGCCGCCGTAGCCGTTGAGCGACACCACGCCCTCTTGGATGCGGGCGCCGCCCGAGTCGCACAGGCCGATGATCGGCACTCCGACAGAGAGCGCGAGGTCCATGACCTTGTGGATCTTCTCGGCATGCGCCTCGCCGAGCGACCCGCCGAAGACGGTGAAATCCTGGCTGAAGACACAGACGCGCCGGTCGTCGATCGTCCCGTAGCCGGTGACGACCCCGTCGGTGTACGGACGCGAGCGCTCGAGGCCCATGCCATGCGAGCGATGGCGTACCAGCAGGTCCAGCTCCTGGAAGGAGCCCTCGTCGAGCAGATAGTCGATCCGCTCGCGAGCGGTCATCTTGCCCTTTGCCTTGTGGGCCTTGACCGATCGCTGCGATCCCGCGTTGATCGCTTCCTCCCGCCTGGCTCCGAGCGCGGCGAGGCGGGCGCTCATCGAGTGGTCAGACGTGGGTTGCTCCGTCATTGCGGGAAGGCTACCGGGCGCCGGGTGCGCGGGCCGCCTATCGCTGGAAGCGCCGTCGCCGATGGCCGGGGAGGCGCCGCCCCTGGCCGGGCACGCCCTGCAGTTACCGCCGGTCACGGTGGCCGCGAAAACAACCCCATCCCGCGCGCCCTACGCTGCGGACGTGACCGATGAGGACCTGGTGCGCCGGCTGCGCTCGGGTGACGAGTCAGCCTTCACCGAGCTCATCAACGCCTACCACCCGTCGCTGGTCCGCCTCGCCCAGAGCTTCGTCTCGAGCCGCGCCGTCGCCGAGGAGGTCGCCCAGGATACCTGGCTCGCCGTTCTGAAGGGCATCGACGGCTTCGAAGGCCGGTCGTCGCTCAAGACCTGGGTCTTCCACATCCTCGCCAACAGGGCGCGCTCGACCGGGGCGCGCGAGCAACGCACGACGCCGGTCGACCTCGGGGACGAGGGGAGCGTCGACAGGCGGCGCTTCGACGAGACCGGCACCTGGTCGGACCCGCCGGCCCACTGGTCCGACGAGATCATCGAAAGGCTTTCCAGCGGCCCGTTGTTCGCTCAGGTCCAGGCTGCGGTCTCCCAGCTGCCTGAGAGCCAGCGTGCCGTCGTAACACTTCGCGACCTCGATGGACTGTCCAGCAAGGAAGTATGTGACGTGCTCGGGATCAGCGAAGGCAACCAGCGGGTTCTCCTGCACCGCGGGCGCAGCCGGATACGAGCCATCTTTGAAGACGAGGTGGCGAAGCAATGAGACTGCTCACGCGCCGGCGCGACATCGTCTGCCGAGAGGCGGTCGAGCTCGTGACCGACTACCTCGAGGGCAAGCTCTCGCGGCGTGACGCGCGGGCTTTCGAGGCTCACCTCGAGGCCTGTGACGGCTGCGAGGAGTACCTGCGGCAGATCAAGGCGACCATCGAGATCCTCGGGAGCGTCCAACCTGACGATCTCGCCCCGGAGACCCGCCAGGGCCTAGTGGAGCTCTACCGCCAATTCCGGGGCGAGCACACCTGAGCGGTCGCTCCCCGGGCTCTTCGCCAGCGCCCGGCCGATCGCGGTCGCCGCGACGATGGGCGCCGCGCGCTCAAGACCGCGCACCTCGACGGGGCGCGCTCAGCCCTGCTGCTCCTGCACCAGCTCGATGAGCGTGCCGAAGGCGCTGCGCGGGTGCACGAATGCCACCGTCGTCCCGCGCGATCCGGGCCGAGGGCTCTCGTCTATGAGCGCGGCGCCCGCAGCTCGCATGTGCTCGATGGCTTCGGCACAGTCGCTCACCCTGTAGCCGACGTGGTGGATGCCCTCGCCTTTGCGCTCGAGGAATCTCGCGACGGGAGAAGTGTCAGAAGTCGGGGCGAGCAGCTGGATGAACGAGTCGCCGACGCTGAGCAGTGCCTCTTCCACCTCGTCGTGCTCGACCCGCTCTCGATACGCCACCCGGGCTCCGAGCGCCGACTCGTACCAGGCGATCGCGGCTTCGAGATCGCGCACGGCGATGGCGACGTGGTCGATCTCGGTGACTTCTCCCAACGGCTGCATGAGTGGGCACTCTACCGCCAGCGCCCCTTGAGGCCCCGGGCGCGAACGCGAGGCCGACGCGACCTAGCCTTTGTCTCATGCAGAAGAGCTGGTCCTCGTTCCCGACGATGCGGAGGTCCCGATGCCCGGTTCGCTGATCGTCTCAGGTGCCCGTACGCCGATCGGCAAGCTGGCTGGCGCGCTCTCCGCTTATTCGGCCACAGATCTTGGTGGTGTGGCGATCGCGGAGGCGCTCTCCAGAGCTGGCGTCGCCCCCGAGGATGTCGACTACGTCGTCATGGGCCAAGTGCTCGGGGCCGGCCAGGGCCAGATCACCGCCCGCCAGGCGGCTGTGAACGCCGGCATACCGATGGTCACGCCCGCCACGACGGTCAACAAGGTATGCCTCTCCGGCCTGCACGCCATCCACCTCGCCGACCTCATGATCCGGGCGGGGGATGCCGCCATCGTCGTCGCCGGCGGGATGGAGTCGATGACGCGGGCGCCCTACTTGCTGCCCGGTGCCAGGTCCGGGTACCGCTTCGGTGACCAGAGGCTTGTCGACTCGATGATGCACGACGGGTTGTTCTGCGCCTTCGACCATGTCGCGATGGGCATGAGCGCGGACCTCTACAGCCGTGCGATGGGAATCCCCCGCGAGCGTCAGGACGCGCTCGCTGCCTTGTCACACGAGCGTGCCGCGACCGCGATCAAAGCCGGCCGGCTCGCCGAGGAGATCGTCCCCGTTTCTGTGCCGCAGCGAAAGGGCGATCCGATCGTCGTCGAGAACGACGAGGGAGTACGGCCCGAGACCACGGTCGAGTCGCTGGCGGCGCTGCGACCCGCCTTCGATGAGGAGGGGACGGTAACGGCCGGCAACGCCAGCCAGATCTCCGACGGCGGCGCCGCAGTCGTGGTGATGTCGCCGGAGCGGGTCGACGAGCTCGGCCTCAGTCCCCTCGGCGAGATCATCAGCTACGGCCAGGTGGCCGGGCCGGACGCTTCGCTTCTCACCCAACCCTCCCATGCCATCCAGCAAGCCGTGGCCCGTGCCGGGCTCGGGATCGGCGACATCGACCTGTTCGAGATCAGTGAGGCCTTTGCGGTCGTGAACGCCGCCTCGATGGACGAGCTCGGTGTCCCCGGTGACATCGTCAACGTGAACGGTGGTGCCATCGCCCTTGGCCACCCGATCGGGATGTCGGGCACCAGGCTGGCCATAACCATGCTCTACGAGCTACGCCGCCGCGGGGGTGGCCTCGGGGCCGTCGGGCTCTGCGGCGGCGGTGGCCAGGGGGACGCGGCAGTCCTGCGCGTAGTGGCCTGAGCCTGCCGGCTCGAGGCGGGAGGCCTCCGTCTCCTGTGGGCGCCCGGCTTGCCGGCGACACCCGGCTTCCCGGCAACACCATGCTTTCCGGCGACACCATGCTTCCCGGCAACACCGTGCTTCCCGGCGGCACCCGCCGGCTCAGCCGCTGACCTCCCGACGGCCCTCGAGGGCACGCCCCAGAGTCAGCTCATCGGCGTACTCCAGATCGCCACCTACAGGCAGCCCGCTCGCGATACGCGTCACCTTTACCCCGAGCGGCAGGATCAACCGAGCTAGGTACATCGCCGTCGCCTCCCCCTCGAGGTTGGGGTTCGTGCACAGGATCACCTCGACTACTCCCCCAGTGCCCAGCCGCACCAAGAGCGGCCTCACGCGCAGCTGCTCGGGCCCGACCCCGTCGATCGGGCTCAACGCACCTCCGAGCACGTGATAGGTGCCGTGGAACTCCCGAGTTCGCTCGACGGCGATGATGTCTCGCGGGTCCTCGACGACGCAGATGATGCTGCGGTCACGCCGTGAATCGGAACAGATGGTGCAGAGCTCGGTCTCCGTGACGTTGAAGCACCGCTCGCAGAGCCGGATGCGGTCTTTCACCTCCGCGATCGCCTGTGCGAGGCGCAGGGCGCTCTCCCGGTCCGTCTCCAACAGATAGAAGGCGATGCGCTGGGCCGAACGCGGTCCGATGCCCGGAAGGCGGCCGAGCTCGTCGACCAGGTCTTGGATGGGTCCGGCAAACACTGGCACGGGCCGGTCAGACCTGCGGCTCGTCGTCGACTACGTCGTCGTCTGGTTCTTCTGTCCGCTCGTCGTCTTCGTCCTCGTCGTCGTCTTCGTCCTCGTCGTCTTCTTCGTCGTCGTCGTCTTCGTCGTCTTCGTCGTAGTAGTCGTCGAGCACGTCTTGGCCACCCAGCGCGGCACGACTGCCGAATTCGCCCGGATCCAGTCCCATACCGAGCTTTCTCATAAGGGCGTTGATGTCAACGCCGCCCAGGAGGCCCTCGAGATCGAGGTTGCCGACGAGCGCCCCGAGGCCCGTCTCTCTCCCAAGTGGCGGCTCGATCTGTGCCTGCAGGGAGGACCTCAGCTCGACGATCCGGCCGAGGGCATCGCGCAACGCCGCCAGCACGGCGTCCTCGAGAAGGGCCGGGTCAGCCGGGTCGACGATGGAAGGGTCGATTCGCACAGACTCGGCCTCGAGCGAACCGGTCAGCCGTACGACGACCGCGCCGCCGGCCGCGCGGCCCTCGACAACGGTTGCATCTATCGCCGCCGCTTGGGATTCGAGGTCTGCCTGGGCAGCCTGGAGCTGCGAGAACAAGTCGCCCAAGCCTCCTGTCGGAGACGAGTCGCCCTCTGCCATCTCAGACCTCCTCCGCGCCGGGGAAAACCTCCATGAGGCGCTCTTGTGCCCAGGAAACGGCGTCGCCGGGAACGTGCTCGCCGAGTGGATCGAGGTCGTCGGGGTCGAGCAACTCCTCCCCGGCATCGTCTGAATCATGGCTCATGGCGGTCCGGGACACCGCGATCGCTCGGCTCGGGTCAGATGAGAAGGAGGCTGAGCGGTCGGCTCCTCCCGATCCTCCGGCGCCTGCGGCTCCTGGTGTCGGGACTGCGCCCGGGGCGCCAGTCGCCCTCAGGCGCGCTGGTGCTGGCGAGCCGTAGGCGTCCGCATCTGCTTGCGAGACGCCTCGGGTACCGCCGACGGCCGAGGTCGACGGCAGGTGAGCAGCCCCCAAGTCGGTCTCGGCAACAAGCCGAAGGTGAACGGGGCGGCCGAAATACCGGCCGAGAGCTTCCGCAACCTCCTCGGAGTGCTCCTTCGCTCGATCGACATGGGTGGAATTGGGGAGAGCGAGGATCGCCGTCGCACCTTCGGTCGCGAGAAACCGGCCCACCGCGAACACGGCGCGCACTCGGGGACGCAGTTGGGCGAGCACGTGGTCACCCCACGCCTCGACCAGTTCGTCCCTGGTGGGTGGGGGCAAGTCGCTCTCCGGCGGTGGTTCCATCACGGCGCTGGCGCTCACCGTTGGCACTGGAGGCGCCGGGACCTGCGACGACCGAGGGGCGCCCTGGGTGACGCTGAACGGAGCATTGCCGGGGCCGAAGGCGCCGAGCGCCGGTTGCGATTCGAGGCTGTCACGATTCGTGGCGGTTCGCTCGCCTGATTGAGAAGCTGCTGAGGCGGGCGGGGTCGTCGACTGCGGTGCTGCTGCGGGCGGTGGGGTCGGGATCTGAATGGCCGGCGACAGCGGAGGAGGGGGCGGGCTTGCCGGCGGCGTCGCACTGCCGGCAAAGCCGGCAAGGTCCTGGATTCGGCGTTCGAGGCGTTCGATCCTCTCGAGCAAGGCACCCGTGTCGTCGTCGACCTCCGGATGAGTGAGGCGGACAATGGCAACCTCGAGGGTGATCCTGGCGTCGAGGGCGTCCCGCATCGCCACCATGGCGGTTCCAAGCACCTCCATCGCGCGGACGCTCCGAGCCGGGCCGAGCAGGAGGCCACCGTGCGACGGCACTGGTGCGGCTGCCGGCGCTCCCGGCCCAAGAGCCGGCACCGGCGGTGGCTCACCCTCCCTCGCCAGACCGGGTGCCATGACTGCCAGGAATTGGCCACGCAGTTCGTCGAGCAGTCCAGCTGCTATCCGCGGCGCGTCGAGGCCCGCGACAAGAGCGCTCTCGATCACCTGCAGGGCGTGGGCGGTGTCACGCTCGGCCAACGAAACCAGCAGCTCGTGGAGGAAGGCGCCGTCGTCCTCCACGACGCCTGAGGCCACCACCTGGTCGAGGGCGGAGAGTGCGTCGCGCGCCGAACCTCGCCCGCGGCGAACGGCGGCCTCCACGGCTGTGTCCGGCAGCTCGAGCCTGGCGTCTCTCGCTATGTCTGCCAGCAGCAGAGCCAGCACGTCGGCATCGAGCAGACGGAACTCATAGTGCTGCGTCCGGCTACGAATGGTGGGGAGGACCTTCTGAGGATCGGTCGTGGCTAGCACGAACACGACGTGGTCGGGAGGCTCTTCCAGAGTCTTCAGCAGCGCGTTGGAGGCCGCCTGCGAAAGCATGTGAACCTCGTCGACGATGTAGACCTTCCAGCGCCCGGGCGTGGCCAGCGACGCCCGGGCGACGAGGTCCCGCATCGCCTCGACTCCGTTGTTGGATGCCGCGTCGAGCTCATGGACGTCGAACGAGGCGCCTCTGGTGATGTCGACACAGGAGTCGCACACGTCACACGGCTCGCCTTCGACCAGGTTCGTGCAGTTCAGAGCCTTTGCGAGAATCCTCGCCGTCGATGTCTTCCCGGTCCCGCGCGGCCCGGAAAAGAGGTAGGCGTGCGCCACGTGGTTGTCACGAACAGCGTGGCGAAGAGCGTTGACGACGTGGTCCTGACCACGGACCTCCGCAAAGCGCTGCGGACGATAACGCCGGTAGAGAGACTGGTAATCGACCACTGTGCGAGCCTACGACTTGCCGAGAGCGCCGACCGCGGCACCACAAGCGTGACGCTGCGGCCTCGCAGTCCGGACTTCAGAGCCCTTAGGGCTCTCGCGCTGTCGTGCGCAGCAGCCAGGTCCCCTGCGGCACACAAACGAATCCGCTGAGAGCTGCTGCCTTCCGGCCCTGACTCGATTCACGGTCGCCCGTTGCGCAGAACCCGGCTACTGCGCGCGACAGCGCCAGCAAGTGCAACGATAGCGTGCTGCAGTCCTTTGGAGGAGTGCGAGAGCGGCCGAATCGGCACGATTGGAAATCGTGTGACCTGCAAGGGTCCGTGGGTTCAAATCCCACCTCCTCCGCTCGTTGTCATAATCACAACGTCGCTCCAGTTCAGCGGGCAGTTTCCGCGTCCGTTCGTACAGGCAGTGAGTGACTCACGTTCGAACCCGACACGGAGGCGATTCCACACCCATCAGGGAAGGCTGCACAGAGGCTCGGCCCAGCGGTTTCCACCGCTGTTCCCCGCCAAGAGCGAAAGCACGTAGTAGGGGCGGAGGAGGACGGTGTCGACGGTGAAGAAGTCGGTGGCCATGATGCCCTTGGCCTGGGTACGGAGGAACTCGGTCCAGCCGGGTCCGGCTCTCCGTGGCGCTGGCGGAAGCCCATAACGTCGAAAGACGTTGGCGACGCTGCCCTTGGAGACGACCGGTGCGGGCACTTCGAGTCGAAGACCACGGCGAGGCCGATGCTCCGAGCGTTTGGAGATCACCGAGCAGTCCGGCTGCGAGGCTGGCTGGGCGATGGAGGCGACGGCCGCAAGCGGGAATACCTGAGGAAAAAAGTCCTGGTTAAGCGGCCAGATCCCAGATCGTCTCGCGTGTCGTATGTGGGAAGGTCCCCCCTCCGACGCGAACCCCTGCTTTCCTTTGGCGGTTCCTGCACTGCTTGGGTCAGGTCGTACCAATGGCGGGCGACCACGGCGTCGACGCTCAACGGTCGCGCTGACATCGAGGCCGCACGAATCGGCGCGCGAATACGCGTTCAAGGGATGTCGTCTCACTCTCCGTGCCTCAGACCTAAGAAGAGGCCATCCCTGCCTGCCCGGTAGGAGTTCGACGTGCCGTCAGGTGGCGGCGCTTGGACAAGGCAAATCGCGCGGGCAAGCGGTGGCGGCGCCTCGTGCGATGAAGGAAGATGAGTGACATTCAAGTCAGAGGAGGAGGCCGCAATGGCTAAGGACAAGAACCTTGAGGTCATAGTCGGCGTGTACGACGACGTCGACTCGGCAAAGGAAGACCTCGAAGCAATCGAAGGGCTCCACAAGGAAGAGCTGATCGGGACGTTCGACGCGGCGGTCATTCAGAAGCGCAACGGCAAGTTGCACGTCGTCAAGCGCATGGACCGCCCGATGGTGCACATCATTCCGGAGGAGCTCGGCTTCGGCAAGTTGTCGCACAAGGAGCTGAAGGAGTCCGCCGACGAGCTGCCGGAGGGCAAGTACGCCCTCGTCGTGATAGGAGAGGTGACTGTCGAGAAGGCGTTCGACAAGGCGGCCACTCACGCGGCAAACGTCGCCAAACACTTCATCGATGCGACGGCAGACGAGCTGACTCAGGCGATGAAAGAGGCGGCCGGAAGCTCTGCAAGCTCCGGAAGCTCCGGAAGCTCCGGAAGCTCCGGTAACTGACGTCGGTGCAAGACGGTTGCGCCGAACGAGTGACGACGGCTCACCCTTCAGCGGGATGAACTAACGCCGAGCCGGGGCAGACCTCCTCGTGGACAGGAGTCGCTGATGGCTAGCGCAGCCGCCGACCGCCCGACCTCCCCGGAACACGTGCGGCCGCGTGAACGCCGCAGGGAGCCTCTGTTGTGGAAGGCTCTCAAGAAGGGTTGGCACGCGATCGGGCCAGGGTTCATAACCGGCGCGTCGGACGACGATCCGAGCGGGATCGCCACGTACTCGCAGTCCGGCGCCCACTACGGCTACGGGCTGTTGTGGACGGCGGTTTGGCAACTACCGCTGCTGTACTACACGCAGGAGGCGGTGGCGCGGATTGGAGCGGCGCGCGGCAAGGGACTGGCTTCGGTGATCCGCGATCGGTACGGGTTGCCGCTGGCCGTGTTGCTGGCAACGCTGGTGGTGGTGGCGGACACGGTCAACGCCGGGGCCGACATCGGCGCGGTTGCCGGTAGCGCTCAGTTGGTGGTGCCAATAAGCAGTAAAGCGCTCATCATCCTGGTCACTTCGCTGGTGCTCGTGCTCGTGGTGTTCGTGGGCTACCGGCGCTACGCCAATGTGCTCAAGGGGCTCGGACTGTGCCTGTTGGCCTACTTGGTCACGGCGCTTGCGGTCGCCGAGCCCTGGGGTGAGGTCCTCAAGCGAACGTTCGTCCCGCACATCGAGTTCACCACGTCGTTTCTGTTCCTGACCGTGGGCACGTTCGGCACCACCATCACCGCCTACTGCTGGTTCTGGCAGAGTGACCAGGAGGTCGAAGAAGAACTCGAGGATCGCACCATCGGGCCCGACGGCAAGGTCGACGAAAAGCGGCTCGATCCGTTTCTCAAGCGGGTGAAGACCGACACCAAGATCGGAACCGTCTGGGCGGAAATCGTTCAGTGGGCGATCATCGTCGTCTGTGCCACGGCGCTGTTTCGCAACGGGGTCACGAACATCACCACGGCGGCCCAGGCCGCGAACGCGCTGAAGCCCCTTGCCGGGGCCTACGCGAAGGACCTCTTCGCGATCGGGGTCGTGGGCGTGGGGCTGATGGCAATCCCGATCTTCGCCGGCGTGTCGGCCTACGCGATGTGCGAGTTGAACGGCTGGCGCAAGGGGCTGGATCGCAAAGTCAAAGACGCGCGCCCGTTTTACGCCGTGATCGTGGTCTCCACGGTGATCGCCGAGCTTATGAACTTCGTCGGCATCAACATGATCAAGGCGCTCGTCTGGACCGCGGTGATCTGGGGATTCGTGGCGGTGCCGTTGCTGTTCGCGATCGCACGCCTGAACTCGGACCCACAGGTCCTTGGGCCCCACTGCGGGAGCCGGGCATCGAGGATTTGGGTGTGGATCACCTTCTCCGTCATGACGCTCTCAGCCGTAGCCCTGTTAGCAAGCCTGATCTGATGACCAACCTGCGGCTCGGGTCGTCGCAAGTCGTGGCCGGCATAAGAGCCTTCAACGCCACCGAGCACGCAGAACGCTCCATCTCGCACCCAACCGGTCGCACATCGGGCAGTGGACCGAGGGTGCCGGAATCGGCAGGGCGACCGGAACACACCAGCTCACTTGGCCGACGGACCACTAGCCACAGTCGCGGTAGCGTTATGCTGATTGGACTCGTCGTACTTGGCGCGCACGGCCTGTAGGCTGAGTAGCACCGCGTCGCGCTGCTCCGCCAGCTCGTCGATCGAGTGGCCACCGGCCTCCTGTAGCACGCCGTCGACGATCTTCTGCTCCAGCGCGGGGGTCATCTCGGGGTTCCCGAGGGTCGGCCACATGGCAGTCAGCGGGCCCATTAGCGTCTGCATGAAGTGCTGAATGCCGCCCTCGCCGCCGCCGAGATGCCATAGGAGGCTGGGTCCCATCACACCCCATCTGAGGCCCGGCCCCCACGAGACCGCGTCATCGGAGTCGGCGACGTCGAGCACGTCCTTCTCGATCAGGTAAACGATCTCGCGGTACAGCGCGGCCTGGAGGCGGTTGGCGACGTGGCCGGGAAGCTCCTTCTTGAGATGGATCGGCCGTTTGCTGATCGAGGCGTAGAAGGAGATCGCGTCCTGGACTGTCTGCGGTGCGGTCCGCTTTCCACCGACCACCTCCACGAGCGGCATCAGGTGTGGCGGGTTGAAGGGGTGACCGATGACCGTGCGGTCGGGATGCCGGCACTGGGCCTGGATCTCGCTCATGGTGATGCCCGATGAGCTCGACGCGATGATCACCTCGCTCGCCGTCGCTTCGTCGATCTCGGCGAACAGCTTTACCTTCAGGTCAGGCCGCTCCGGCGCGTTCTCCTGGACAAAGTCGGCCTCGGCAACTGCCTCCCGCAGTCCGGCGGTGAACGCGAGACGAGCGGGCGAGGCTTCGGGCGCGAGCCCGAGCGTCGCCGCTCCGGCCCAGGCCTTGTCGACGTAGGCGCGCAGCGCTGCCTCGGCGCCGGGCGCCGGGTCGGTTGCGATCACATCAAAGCCACGCGCGAGATAGTGCGTCGCCCAGCTGGCACCGATCGTGCCGGTGCCGACGATCGCGACGCGACGGACGGTTTTCTGCAAGATCATGACACTCAGTCCTCCTTGATTGATTGCTGCTGGTCTGCCGTGCCACAACGTCGGTAAATCGCATCGGCGACCATGGCCGTCCAGCCCGTTTGATGGGACGCGCCAAGACCAGAACCATCGTCACCATGGAAGTACTCGTGGAACAGGATGTTGTCGCTCCAGTACGGATCGTGTTGCAACTTCTCGATCTGCCCGAAGCACGCCCTTCGCCCGTCGGACCCTCGCACGAAGAGTGAGATCAGACGTTGGCGCAGATCCTGGGCGATGACCTCAAGAGACACCCGCTGGCCCGAGCGAGTCGGATACTCGAAGGTCAGCTCTGCTCCAAAGAACTGGTGGTAACGCTCAAGGGCACTGATCACCAGGCAGTTCAGCGGGAACCAGACAGGACCGCGCCAGTTCGAGTTGCCGCCGAACATCGAAGTCGTGGATTCCGCCGGCTCGTAGTCGATCGTCGACCGCGTTCCCGCCACTGTCAGCTGGTAGGGATGATCGCGGTGGAATGCCGAGAGCGAACGGAGGCCGTGGGGCGAGAGGAACTCTGCCTCATCGAATAGCCTGCTGAGCAGGCGCTGCAGGCGGTCTATCCCTACGATTCCGAGCAGGAGACGCTGACGGCCCGGCTCACCCCGCAACAGACCCAGTGTCGTGAGGCCGCCCTCGGTGTCCAGTCGCTCCACGAACTGAGAGAACTGCTTTCCGAGCTGCACGGCCTGCTCGAGCACCTCCTCGTCGATGACGCCAGCCGCGAGGAGCGGGATGACGCTGACCATCGATCGCACCTCGATCGGCACGGCGGTTCCGTCTGCGAGGATCAACCTGTCGAAGAACAGTCCGGCCGTCTCGTCCCACATGGCCTCGCCGTCGATCGCGTGTCGGATGGCCGCGAAGTGCTCGAGGAACTTGACGACAAGGTCGATGGCGGGGCCGTTGCCCCTGCGGTGCAACTTGTAGGCGATGTCCGCCATCGCCAGCGAGTAGAACGCCATCCAACCGGTGGCGTCCGATTGCTGCAGGGTCGTGCCTGGCGGGAGGTGGGAGCGGTCGATGGGACCGATGTTGTCAAGGCCGAGGAAGCCACCCTCGAACAGATTCAAGCCGCTGGCGTCCTCTCGATTGACCCACCATGTGAAATTGACGAGCAACTTGTTGAAGATCCGGGTGAGAAAGTCAGTATCACGCTCGCCATCGATCACGAACACCTCGAGGGCGGCCCACGCCTGCACCGGGGGGTTGACGTCACCGAAATCCCACTCGTAGGCGGGGAGCGCGCCATTGGGATGTTGGAACCACTCTCGGCAAAGCATGGCCAGCTGATACTTGGCGAAGGCCGGATCCACATGGGCGAGGGCGACGCAATGGAAAGCCAGGTCCCATGCAGCGAACCAGGGATACTCCCATTTGTCGGGAACCGAGATGATGTCGAAGGCTTCAAGGTTGCGCCAGCGGGCGTTGCGCCCGCCCTGTCGCGAGTCCGGCGGCTTGGGCTGGGCAGGGTCACCGTCCAGCCAGCGGGCGACGTCGTAGTAGTAGAACTGCTTGCTCCAAAGCAAGCTGGCGAAGGCCTGACGCATGACCGCGGCCTCGTCCGCCGAGATGCCCGCCGGGCGGAGCTCGGCGTAGAACTCGTCGGCCTCGGCCCGACGAGCGCGGATCACCTCGTCAAAGTCGGCCCCGAGCGAGCTGCCAGGATGCAACCCTTCGGGCCGCAGTCGGAGGCGGACCGCGGTGGTGTCGCCTCCCGGCACGGTCAGTTGATACCAGAAGGAGCATCTCGTGCCGCAGTGGTCGGGATTGACCGTGGCGGCACCGGCGGTGACGTGGTCGTTTATGCCGTCCTTCGGATACGCGGTCGTCGACGGTGCACCGAAGAGCCGCCCATAGTTGGTTTCGTTGTCACAGAACAGCAGCTCTGGCTCGAGCCCACCGGGAGCCGCTCCCCCGACCAACTCGAGTCTTCCGAGGAAGGGATGCGAGAGTCCGACAGTGGCCGGGCCTGTTTGCTCGAGATGTGGCCGGGGTTGCGCAAGGTTCCATGCCCACGTGTTTCGAAACCACACGGTGGGCAACACGTGCAACTGAGCGGCAGCCCGTCCGGCGTTCGTCACTTGCACCTCCATAAGGAGGTCGTGAGGGTCGGCTTTGGCGTAGCGAACCTCGACAATCCAGTACCGGTCGTCGTCGAACGCTCCTGTGTCAAGGAGCTCGTATTCCCTTTCCCGTGCTCCCCTGATGGCGTTCTCCCATTCAAGTTCCTCGTACGGAAACGGGTCTTGCGGGTAGTGGTAGCGCCACCGGTTCCAGGCATGACTAGGAAGAGCGTCCAAGTACCACCAGTACTCCTTCACGTCTTCGCCATGGTTCCCCTGGGGTCCGGTCAGCCCGAAGGCGCGTTCTTTGAGGACGGAGTCGCGGCCATTCCACAACGCCAGACTGAGACAGAGCCGTTGCTCGATGTCACTGAAGCCCCCTAGGCCGTCTTCGCCCCATCGGTACGCCTTGGAGCGGGCGTGGTCATGGGGTAGGTAGTTCCAGGCGTCGCCGTCGTCGCTGTAGTCCTCACGGACCGTCCCCCACTGGCGCTCGCTGACGTAGGGGCCCCACAAGTACCAATCGCTCGCTTGGCGCAACCCGTCTTCGAGCCTCCCGAAACTCCGAACCCGGTCCCGCTCGGCGCTCATGGGTCCAACCGCCCACCGGTGAGAATTGCTCCCGCCGTCATCAAGACAGCCGCAGCCCCCATGGCCTGGACCGATCGGATGGCAACTTCGTTCATGGACGGCTCGTTCCTCGAATGTCCCCCGCGCTCGCCGTGGGCGGCCCGACGGGCCGAGACTACAGTTCCCCCCGGATGCTTCGCATCCCGCTCTTGCGTAGTTCGGCCACCAATCCAAGCACCCACAGACGCAACCAGCGCGCACCATGAGTCCGCGGGATGCGCCTCGAGGAGTCGAAGAACCACGATTTACGCGGCGAGGGGAAGGAGGTCATACCACGGAGGCCGGGACCTCGGCGGGCGTGGCCGGTCGGCATTTCCCCCACCGGTGGCGCCACAGCTACGCCACGAGCCTCGTGCGCCGGGGCGAGGACATCCATGTCGTCCAGCGCCTGATGGGCCATTCCAACATCGCGGCGACCACGAGATACGTGCATCTGTCCGACGCCGACCTCCTTGCCGCCATCGACCGGGCGTTCCCGGAGAGCTGAGTCCGTCTACTCCTTTGTCTCCGCATCTCGGGGTAGACGCCGAGGTCGACGTGACCCAACGGCTCGTCCGTACTGACCGGTCGAGACGCTCGGAGCGAAATAGCCGTCGATATGTCGCGACGAGCGCTCGGCTCGGGCTCGCCCAGATGAGGTATTCGGCACAGAGTGCCCAGGCCCCATTGCGGCGCGATCACTTGATGTGTCGCCAGCAGCCGCGGGTTCTCGCACACTCGATGAGTCGATCGAGACCGTCGCGGGGGCTTCAGGTTGAGCGAACCCTGCCGAGCGCTATGTTAAACCCCTCTTCAATACTGAGCCTTTTGCCCTCGGCATAGGCGCGTTCGAACTCCGCATCACCGAGGCGTGCGCGCAGCTCGTTGATGCTGATCTCTCGATCGTGCGCCTCGGATTCTTGCCACACTCCACCCGACTGGTCCATGAATGCCTGCGCCACACCGTGAAGCAGGGTCGCCCAATGCCAGTCGCCCGAGTCAACTGCGAGATAGGCGAGCCAAAGGTTCGCGCCGGCAATCCCGGAACGATCTCCGACTCGACGAAGGATGCGCAACCCATCCTGGAATTTAGAGCGAGCACCTTCGTGGTCGCCCTCTTCACGCAACACCTCGCCCAAGTTGACGATCGGCTGATAGTGGTTTACGTACCCGATCGCATGACTGACTCGAAGCGCCTCTTCAAAGTGTGATCGCGCAGCAGGGATATTTCCCTCCTCCAGCGCGTAGACACCAGCATTGTTCTCTATATGTGCGATGCAGTACTGATCGCCGGACCGTTCGGCGCACGAGATTGCTTCGGTGAACAGCTCTTCGCTGCGGGCTGGATCGATGATCTTGCTGCAGAGGAGGTACATCCTCAGGCTGTTGGCCAACAAGACCTCGTCGCCGAGCAACCTGGCGCGCGCGACAGCCTCCTTCCCGAGTGGAAGCCCTCTCTTAGGGTCGCCGCCGAAGTAACACTTAGCGCAAAGATGACCAAGCGACCATATGAGTAATAGATCATCATCGAGCTGGCGCGCGATCTGGACCGCCCGTTCACCGGCCAACAGTGCCGCTGTGATATCGCTGGAGACAAACGCGACGGTGACGAGGGCTGCGGCGAACAGCTTCGTGTCCGCCTGCGCTTCCGGACGCTCGAGCACGGACGTGAGAAGCCTGATCGCTTCCTCGTTTCGTCCCCCGCGCACCCGCCAATAGCGCTGCAGCGCCACGCCGAAGCGGAGCGCTCGCTCGGTCCCGTCGCGTTCGGTCGTCGAGTGCTCCAGCGCGCGTTGCAGGTTCGCCTCGTCGGCATCGAGCCGGGCGAACCACCGGCCCTGCTCGGGTCCGAAGAGGTGCGGTGCGGCGAGTTCGGCGAGCGACAGGTAGTACGAGGCGTGTGCCGCGCCGATGGCGGCGGCCTCGACCTCGTCCGATTCGACGAGGCGTTCGGCTGCGAACTGTCGGATCGTTTCGAGCATCCGGTAGCGGGCCTTTCCTCCGCTCGGCTCTGTGACGACGAGGCTCTTGTCGACGAGTGACCCCAACAAGTCGTCGACGTCGAACTCCTCGACGTCTTGCAGGCAACAGACCTCCTCGGCGGCTTCTAGGTCAAAGCTCTCGGCAAACACGGAAAGGCGACGAAGCAGCGACTGCTCGGAGTTGTTGAGGAGCGAATAGGACCACTCAACCGTTGCCCGCAGGGTCTGTTGGCGCGGCAATGCACTCCGGCTCCCCCCGGTCAACAGGCGAAAGCGCTGGTCGAGTCGGTCGTTGAGGCTTTCCAGTGACATCGACCGTAACCGGGCGGCGGCGAGCTCGATGGCGAGCGGCATCCCGTCCAGCCGTCGACAGATCGAAACGACGAGCGGGCCGGTCTCTTCGTCGAGGGTGCACTCGGAGCCTTGTGCCCTCGCCCGGTCCACGAACAGCGCGACGGCGTCCGACTGCTCAGCCGCGGAGATGTCGCCGCCCTCGGGATTGGGGAGCGACAGCGAAGGCACGCGGTAGATGGTCTCGCCGCCAATGCCGAGCGGTTCACGGCTCGTCGCCATCAGGTGGACCCTTGGGCACCTCAGCAAGATGGCGTTGGCGACATCGGCGCACGCCTCGATCAGGTGCTCGCAGTTGTCGAGCACGATGAGCACGTATTGGAGTTCGAGGGCGTCGAGCAGGGTATCGAGCACCGGCCGGCCGGCTCGGCTCGCGATCCCGAGCACCTCGCTGATCGCCACCGGGACGGCCCCTTGCTCTGAGACCGAGGCGAGCTCGACGAGCCAGACCCCGTCGCCGGACCCGTCGAGGAGTTCCGCCGCCACCTGCAGAGCGAGCCGGGTCTTGCCGCATCCGCCGGCCCCGGTGAGGGTAACGAGCCGAGCGGACCCGACGAGACGGCGTACCTCGGCCACTTCGACATCCCGCCCGACGAAGCTTGCCGGCTGTGCAGGCAGGTTGTTCGGCAGCTCCGGGTTGTCGAGCGAGCGGAGCGGGGGGAACTCGAACTCGAGGCCTTCGCCCTGGAGCTGGAAGATCTGCTCGGGGCGGCCGAGATCCTTCAGCCGGTGAAGTCCGAGGTCTCGGACGGAGGCGCCCGCGGGCAGCCTGTCGCGAACGAGGGCGGCTGCTGTTGCCGAGAGAAGTATCTGACCCCCGTGGGCAACAGCCGCAATACGAGCGGCGCGATGCACCTCGAGACCGACCAAACCCGCGCTTGTGTCGGACGCCTCACCGGAGTGGACACCCATCCGTACGCGAAGCTGCTCACCGTCTGCCCACTCATGTGCGGCGATCGCCCGCTGCATCTCGATCACCGCTGACGCGCAGCCTCTCGGTGAGGAGAACACAGCAAAAAAGCCGTCGCCGTCTGTACTCACCTCCTTTCCTCCGTGAGTGGCGAGGTAGGACCTGATAAGGGAATGGTGCTCGGCAAGGACCTCGGCATAGACATCCTCTCCAAGGCGCTTCAGTAGCGCTGTCGAGCCCTCGATGTCTGTGAAGAGGAAGGTGAGCGTCTCCGTGGACAAATCGTAGGAGATCGACCGGATTGCCGCGGTGGCTCGTGGCAGCGACCCGACATCACCGTCCTCAACGAGGGCCGTCAGCGCCTACCGCCCGTCCACCTCGGTCGTTATGTGGCCGCGCCAGAACTACGTGATGCCCTGCGCCCAGGCAATAGCATCGGGCCGGGCGAGTAGCTGGGGGGAGTTTCACCCCCCGGCTCTCTCGGAACCGGACGTGACAGTCTCCCGTCATCCGGCTCCCACGGGTCGGCCTCGAAGGGGTGGGGCGAGTTGCCAGTGGGCGAACAGGGCCGGCCGGTGGTCGTGTACACGAACCAGCCAGTCGAATGCTCCGGCGTATCGGCCCCGGAATCGCTTGAACTTCTTCATGGCCCATCGGACGAGGTGGTCGTTGATGCGCCATGCCAGGAAGCGCAACTCGGAGCGGTAGAAGACTCCGTAATAGTTGATCCAGCCCCGG